>Ga0310696_10009894_pt1 | contig 10999 bp, 9 predicted proteins | sample AusTroGonzalo_MG_4_FD_203885 | JGI IMG/M metagenome (GOLD analysis project Ga0310696, IMG submission 203885) | Bovine rumen microbial communities from tropical cattle in Woodstock, Queensland, Australia - Gonzalo_02 (v2) (version 2) | ecosystem: Host-associated > Mammals > Digestive system >...
TGGGATGTAAGTTTTGCCATACGGGCAGCCAAAAACTGACACGCAATTTGACGGCGGGCGAAATCGTTTTACAATTTATGGTGGCGCGAGATACCTACCACGAGTGGCCTTCACCCTCGGATCAAATACGATATTTATCAAACATCGTGGTGATGGGGATGGGAGAACCGTTACAAAATAAGGAAAACGTGATTAAAGCCTTAAATATTTTGTCGGACGGAGAGGGCATTGCCATTTCGCGCCGGCGTATTACGATGTCTACTTGCGGTATTGCTCCCGAAATAAATGATGTGATGGAAAAAACGGGTGTGCGTCTTGCCATTTCGCTGCACGCACCGAATGACCAAATCAGGTCAACGTTAATGCCGATTAATAAAGCATATTGTATTGCCGATATTATGAAAGCATGTAAACAATATCAGTCAAAAGACGGCAGCAGATATATTACATTTGAATATTTGATGTTGGACGGCATTAATGACAGTGAGCAAAATGTGCGCGAATTGATTGATTTGCTTAAAAAATATAAGATTCGTGCAACTTTCAATTTGATACCGTTTAATCCGTGGCCGACATGCGATTTTAAGCCGAGCAAACCCGAAACCGTTAAAAAATTTGCCGAAATGTTAAATAAGGCAGGCTTTGCGGCACCAATCAGGGTGGCACGCGGTCAGGATATTTTAGCGGCTTGCGGGCAATTGAAATCTAAAAATCAGAAGTAAATTCAAAAATAACTTGACTCTCTTAAAAAAAAGGCTTATACGAGCCTTGAATTAGTTTTGAAAATTCGGTTTATATATCACGCCACGGCGTGCCGCCAGTCAGCGAGGGTTCGCACACTGGCGCGGATTTTATATGTAAAGCGAGTTTGAAATTAAAAGAAAGGATAAACTTTTGTTTGAAGCATTGACCGATAAATTAGGGGCTGTTTTTTCTAAAATCACTTCAAGAGGGGTGCTTTCTGAAGCGGATATAGATTCGGCTATGCGCGAAATCAGAATAGCTCTTTTAGAGGCAGATGTTTCACTTTCCGTTGTGAAAGATTTTATTGCGCATGTTAAAGAACAGGCACTCGGCGAAAAAGTGGTGCGTTCGGTTCAACCGGGTCAAATGGTTGTGAAAATCGTGCATGACGAGCTTGTCAAACTGCTCGGTGATGATAAGACCGAATTGAACTTAAATGCGCCGGCACCGGTGGTTGTTTTGATGGTCGGATTACAGGGTTCCGGTAAAACGACGACAACAGCGAAAATTGCAAACAAACTCAAAAAGAATAAGCGTGTTTTAATGGCTTCGCTTGACGTTTATCGTCCGGCAGCACGCGAACAATTGGCACAACTCGGTGCGCAAATCGGCGTTGATACGCTTGATATCAGAGAAGGCGAAAAACCGGCTGATATTACAAAGCGTGCCTTAAATGCGGCAAAAACCGGTGTGTATGATGTTTTGTTTTTGGATACGGCCGGTCGGCTTCAAATTGATGAGAAGCTGATGGATGAGGTTGTTGAGGTTAAAAATATTTCCAATCCGACGGAAATTTTGCTTGTAGCTGATGCTCTTATCGGTCAGGAAGCATGCAATGTTGCAAAAGCATTTAACGATAAACTCGGTATTACGGGTTTGGTTTTGACGCGTGTTGACGGCTCATCGCGTGCGGGTGCCGCATTATCCATGAAAATGGTTGCGGGCGTACCGATTAAATATCTGGGTTTGGGCGAAAAAATTGACGAATTGGAAGTGTTTCATGCCGATCGTATTGCCGGTCGCATTTTAGGACAGGGCGATGTTGTCAGCCTTGTTGAAAAAGCGATGGAAACGGTGGATAAAGAACAGGCTGAAAAAGAAATGCGCGCCATGATGAAAGGCAAATTTGACCTAAGCGATTTGCTTTCTCAAATGCGTCAGATGAAAAAGCTCGGTTCCATGGGAAGTATTTTATCCATGATTCCGGGAATTTCAAAATATAAAGCTCAGCTGGAACAAATCAACGGCGATGATATTATAAAAAAGCAAGAGGCAATTATTCTTTCAATGACACCGGACGAAAGAGCACATCCGGATATTATAAAAGCAAGTCGCAAAAGACGAATTGCATGCGGTGCCGGTGTGGAAGTTTCCGAAGTCAATAAGCTCTTAAAATCATATGAGCAAATGGCTTCAATGATGAAACAGATGGGAAAATTCGGTTCACTCAAGGGACTTTCTCATTTGATGAAGTTTGGCATGAAGGGCGGTATGCCTTTTTCAGCCATGAATAACAAACGGTTTTAAATCTTGGCCATAGGGTTTGAAACTTTTAACAATTTAATTTTTAAGAAAGGAAAATAAAATGGCAGTTCGTATCAGATTATCAAGAGGCGGTTCAAAAAAACGCCCGTTTTATCGTATTGTGGTTGCAGATCAACGCGCACCGCGCGATGGTCGCTTTATTGAAAAGCTGGGTACTTATAATCCGCTTTTACCGAAAGAACATCAGGATCGTTTGATTGTTGACGCGGAAAAAGTTTCGGCTTGGCTCAAAAAAGGTGCACAGCCGACGGAAAGATTGCAAAAATTGTTTTCAACACTCGGTTTGTGCAATGCGCCGGCTATTCATGAACAACCTAAAAAATCAGCACCGCGTGCCAAAACGGTTGAGCGCTTAAAAGAAAAAGAGGAAAAGGCAAAAGCTGCCGCTGAGGCTGCCGCAGCCGCCAAAGCAGAAGCTGAGGCCGCCGCTGCTTCCGAAGAAGCACCTGCCGAATCCGAAAACTAAGCAAAAAGTTTTTCAAGGATAAAAAAATGACGAACCTGATTTGTTTGGCTAAAATTGTTGCCGCACACGGTATTAAGGGGGAAGTAAAGCTGAAAAGTTTTACAAATTCTCCGAAAGACGTGTTCGGTTACGGTATGCTTTCAAACAAAGACGGTACGCGCTTTTTTGAACCGGTTTTTAAGGGCTTTTTAAAAGAGTTGTTGCGTGTTCAGATTAAAGGTGTGGAGACGCGAAATGACGCTGAAAGCTTGATCGGGACGGAACTTTATGTGGCTCGGGATAAACTTCCCGAATTGGAAAAGGACGTTTTTTATCAGGCGGATTTAATCGGTGCGGATGTTTTGGATGCAAAAACTTTGCAGGCAACGGGTAAGGTTGTCGGTGTATATAATTTCGGTGCAGGGGACATTTTGGAAATAAAGTTTGATGAGTTAAAACAAACCGAAATGATTCCTTTTAACGAAACTTATGTGGCAGACGTTAATATTCAAAACAAAACGATAACGGTTTTTTCTGGGACCATGAATTATCAAAAAGATGAGGAGCAGACAGATGCTTAAAGTGAAAATTTTGACGCTTTATCCTGAAATGTTTCCGGGCTTTTTGGGTTTTTCGCTGACAGGCAAAGCTTTGGCGGAGAACAAATGGTCACTTGAAACGGTTAATATCAGAGATTTTGCAACCGATAAATACGGCAGTGTGGATGATACACCTTGCGGCGGCGGTGCGGGCATGGTTATGCGCGCGGATATTCTTGGCGCTGCAATAGATGCTCATCATCAAAGCGGTAAGCTCTTGTATATGACTCCGAAAGGCTCACCTTTAACACAACAAAAGCTGCATGAACTTGCAAAAGAAAATGAGCTGACGATTATTTGTAATCGTTTTGAAGGTGTTGATGAGCGTGTTTTGGAAGAATATCAGCCCGAAGAAATCAGTATCGGAGATTATATTTTAACAGGCGGCGAACAGGCAGCGATGATTATGCTTGACGGTGTGATAAGACTGCTTGACGGTGTTTTGGGAAATGCCGAATCCGTGGCAGACGAAAGTTTTGAAAACGGACTTTTGGAATATCCGCAATATACCAGGCCGATTGAATGGCGTGACAGGAAAGTGCCGGATATTTTGCTGTCGGGACACCATGAAAATATTAGAAAATGGCGCCTTGAACAATCCTTGAAAATGACTGAAGCAAAGCGCCCCGACCTTTTGAAAAAAACATCTTGATTTGCAAAAGGTTTGGGTATATAAGGTAACAAATTTAAATTAAAGTGAAGGTTAAACCAATGAATATTTTGAAAAATTTAGAAAAAGAGCAAATGGAAAAGCTTACGGAAGGCAAAAATCTGCCCGATTTTAAAGCCGGCGATACCTTGAGAGTTCACACGAAAGTGAAAGAAGGCGATCGTGAACGTATTCAGATTTATGAAGGCGTATGTATTGCACGTAAAAATGACGGATTAAATTCATCATTTACGGTTCGCAAGATTTCATTCGGCGAAGGTGTGGAACGTGTATTTCCGCTTTATTCTCCGAATGTGGCTAAAATTGAAGTGGCACGTATCGGTAAGGTACGCAGAGCAAAGCTTTATTTCTTGCGTGCATTGCGCGGAAAATCTGCCCGTATTGCCGATGATTTGACGGCAGCATCAAAAGCAGCCGCCGCATCTAACGCTTCGGAAGAAAAATAAGAACATTTCATTTGAAAAAAAGAACCTTGCCTTAAAAGCAAGGTTCTTTTAGTTTTAAAAACAGATTGACAGAAAAAATAAAGAGAGTAGAATAATGCCATATTAATCTAATTTTCACTACAATTAACAGTACAATTATGGACGGTTACGGTTTAGAAGAAAGGGATATTTCGGAAAAAAGAGAGTCCCTTAAGCTGGTCAAGAAAGACTTGCGTCGGCTGTTAAAGCCGAAAAGAATGATAAACGTCGGCGATGTTTTTATTTTGTCTGACGTAGAGAGTGCAAGTATGTTTGTTTCAAACGTATTGGTGGCCCATGTAAACGGACTCCAGTATCGCACACCTGTTGATTTCAGTGTATTGGTGCTGAAACAAGGTTTGTTTGTCGGTAAGGAGGAGTATGCGCTCGGCTTAAAGCTCAGCTTTGGCGGAGAAGTGCACAGAACAGGACACAGTCATATCGTTGAATGGCTGTGGGAGGGCAAAAAGAAAATCGGCCCCATCAAAGCATTCAAAGCCATATTTAATATGGTTTAACCTATATCCCGAAAGTTGCAAAGGCACTTCGGGATATTTTTTATTTTACAAGAGAGTCTTTTGTGCGCATTAAAAGGCTTTGTTGCCATCCCTTTGCCGCACGATTGATACAGTCAGTGTATTTATTTTGCGGTGTTTTCGGAGAGGCGGTGCGTCCGCAGATGACTTTTTTGCCGGCTTGAACGACTTCGGGAATTTCCCATGCTTTATTTTGAAGTTTATAGCGTGCCAAATCGGCAAACAAACGTGCTTCCATATAGTCTGCGTATAGAGACATACGGACGCGCGGTTCTTTTACAAAACGGGCGCGAAGTTTTTCAAAAGAAGCCTCATGTTCGGGTAAAACATATCCTTTGCCCTTAAGCAGGTTTTCAAAACTGCGTCGTACAATCGGGTTTTTCCAGCCACCGCCGAATAAAAGCATATCGGAGGACATCGGAACAGAATCGGGGACAAGCGTCAGGGCTTGCGTTGCAATATAGGCCGCCGCATATTCAAAAGTGTATACAGCATCATTAAAATCTACGTTTTGAGCATAGCGGAAAATTTCATCTTTATGGTAGTATGCGGGGTCGCCGGATTTGGGCAGAGGTGTTTCATAAAACGAGCGACCGCAATCAAAAATAGTTTGCAGAAGTTTTTTGTTTAAGCTTCCTTTGCTTCCGAACATGCCGTTTTTATCAAATGTTTCGTTTGTATGGCGACGGATATAGTTGTCGGTATATTCATTGAAAGGGCCGGCATCGGCGCCGATTTGCGCCGTTTGGTTGACGATGATGGCAAAATTGGAAGTGTTTCCGCCGTTATAAAAACAAGCGTCACCTTCTTTGGCCGCAATATGTGCATTATGCGGCGGTACTAAAGGTGCCCCGTCAAAGCCGGCTTGAATGCAATCGGAACGAAAATCATAAACAACCTTGATGCCCGTTAAATCGGCAAGCATTTGCCCCGAGCCGATTTGAAGCGTGTAGGGAAGAGTACCTTCTTTTTTTGCTTTGGACGGCGGATTATGGTCAAGCGTTTTGCCGTGAAAACCGATGGCATCAATCGTTTTTTTATCTATATTGTTTTGAGCACACATCTCATTAATACATTCGGCGACTTCACGCACATAATCATCATGAACGGACTGAAAATCTGGTAAAGCTTCTATTTCTCCGGGTGTTTTATTTTTTACGTCCTCACGCAGAGCCTCCATGCGTTGTTGCATGTCTTTTGAATATGGCTTGGTATATGCGCAGATATCGGTCATGACATCTCCGTCAAATTCGGTTAAGACAAGATCTATGGCATCCATGGAATTTCCCGTCATATTTCCGATAATTCTGTATTTTTGCATCATATTTTTCTTTTCTGAAACGATTATTCATTAACAACCGATAATACGGTGTTCGGTGTTAAAAGTTGAGGTAAAATCATATAATCACGACTGTTTTGAGGGTAAAATACATATAAAGGAACACTGCTCCTGTTGTATTTTTTTAAGGCCCTAAAAATATCATCGTTTTTGTTGGTCCAATCAGCTTTAAGCAGTTTGATGTTGTTTGCTTTGGCGGCGTCTAAAAAGGCTTTTGAATCAAGCGTTGTTTGTTCGTTTAAAAGACAGCTCAGACACCACTTTGCCGTGAAATCTATAAAAACGGCCTGACCGCTGCTTAACGATTGCTCAACTGCCGATTGAGAATATGTTTCCCATGAATCGGATTGACGATGAGGCATTAATTGATGAGATAAAATCCATACAAGCCAAAAGACGGTTAAAATAATGGGTATGGAGAGTATGTATTTGAGGCAAACCATCCACTTTCCGGGCTTGGGTAAAATGCTTTTAATAACAGACGGATAAAGTTCCAACAAGGCAAACGGAAGAGCATAGCCCAAACCTAAAACGATAAACACGGGAAAATAAATTTCGGCACTTTCAAAAAGCGCATATCCGATAAGCGCACCCATAAACGGACCGGTGCAGGGACTTGCGATTAAAACGGCAAAGAAGCCCGTGAAAAAGGAATTTAATTCGGAAACTTTAAGCAAATGATTTGTGTAGTCGGTTTTGAATTTGAAAATATTGAAGAGGTATAGCAAAATAAGCACAAACAAAACAATCATGATGCCGACAAATATCGGAGATTGAAGCTGAAATCCCCAACCGAGTAAGGCGCCGCCGCGTTTAAAGAAATAAAGCAAACCGGCAACACTCAAAAAAGACGCAACCACACCGAGTATATACATCAGCGCTCTTAAGGCGCGACCTTTCTTTTTGCGGGAATTTTGAGCCAAGTGAATGGCTTTGAGGCTTAAGACCGGAAAAACGCAAGGCATCAAATTGAGCAAAATACCGCCTGCAAATGCGAGAATAAGCAAAAGAAGCATGGCGGGCTTTTGTTGATAAACGATGGCTGAAAATGCACCGTTTTTGGTAATGATTAAGCCGCCGGAAGGTATTTTTGAGGTGTCGTTCATCGGGGCGTATAATTGACCTTCGTTTAGGGTTTGCGGGTCAATGGCGGATAAAATACCTTTTTCATCGGGAATAAAATAGAGTATGTCCTCAGGCAATGCGTCATCCGAAGACAGAACAAGGTCGTTTTTTAAGACCTTTGCAAATAAGGGTTGAGGCCAAACCGATGGAAAAGTTTTTTTGGCATCCTCTCGTAAGTCGGTAAATAAAGGCATGGTTTGTTTGGCAAGAGAAAATGTCATTTCTTCGGGTTCGCAAGATTCTTTGCAAGCCATCCAAGTCATTTTCAGGGTAGGATTTTCGGCAATGTTTGAAAGCCTGAACAGATAATATGCTTTGTCGCTGAAACCGTATTGCGCAAGAACATCATCGTAGATGAATTTTTCGGGCACGCTTGATGCAAGAAGCCTTGCATCGGTATCCGAAAAACTAAAAGTTGTCGGCAGTCCGGTATCTCCGGGGTTTTTATATAAAATATGCCAACCGTTTTTTAGGGTAACAGCAACCAACAAATCTAAATTTTTGCCGGTTTTTTTGTAGGTTGTGTAGATAGATAAATGAGAATTTTCATAGGACCTGTCAAATGCTTTTGCGGGCATACAAAAACACAAACAAACCGCGAAAAGCAAAAAATATCGTTTTAAACTTTTCAATGCAACCTCCTATCGCAAACAAACCGACCATGGCGCATTGTAGCTTTTTTTTTAAGAATAATCCATAAAAAAAAGATATTTATTGAAAAAAATCAGGAATACAAAGGCGGTAAGGGTTTGTCGTTTTGCTTTTGACTTTTTTTCGTGTTTTTAATAACCCGCTTAAAAGTTTTTTGAAAATTTTTGACATCAAAAGAAGTTTGTTTTGTGTCGGCATACAGAGCCTTGATAAGATTTTGAATTGATGTTTCAAATGTTTCATCACCGATAATGTCGGCGACATCTTGTAAATTAACGATTTTGTGATCGGGATAATTTTGCTGAGCCCACAAAATGAGTTTATCGCGAATGTCTTTAAGATTATTTTTTTTGACGGCGCTTAAGATTTCGTTGTGATTGATTGTTTGTTTTTCAGCGGATTTTTGTTTTTTCGGACGTAGAATCAGGTAACAAAAAAACATACCGAATGCAAATGCCGCGCAAACAAGCAAATACGGATTGTCGGAAGAAGCGGGTGCGGACGGCGCGTTTTGAGGATAATCGGAAACCCGATTTTGTGTTGTTGTTAAAGGATTGTTTTGCGTGTCTTCCAAATTTTTGTTGGGCAAAACATTGATGGTTTGTTCTTCAACAACGGCTGTTTGAACGGAATTTGTTTGAAGATCATACCACGAGACTTTGATTTCGGGAAATGTTATCAATCCTGCTTTTTGAGGAATATAAACATCGGCGGTTGTTAGAGTGCCGACAACGTTTGAACCGACGACACTTGTTTCTCCCTGCGGTTTTTCGGAATATTTTTTTAAGGAACTGTCGGCTGAAGGTTTGATTTCGGGAAGCTGTTTATCGGTGAGACCGACCGCTTTTAAAACAAGCTCGCGTTTTAACACCGAACCGACATTGACCGTTTGCGGCATATCTGCAAAATGTGCCTGCAGGGAAACCTCTTGTGCGGGCAACCACCAGTTTGCATCATAATCTGACGGTGCGGGCGTGATGATGATGCGTTTGGGTTCGGAACGAACGGAGACGGGTTCTTGAACACCGAAAAATGACGGCATTTTAAATCCGAAAAAGCCGTTTTGAAAAAAGGAATCCGTGTCAGGTTTTCCGAGCATAAAACCCTGTATATGAGCAATCGGTAAAGTAAGAAGCCCGCTTGACTGCGCAAACAAGGCATAATGAAAAGTGATAAGACGCTTTCCGTCTGCTGTTTTTTCTACCGTCGGTTGACGAAGATTTTGAATAAGAAAATCATCCGTATCATCAAAAGAAATATTTTCTACCTGAACACTGCCGTCATCAATAAAACGAATTTCATAATTAAGTTGTTGCTGAATAAAAAAGGGCGCGTTCGGGCTGATAACCTCGGTTTGAACGGTGTATGCGGGCGCCGTTGTTTGATGAGGAGCATTTTGCATGTCTCTTTGAGGTGCCTCATCGGAAACAGTGATTTGTATCGGATTTGTTTTTTCGGAGCCGACGGAAATGGAGGGTATGGTGATTTGCCCGTCTTTTAACGGTATAAGAGAAAAATGCCATGTTATTTTGGAATTAACGCGGCCGTTGATGATGGAAGTTTGATTGGAAACGGATGTTGATACAACGTTAAATAAGTTTTGCAAAACACTTAAATCTGGTTGAGCGGAAAGATTTTCGTCGGAATCTATGTATAAAACAAAAGGTTCGTTCGGGCGGACAACAGGATTGTCCACGCGTGCGGAGAGTTTTGCTTCGGCAACGATATTTGCGGAGATTACCAATAAGGTTGTTAAAATAAAAACGATTTTTTTCATGTTATTTAGGATACCTCTTTTTCAAATATTCTTCTTGCATAAAGGCTTTAAGTAAGCCTCCGGGGTTTTCTTTGATGGTGCGAAATTTTTGTTCGCGTGCTTGAACGGTTTCGTCGTATTGTTGTGCGGCTTCTTCTTTGGCGGCCATGGAGGGTGCTTGTTCGCGTTCTTTGTTTTTATCGGCATCCTGATTGTTTTTTTCCTGATTTTCCTCTTCGGAAGTTTGATCGGATTTGTCGTCGTTGTTTTCTTCGCCGGTACTCTGATTTTGGTCTTGAGGTTGGTCGGATTCGTTTTGCTCGTCGTTATCGTTTTGGTCGTTTTCGGCGGCATTTTCATTTTCGTTTTGAGAATCATTATCCTGAGGAGCACTGTTTTGGTTGTTTTGCTCATCGGATTGTTTTTGTTGCCGGTTCTGTTGATTTTGTTGTTGTTTGTTTTGTTGAGGCATGCTTTTTAAATATTCCAAATTAAATTTGGCATCTTCATGGTCGGGCTGTTTTTTTAAGACATCTTCATAGGTTTTAATGGCCTCTGCAATCTGTCCGCTTTTTGCCAAAGCATTTCCCTTGTTGTATAAAGAAGTGACATCCGTTTTGCCTTCCAGCAATTTAAGAGCGCCGGCATAATCTCCGGCCTTATACAAGGCGGAAGCTTTCCACGCATCATCCGTAAACTTTTCGGAAGCCTTGGCATATTCTTTGCTTGAAAACATCAAAGCGCCTTCCTGATTTTGTGAGAACAAGAAGCCGGCATATGAAGGGTGGGCTATGCTTAAAAACACGATAAAGATAAGCATACCGCGCGGAAACAGAGCAAGCAGGCAGACAAGACAAATAACGACAAACCAAAACCCGTTGTCTTGTGCAACGATTTTAAAGTTTGAGGTTTCGCTTGTTTCTATGCCGTCGGAACTCAAAAAGTCAATAAGTTTTTCGGAAGAAGCATATTGTACGCCCGAATAAATACCGTTGCCGGCGTTTGCCAGTTCTTGCAGTTTCGGATTTGGTCTGGCAGACAAACCGTATGCGCTGACATGATAGCCCTTTTTGGCGGCCTGACGCGCCACATCCAAGGATTTATCAAAATCAAGCGGAATATCTC
>Ga0310696_10009896_pt1 | contig 10999 bp, 7 predicted proteins | sample AusTroGonzalo_MG_4_FD_203885 | JGI IMG/M metagenome (GOLD analysis project Ga0310696, IMG submission 203885) | Bovine rumen microbial communities from tropical cattle in Woodstock, Queensland, Australia - Gonzalo_02 (v2) (version 2) | ecosystem: Host-associated > Mammals > Digestive system >...
AAGGTTGTTACAGCCTGTTCCTGTTCTGCGGTAGGCACATGCCCGAAAGCTTCCCTTATTCTGTATGTCAGTTCGTCTGCAATCATTCCGTTATCTGATACCGCACCATGACCACCTCCGTTCTTACTCAACACCTCCTGAATGTTAAGGTCATCCAGCTACAGTATCGGTTGCAAAATTAATCATTTTTTCGTAGAAAAATACGTTTTCAAAAAGAATCTTTGGTGGTTCGCTCTTTTTTTTGTACCTTCGCCGGCAGAAATGGATAAAATACGTGTAACAAACTGGACTCTGGCACTCGTAGCACTGGCATTGTCTGTGCTGTGCGTGCTGAGTATTGTGAGCTAAAAAAGATGGCAACAAACGAACAAAGCAATACGCTGCGCAGACTTGTGATAAGAGTAGGTAAAGGCAGTCTGCTGTTTACCACCACTGGTGACGACGGACAGGTGGTGATGGAACAATACCCTATGAACAGTAGCATCACCATGGCTGCCAACATGCGTGAAGCGCTGCGCAACAGCAGTATACTTAACGCCACATATCTGCGCACGCTGGTCATGGTGGATTCGCCCGTGCTGATGATACCTACCGATCTGTTTCGCGAAGACGATAAGACGGACCTATACTTCCACGCCTTTACGAAGAAGGAGCACCAAGCCATCATGCATACCGTACTGCCTGACTTGAACAGCGTGGCGTTGTTTTCGATAGACAGAGACCTGTTGGCTGTCATCAACGACAACATGAGCCAACCTTCCATCACTGCCGCCATGACACCTGTCTGGCACCATCTGCACCAACGCAGCTATACAGGCAATCACCAGAAGTTATACGCGTACTTCCACGACAGGCAGATGGAGGTCTTCAGCTTCGGCAAGAACCGCTTTAAGTTCTGTAACACATACACGGTGAACAACAGCAACAACGCCCTTTATTTCCTGTTGAGCGTATGGAAGCAGTTGGGACTGGAAGCCGAACATGACGAGTTACACATGGTAGGTACACTGCCCGATGAGGAAGCACTGATGAATGAGACACGCCAGTATGTGAAACGTGTCTTTTATATCAACCCATCTGGCGAATTCAACCGGGCTCCCGTGACACAGATTGCAGGCATGCCCTACGACTTGATGACACTATACGTGAAAGGAAGATGAGAATCATCACAGGAATATATAAAGGCAGACACTTCGACATACCGCGCACGTTCAAGGCACGACCGACGACGGACTTCGCAAAGGAGAACATCTTCAACGTATTGGTGCAGTATGTGGACTTTGACGGTGCCAGCGCACTGGACCTGTTTTCGGGTACGGGTAGCATATCGCTGGAACTGCTATCGCGCGGTTGCAGTCAGGTGGTAAGCGTCGAGATGGACCGTGACCACCATCGTTTCATTCAGGAGTGTCTTAAGAAACTACAAACCGACACGTGCATCCCCATCCGTGGCGACGTATTCCGTTTCTTGAAATCGTGCAAACAGCAGTATGACATGATATTTGCCGACCCACCGTATGCGCTAAAGGAACTGACCACATTGCCTGACATCATCTTCGACAAACAGCTATTGAAAGAGGATGGTATCTTTGTGTTGGAGCATGGCAAAGACCATGACTTTAGTAAACACCCATATTTCAAAGAGCATCGCCAATATGGCAGCGTAAATTTCAGTATCTTTACAACAGCGGTGACACCATGCGAGTGACGCTTTCCCATAGACGGGCAGAGAATGTTGGATGGAGGCGACTGGGCACATCACCTAAAAGCACCGCCTGTGCCTGATCATCGAGGAACACCTTCTTAAGACGAAGGGCTGTCCCTTCGTCGTAGATAAACACGTTGGCTTCGAAATTATTCTCCAACGAACGGAAATCTACATTCGTAGAGCCACATGACACCAACGAATCGTCGGAAATCAACAATTTGGAATGCAGGAAACCTGGCTCGTATAGATAGACACGAGCCCCAGCCTCATATATCTCACGCAAATAGGAACGCGACGCCCAATCCGTAAAACTTGCATCGGAATGTAGAGGACACATGACGCGCACATCGACACCTGCCAAAGCCGCTGTCTTAAGCGCAAAGAGGATGGGTTCGTTGGGCAGGAAGTACGGTGTCTCGATATAGATATAGCGACGAGCAGCCAGAATGATGCGCACAAAGCCCTGCATGATTTCAGGATAGCGTGCCATAGGGCCACTGGTGACAACCTGCGCAATGGGTGACTGAGGCTTAATTGTCAGCGCCTCGTCAACAGGCGGATAATATACACGGTCAGTAATAAGCGAATGGTCAACAAAATACCAGTCGACTAAGAAAGCACGCTGCAAGGCATAGACCACCCCGCCTTGCAGACGCAACATCGTATCACGCCACTTGGCGGACACGTAACGTCGGGCAACATTCATGCCGCCGATATAGCCCACACGACCGTCGATAATGATGATTTTGCGGTGGTTGCGGTAGTTAACTTTGCTAGTGAACGAAGGAAAGCGGACAGGCAGGAAGGGCGCCACTTCAATGCCCGACTCGCGCATCTGCTCGAAGAATCGGTTCCCCACACGCCAACAGCCCACGTCATCGTATATGAGACGTACCTTGATACCCTGACGTGCCTTATCCATCAAAGCATCGGCCACCAAACGGCCTACGGCATCGTTCTCAAAGATATACATATTGATATGTATGTGATGGGTAGCCTCGGCAATGTCCTTCAACAGTTCGGGGAAAAAGGCATAGCCGTCAGTCATGATGTCTATCTGATTATCCTTGAAAGGCAACGAGAAATTCTGATTTACGAAAAGATCGACAAGAGGTTTATGACGCTCAGGCACATGGAAGTCGTGCTGCTCAACGAAACTCAGCATTGAACGTTTCGTAAGCTCGTCCATCTGACTTTGGCTGATGATACGCTCCTTGCGGTGGTTGATGCCGAAAAACAGGTAAAAAACAACGCCAACAACAGGCACAAAGCCGATGACCAGTATCCATGCCATCGTCTTAGCCGGCTGACGGTTGTCCATCAACACATGGATAATGGCCACTATTGCAGCAACCATCATCAACACATAACCTATGTAAAGCAGTCCTCCCATCCGTTTCTTGCTTCTAAACTATCACGTCTGAACCACGTTGACGCGCCAAGGCATTTCGCAACTCCTGAGTATGCTTATAGTCGTCCATCAGTGACTTTACTTGCTCCATATCCGAACCCACTTCCTTCATCTTCAGCTGCAACTCCTTCAGGTGCTGACTGACAATATCCATGCGGAAGTCAAGTATCAGATGCTCCACACGCTGGCGCAGCGAATTGCCGTTAGCATTAACCTGAAAACTACGGCTGAGTTGATGGCGATCGATGCCCAAATTGGCAGCCAACTGACTCACGGCAGGATCTGGATGTTGCATAAAATACAGATCAGACTTGAAGTCGGGGTCAGCAGAATGTTCGACAGCCTCCTGCAAGATGCGATTGAAGAGCGGATTGCTAAACTCCAGACCGTCAGCGCCTAAATCGTAGTCGATATATTGCGCCACGTTCAAGTTGATGAATTGGCCGTCGTCCGTCTCAATGCCCTCATAGATAATCTCATCGCCATGACGGATAATATTCTGGATAAGCAGGCGCTCCACCTCAGTGGTCTGTTCTTGTGCGGTATGCAGGCCAATAGGTACAATCAGTTCCTCATGTTGTTCGTCGGCTGCGTCACCGGCCTCACCACGTTCGCGCTCCTTCTGTTTTTCCTCCTTATCGCGTTGGATATAGGTATTGACCGTAGTTACCAATGCCTGTTCGTTGACATTGAAACGGTGTGAACACTCAGACAGATAGGTATCGCGCTTCAACTTGTCGGGAATTACCGACACGCTCTTCAGTATGCTGCTGACGGCCTCTGAACGTTTCTGGGGGTCAGTTACACCTTTTAGTAGCAAGTCGGTCTTAAACTGGATAAAGTCCGTCTGATGTGCTTCGATATACGCCTTGAACTCATCGGCAGTATGCTTACGGCTGAACGAGTCGGGATCGTCACCATCCGGCAACAGCAACACCTTGATATTCATGCCTTCAGCCAACAACATATCCGTACCACGCATAGCCGCATGGATTCCAGCCTCATCGCCGTCATAGAGTAGCACAATATTCTGTGTGAAGCGGTGTAACAAGCGAATCTGATGATTTGACAGTGCCGTTCCCGAATTGGCCACCACATTCTCCAAGCCACACTGGTGCATGGCGATGACATCAGTATAACCCTCAACCATATAGACGCAATCCTCTTTGACAATAGCCTTCTTGGCTTGATAGATGCCATAGAGTTCACGCTCCTTATGATAAATCTCCGAATCAGGCGAGTTGACATACTTCTGTTGGACACCCTTCGTGGCGGCATCGAGCTTACGACCACCAAAAGCCACCACTTTGCCGCTGACATTCAGCCAAGGGAACATAGCACGACCGGCAAAACGGTCATAGATACCACGCTCGTTCTCGATACAAAGTCCCGTTTTCACTAGGAACTCATCCTTAAAGCCCTTACGACGGGCCTCGTTGATCAATGCGTCGCGTTTCGAAAGGGCAAAACCCAGTTGGAACTTCTCGATGATATCGTCGCGGATGCCACGACTGCGGAAATACTGCTTACCAATGGCAATGCCGTCCACATCATTCTTCAAAATCTCATGGAAGTACTGACATGCCCACTCGTTGACCACGAACATTGACTCGCGCTCCGACTGTTCACGTTTCTCGTCGTCAGTCAGTTCACGCTCTTGTATCTCAATATTGTATTTCTTTGCCAGCCATCGCAATGCCTCTGGATAGGTAATCTGCTCATGCTTCATCAGAAAATTGACAGCATTACCACCTTCACCACACGAGAAACACTTACAAATCTGACGAGCCGGCGATACCATGAACGAAGGCGTCTTGTCGTCGTGGAAAGGACATAAGCCTTTGTAGTTCACGCCTGACTTACGCAGGTTGACGAACTCGCCCACCACGTCAACAATGTTAACGGCTTCCATGATCTTATCTACTGTCGCTCTGTCAATCATGATGCAAAAGTACGAAATATTTCTTAAATGTTACACCATATTAGAAAAAAATGTGTAACTTTGCACCGAATTATGAAATAACAACAACAAGATATGAACGTTTTAGAACTTAGTGAACAAGAGATTGGCAGACGTGAGAGTCTGCAGCAATTGCGTGCTATGGGCATTAACCCCTACCCCGCCGCAGAATTTCCAACAAACGCATTCTCTGCAGAGATTGTAGAGAATTTCCAGGATGATGCCGAGCCCCGTGAGGTTAGTATCGCCGGCCGTATGATGAGCCGTCGCGTGATGGGTAAGGCTTCATTTGTAGAATTACAGGACTCCAAGGGTCGTATCCAGGTGTACATCACCCGCGATGACCTCTGCCCTGGCGAGGACAAGGAGTTATATAATACAGTCTTCAAGAAGTTGCTGGACATTGGCGACTTCATCGGCATCAAAGGCTTTGTATTCCGTACACAGACTGGCGAAATCAGCGTACACTGCAAGGAACTGACGCTGCTGTCGAAGGCTTTGAAACCACTGCCCATCGTTAAGTACAAGGACGGTGTGGCTTACGACAAGTTCGACGACCCTGAACTGCGTTATCGTCAGCGCTATGTTGACCTCGTGGTTAATGAGGGCGTCAAGGACACTTTCCTGAAGCGTGCCACCATCATCCGTACCCTGCGTCGCATTTTGGACGATGCCGGCTACACGGAAGTTGACACCCCTATCCTGCAGAATATTGCAGGTGGTGCTTCGGCCCGCCCATTCATCACCCACTTCAATGCGCTGAACCAGGATATGTATATGCGTATTGCCACTGAGCTCTATCTGAAGCGTCTCATCGTAGGTGGTTTCGAAGGCGTTTACGAGATGGGCAAGAACTTCCGTAACGAGGGTATGGACAAGACCCACAACCCTGAGTTTACCTGCATGGAGCTCTACGTGAGCTACAAGGACCTGCTGTGGGGTATGACCTTCACCGAGAATATGCTCGAGCAGATTTGTACAGCTGTGAATGGCAAGCCCGAAGTTGAGATCGATGGTAACATCATCTCGTTCAAGGCACCTTTCCGTCGTCTGCCTATCCTCGATGCCATCAAGGAGAAGACAGGCTTCGACTGCGATGGCAAGAGCGAGGACGAGATTCGCCAGTTCTGTCTCTCAAAGGGCATGGACGTTGACGAGACCATGGGTAAGGGTAAACTCATCGACGAGCTGTTCGGTGAGTTCTGCGAGGGCTCATTCATACAACCTACCTTCATCACCGACTATCCCGTTGAGATGTCACCGCTAACCAAGATGCACCGCTCTAAGCCGGGATTGACTGAGCGTTTCGAGCTGATGGTAAATGGTAAGGAGCTGGCCAACGCCTACTCTGAGTTGAACGACCCCATCGATCAGGAAGAACGTTTCGTTGAGCAAATGCGACTGGCTGACAAGGGTGATGACGAGGCGATGATTATTGACCACGACTTCCTGCGTGCTCTGCAATATGGTATGCCTCCCACGTTTGGTATCGGTATCGGTATCGACCGTCTGGTGATGCTGTTGACAGGTAAGTTCACCATCGGCGAGGTGATGCTGTTCCCACAGATGAAGCCTGAGAAGAAGATTCCTCAGAGCACACCCGCTGAATGGGCTGAGATTGGCGTTGCCGAAGAGTGGGTTCCCGTTCTGCGCAAGGCTGGCTTCAACCTCATTCAGAACATCGCTTCGGAGAAGGCTCAGGGTTTGCAGCAGAAGATTGGCGACATCGTCAAGAAGTACAAGTTGGATATGCAGAAGCCTTCAGTTGACGAGGTGGCTGCATGGATTGAAAAGGCGCAAGCATAAAATCCTAGGAGAGCCTAGGTTATCCTAGATAATCCTAAAAAATAAAGAATATGTACGACTGCGGTAGAATAGCAATCATTGGTGGCGGTTCATGGGCCACAGCCATAGCCAAAATAGTGGTGGGGAAAACGCACCACATCGGATGGTATATGCGTCGCGACGACCGTATCGAGGATTTCCAGAGGTTGGGCCACAACCCTGCCTATCTGCAGAGCGTACGATTTGACATCAATGAGATATTTTTCTCAAGCGACCTTAACAAGATAGCCGAGCAGTACGACACACTTGTGTTCGTAACGCCTTCGCCCTATCTGAAGAGTCACCTTAAGAAACTAAAGGTCCGCTTGCGCGACAAATTTGTCATTACAGCTATCAAGGGTATCGTACCTGATGAAAACCTCGTATGTAGCGAGTATTTTCATCAGGTGTACGATGTTCCTTACGATAATCTGGCGTGTATTGGCGGTCCCTCGCATGCTGAAGAGGTAGCCCTTGAACGACTAAGCTACCTCACCGTAGGTTGTGCTGACCGCGAGAAAGCGCAGTCGTTTGCTGACATCCTAAGCAGTCCATTCATCAAGACAAAGACATCTACCGATGTGATTGGCATCGAGTATTCGTCAGTGCTGAAGAACGTGTATGCCATTGCTGCCGGTATCTGTAACGGTCTGAAGTTTGGCGATAACTTCCAAGCTGTGCTGATGGCCAATGCCGTGCAGGAGATGGCCCGTTTCCTGAAAGTCATTCATCCTTTGGAGCGCAACATTGCCGACTCGGTATATATGGGCGACCTGTTGGTAACGGGTTATTCTAACTTCTCGCGTAACCGCACTTTTGGTACCATGATTGGTAAGGGTTACAGCGTAAAGTCAGCCCAAATTGAGATGGAGATGATTGCCGAGGGCTATTTTGGTACCAAGTGTATGAAGGAGATTAACAAGCATTGCCACGTTAACATGCCCATCCTTGATGCCGTTTACAACATCCTATACGAAAGAATCAGTCCGCAGATTGAAATCAAGCTGCTGACTGACTCATTCCGTTAAAGCACATTATTTCTTAAAGACAAAATCGACAAGACTGCAAATCGACTTCTCCTTTGTTTTTGACTTAAAGACGAAGAAGATGGCGTGCTTGCCCATCATTCCCGACAAGCCTTGCAGGGGGATTGTCAGTTCTATCGGGGTTCCAGGTTTCATGTCAGCCTTCACTTCAACCTCGCCCAACTTCTCGCCTTGCTGTGAGAACCAGGGGCGGTCCATCATCACCACGATAGTGCCGTCGATGCCCTCAGGTATGATGGTCAGCAGTAGCTGCAAGTTTTTCTTTCCCGTTGTCCCGTCGAAGTTGAAGTATTTGTAGCCCACTATCGAGCCGTCGGTATTGTTCACCACGAGGTTGGTGTTGTAGCGCAGGTCGTAAGGAGCCTCGTATTTCTTCGTCGAAGCCAGCGCTTCCTGCTTCGTCATACCTTTCTCGCCTCCATAGCCGGCTGCCACATACGATCCGTAGAACGTGTTGTTGGGCCACTCGTGGGTGGCAGGCTTCGGACCCGTGTACCAGCAGGCGATACCTGCAGAGTGTCGCTCTAAGGGGTCGAGGCCGTCAAGTTCAAAGCCCTCGGAGTTATATTCGCCCTCACTTATTTCCACCTTGCCGCCAGGACCTTTCTCGACCTTCACTTCTATAGGTGCCACCATCGCCTGACGGGCATACTCGTTGGTACCTGTCTGACGATGATAGAACACGTACCATCGGCCGTGAATCTCGCAGATTGAGCCGTGCGTGTTGCCGTCGGGTGTGGCCGAGGCAATCACATTGCCTTGCTCGTCCTTCTCGCGGGCACGTCCGTCAATAATGGTACCGCCGTAGGTCCAGGGGCCTAAAGGATGATCACTATAGGCATAGGCAAGGGTATAGTTCGAAGAGGGCAAACCAAATTCGCCTTCCTCTGTGAAGCGACTATAAATAAAGACATACTTATCCTTGATTTTACGAATGCTGGAAGCTTCAAAGAATTTGAAGCGGCCCTCTTGATAGCGACCGGAAATCATATCCTCTACAATCTTGGTACCAGGCTTCACTGTGGCCATCGTCGCAGGATCGAACTCAGCGGCGTACGAGCGTTCAAAACCCCAATAGCCATACACACGACCGTCATCATCTACAAACACGGCAGGGTCGAACTGCAGGACGCCGTCAGCCTGATTGGGATTTTCCTTACTCCAGTTGCACACCTCGAAGGGACCGTCAGGACGATCACTCTTGGCAATCAGTCCGTTACGGATACCTGTCTGGTCGTTGGGGAACAGATAATAAGTCTTCTTACCATTAGCATCAGTTACCAGTGTCACATCAGGCGCATAAAGCACGTCGGCAGTACCTGCTGAATCAAACGGTTCACCATCACGGTTCTTGTCGACTACGAGAATCACACCATCATAGCGCCAGTTTTCCAGACTATCAACCGAAGCCGACCACACCACCTGGTCGCGACCACAATATTCCGTTATCAGATTGTCGTGCGAACCATACACATAGACGCGGTACTTTCCGGGCTGATCCGGGTCTTCGAAGACATACGGCTCACCATCAGGGATATGTTCCCATAGGGGCATAAAGGGATTACCAACGGTTATCAGTTCTTGCTCTTTCATCTCAGTGGTCTTTGTGGCGCAGCCCGTCACCATTGCCAGGCAACAGATGGCTGCCGTAAGGTTTCTAAATGCTTTATCCATATGTTGTAACATGATGTTTTTGGTTTTCTCAACATTTGCTTTCTCAAAGATTGCTGCAAAGATAGCACATTTTTTTCATTAAGCGTGCGAAACAAGCATGTTTTTTCAAAAAATAGTTGAGCTATAATTTTGCCATTCGCGTTTTTTATCGTATCTTTGCACACAAAGAAAGGCGAACTAATGATTATTATTATATATAAGGTATTATGAACAACATCAAACTTGACATCACAAAGGCTGCGTGCTTCCTGGAAGCTGGCGCAGTAAAGGCTTTCGAGCCAAAGGTTAAGGCCGCACAAGAGGCTTTGGAGAATGGTACATGTCCTGGTAACGACTTCTTGGGTTGGCTGCATCTGCCCACAGAGATCACACCTGCTTTCCTCGACGAGATTCAGGCTACTGCCAAGGTGCTGCGTGACAACTGTGAGGCTGTTGTCGTAGCTGGTATCGGTGGTTCCTATCTGGGTGCCCGTGCCGTTATCGAGGCACTGAGCAACTCATTCGGCTGGCTGATTCAGGACGACAAGAATCCTACCATCCTCTTTGCCGGTAACAACATTGGTGAGGACTACCTGTTCGAACTGACAGAATATCTGAAAGGCAAGAAGTTTGGTGTTATCAACATTTCCAAGTCTGGTACAACCACTGAGACCGCTCTGACGTTCCGTCTGCTGAAAAAGCAATGTGAGGCTCAGCGTGGCAAGGAGGAGGCCAAGAAGGTCATCGTAGCTGTGACGGATGCCAAGCGCGGTGCAGCCCGCACCTGTGCCGATAAGGAAGGTTACAAGAGCTTCATCATTCCCGACAACGTAGGTGGTCGTTTCTCTGTGCTGACACCAGTAGGATTGCTGCCTATCGCCTGTGCCGGCTTCGACATCAAGCAGCTGGTGGCTGGTGCTCAGGATATGGAGAAGGCTTGCGCTCCCAACGTACCCTTCGACGAGAATCCTGCCGCTCAGTATGCTGCCGTTCGTAACGCACTCTATGGCAAAGGTAAGAAGATTGAGATCATGGTGAACTATCAGCCCAAGCTGCACTTCGTCAGCGAGTGGTGGAAGCAGCTCTACGGAGAGTCCGAGGGTAAGGACAAGAAGGGCATCTTCCCTGCCAGCGTTGATTTCACCACCGACCTGCACTCTATGGGTCAGTGGATTCAGGACGGCGAGCGCACCATCTTCGAGACGGTTATCTCCATCGAGGAGCCTGAGAAGAAGCTGCTGTTCCCTGAGGACGAAGAGAATCTGGACGGTCTGAACTTCCTGGCTGGCAAACGTGTTGACGAGGTGAACAAGATGGCTGAGCTGGGCACTCGTCTGGCTCACGTCGATGGTGGTGTGCCCAACATCCGCATCAGCGTTCCCAAACTGAACGAATAC
>Ga0310696_10009897_pt1 | contig 10998 bp, 6 predicted proteins | sample AusTroGonzalo_MG_4_FD_203885 | JGI IMG/M metagenome (GOLD analysis project Ga0310696, IMG submission 203885) | Bovine rumen microbial communities from tropical cattle in Woodstock, Queensland, Australia - Gonzalo_02 (v2) (version 2) | ecosystem: Host-associated > Mammals > Digestive system >...
CACCACTTGGGGAAGTGGTTGGAGACGAACAGCGCCAGGTAACGGGCGTGATTGAAGCCCTTGGTATCCAGGTTGTTGGGCGATGTATTGCTGTCCACATAGGTGCCGCCGCCGGAAACATCGTCGGAACCGTCACCATAGCCGTTCAGCTGCTTGCCGATGCTCAGGTCCGGCTTGAACCAGGTGAGCTGGTTGTCGGAATAGACGCAGCTGTACCAGCCGTCGTTGTTGGTGGCCGAAGCCGCCGGCACGCAGGTGCTGCCGGAAGGACCGGAACCCCACAGGAAGCCCGCGCCGGAGAGGTCCTTCAGTTCGTTGGACACCACCTGCCCGCCCACGATGTGGATGGAGCGGAAGCGGCTGCTCTGCGTGACACCGGCCAGGCCGGGATACGTGACGGAGATGGAAGCTTCGTCCTCGATGTTGCCAATGACCTTCATCTCCAGGCCCAGCTGGATATCCTGGTCATTCACAAAGGAGAGCAGCTCCACGGGCGCTTCCTTCACGGAAGAGGTCTTCCAGATGGTGAAGGTCTGTCCCGGTTCGGCCAGGTTGCAGATGAGGAGGTGGTCCTGTTCGTCGGAGGCGATGGCGCCGGAAGGATCGGCGCTGCCGATCTTGATTTCGCCGCCCTTGGTGCCCACCACCTTGTTGTAATAGCGCGGTGTGGAGCCGTCGCCCACATTGACGATGAGGTCGGAATCGATGACACCCATGGAGACATTGGCCACGGCCTGGTAGCCGGGCAGGCCCAGGGCGGTTTCCGGGCTCAGGTTGAAGAGCGCTTCCACGCTGGTGGCATTCACGCCATAGTCAATCTTCTCCGGAATGTCCTTCACCACCAGGTATTCGGCCTTGGTCACGCCGTCATCGGCCGTCACCGTGAACTTCATCCCGTCGTTGTAGTTGTGCGGCAGCGCAGGATCCGGGCTGATGGTGGCGTGGGCCGACAGGGTCACGCTGGCCGTCGCCACCGACAGATCCTTGGGGGTGATGAGGGACACCTTCTTGGACACCTTGTCCACCATGCCGCTCATCACGGGCTGGGTGAGGGAGAAGGTGATGATGTCGCATTTGGACGATTTCACGCGCTTGCCGGTGATAATGATGTCGCGGGAGGCGCCCGTGGCATCCGTATAGGTGAAGTGGTTCTCGTCCGTGAGGTCCAGCACCGTCAGGCCGGGCTCGATCTTGCAGTTGGGCTGCAGGGAGGCCCGCACCCGCACCTTGGTCATATAAGGGGTGGTGATGTCGTCCGATGTTTCCGGGAAATACCAGGGAACGGGAATCTCATAGCGTTCCACCGTGGGATCCGCAATCTCCACGCGGCCCATCTCCTGCCCCTCGAACGGGCCGAAGGCGAAATAGGCCGTCAGCGAGGTAATCCCCTGCCGGTCGGCGGTGGGCAGCACATATTCCGGCTTGTGGCAGGAGGCCAGCAAGGCGGCGACAAACAATATGGAGAGTGTCTTTTTCATGGCTAGTTCCATTCGGGATATTGATTGACAAGCGAGTTGGAATTCAGTTCACCGTCCGGGATGGGGAAACGGTACATCTTGGAGGGGAAGTTGCGGTCCTGGTCGTCCACGGACACATAGCTGTACTTGTACTGGCCGGCCACGGCGGTGGACTCGATCTTGAGACCGTGTACCTGGTAGTTGTTCAGGCCCAGCGGATAGTCCTCGGCGGCCTCCTTCCAGCGGCGGAGATCCCAGTACCACAGGTCCTCGAAGGCCAGCTCCACGCGGCGTTCCTGGCGGATGGCCTTCCACAGGGCGTCGCCGGACTTGTTGGTGTACGGAAGTCCTACGCGGGCGCGGATGGCCTTCACGGCGGCGTTGGCACCGTCCGTGTCGCCGCTGCGGTAGCAGGCCTCGGCCTTGTTCAGCAGGACCTCGCCGTAGCGGAGGATCACAAAGTGCTGGGTGCTCTGACTGCGGACGGAGAGGTCGTGGGTCTCATCCACGTGCTTGCGCAGGAAGTAACCCGTAGTGGTACGGCCTTCCGGCTTGGGTTCCTTGTTCCACTGGCACCAGCCGTCGGTCCCGCCCACGAAAGGCTCGATGGTGCGGCCCTTCCAGGGGGCGCCGTTGTACAGGATGGTGGCGTGGAAACGGGGTTCCAGCTGCGCGTAGGGCGGCTGGGCCGTGGTCTCGCCGTGCCAGGGACTCCAGTCCGGGAAACCGCTGCCGTCGGCCTTCTCATAGCTTTCCACCATTTCCTGGGTGGGCGTGCCGTAGCCGCCACCCTGCTGACCCACCAGCTTGTAGTCACCGCCGGGGGCGTAATAGAAGTCAAACTCGTGCGTGACGCCGTCGGCGTAAGAGAAGCTGTACTGGAGGATGGTCTCCGTATTGCCCGCCGTCACCGGGACGGAGAAGGCGTCGGCATACTCCGGCATGAGGGCGTAGCCGAGGTCGGCCAGGGCATCGGCGGCTTCAATCACCAGGTCGTTGCGCCCGGCATACAGCATGGCGCGGGTGGTGACGGCCAGCGCGCAGCCCTTGTCCAGGCGGCCCTTGGCAGCGGCCTTGGCCGGCAGGTTCTCCGCGGCAAAGCGCAGGTCCGCTTCCACGAAGTCCCAGCCTTCGGCCTCCGAAGAAAGGGCCTTGTCCACGGAGATCTTCGTGAGGTCTTCGTCGTAGATAATCACTTCCTTGTAACGCTTGAGCAGCTCGAAGTAAAGCCAGCCGCGCATGAGGCGGAGCTCGCCCATCAGGCGGACCTGGTCGGCCTCAGGAAGGCCCGTACCCAGGGTCTTGAGGTTGGAGATGGCCTCGTTGGTGCGCCGGATGGCGCTGTACAGGGAACTCCAGCAGCCCAGATACACGCTCACGAAACTGTTGGTGAGGTTGGTGCCGCCGTAAGCCACCTGGCTGGGGATCAGGCACATGGCGAAGTTGACGTAGGAGCCGTACTTGAACTCGTCCGTGAACGCCTCCGTCATGCCCACGGAGCTGGGCCAGCTGGCGTAGATGTTATAGACATAGGAGTAGATGTCGTTCACCGCATATTCCGCGCTTTCCGTGTTGGCCCACATCACTTTGTCGGAGATGCTGTCGCGCGGGGTCAGGTCCAGGAATTTATCACACCCGGCCAGGACGGCCAGAAGGGAGATGGCAAAAACAATCTTTTTCATAAGGCATCCTGCATTAAAGGGTGATAGAAATGCCGCCCATCACATTGCGCTGCTGCGGGTAGTAACCGTTGTTCACGCCCGGGGATTCCGGGTCGATGCCTTCCGGCAGGCCGTCCAGGGTGAAGAGGTTGTTGCCTTCCACGAAGATGCGGAGGGCCTCCACGCCGAACTTGCGGGTGAACTTCTGGGGCAGGGTGTAACCCAGCTGGGCCGTCTTGAGACGCACGTAGGTGCCGTCGCGCCACCAGAAGCTGGAGGACAGGCCGTTGTCGCCGCCGTGGCCGGTGTTGCCCAGGGTCAGACGCGGGAAGGTGCCGTCCGGGTTGTCCAGGCTATAGGCGTTCTCAATCAGGAACAGCGGGGAGTTGCCGCCCTCCTTGAAGGTCTTGGTCCAGATGGTGTCGTCGTCGTTGTCATTGAAGTAAGTGCCGGTCATGGACACCTGGAAGAGGGCGCCGCCGGTGAACTGGAGGTTCATGTCGAAGCCGTTCCAGCCCAGGTTCAGGTTGAGACCGTAGGTGAGTTCCGGCCGGTTGCTCTTGCCGAAGATACCGCGGTCCTGCCAGTTGATCTCGCCGTCGCCGTTGAGGTCCTTGTACTTGATGTCGCCCACGTTGGGACGGGTGCCGTACCAGGCGGAATTGTCAATTTCTTCCTCGCTCTTGTACAGGCCTTCCGCCAGCCAGCCCCAGTGGGAGCCGTAGGTGGTGCCGGTGACCTTCTGCCATTCCGGCACGTTGGGCTCGTCGTTGTACTTGAGCCAGCGGGTCTTGGAATAGGTGAGCGTGGCGCCCAGCTCATAGTAGAAGGGCTGTCCGCCCAGGTTGAAGCGGTTCCGGTGGGTGATGAGCACGTCGATACCCTTGGCGTCGATGGAATTCCCGTTCACATAGGTGGGGAAATAGCCGCCCATGGAGTCCGGATGGCCGCCGCCGTTGTAGGAGAGGATATCGTAGGTGTAATTGTAGAAGCCGTCGATCTCACCGCCCAGGAGGCCGTTCCACAGGGAGAAGTCGATACCTACGTTGTAGGACAGGGTCTTTTCCCAGGTGAGGTCCTTGTTGGGGATGCCGGAGGTGTAGTAGGCCGGGACGGCGCCGGTGCCGGAGTAAACCACCTTGCCGGCCAGGGCGTACTTGGAAAGGAACATGTAGGGGCTCACGCCGTCGTTGCCCAGCAGACCCACGCTGGCGCGCAGCTTCAGGTTGTCCAGCCAGGACGAGGCGCCCTCCAGGAAGGATTCCTTGGAGGCTACCCAACCCAGGGAAGCCGAAGGGAAGAAGCCCCAGCGGGTCTTGGACATGCCGGCGAACTTGTAGGAGCCGTCGTAACGGCCGGTGAATTCGGCCAGGTATTTCTCTGCGTAGTTGTACCGGAGACGGCCCACGAAACCTGCGCTGCGGGACTGGTTGCTCCAGCCGCCCACGGGGCTGGCCGTAGGGGTGCCGTTGCCCAGTTCCGGCAGCAGGGCGAAGGGGACGTTCTGCACATAGGCCGACAGGCTGTTGGTCTGGTAATCCCGCACTTCCGCCAGGAAGAGGGCATCCAGGTCGTGCTTGCCGAACTGAGCGGCATAGTGGATGCTGGCCTGGCCCGTCATGCTCTGGGCATAGTAGCTGCCCTCGCCCACCCGGTTGCCGGAGGAGGCGCCGTTCACGTCCACCATCGGGGCGCTCCAGCCCCAGTTGCCTTCCTCGTCCCGCGTGCGGGCGATGACATAATAGGTGGTGTCCAGGTTCTTGTTGTAGGAGTTCAGGTAATCGTAGGATCCGTTCACCTTGAGTTCCAGGCCCTTCACCCAGGGAATCTCCCAGGTGAGGCCGCCGGTGAGGATGCCGTTGAAGCTGTTGGTCTTCTTGTTGCCGGACAGGGCCAGGGCCGCCAGCGGGCTGTTGGGGAACACCTGGTTGGAGGCGATGGCGCCCGTGTAATAGCCGTCGTAGGTCTCCGGCAGGAAGGGATACATGCCGATGACCTGATGGGCCACGGAGAACCAGCCCACCTCATAGCCGCTGTCGCCGTCGGAGCCGCCGGAGTTGAAGCGGGGCGTCTCCCGCCGGCCCACCACACCGCTGAGGTCGGCGTTGAAAACCAGATGTTTGGCAATCCGGCTCTCGATGCTGGCGCGCACGTTGTAACGGTGGTAGTTATAGCCCTGGATGTTACCCTTCTGGTCCAGGTAACCCGCGCTGACGAAGTAGCGGGTGGCGTCGTTGCCGCCCTGCACGGTGAGGTTGTGCTTGGCGGTGATGCCCGTCCCGAAGACCTTCTTGATGTAGTCCACGTTGTCCCATCCGTCCGTCGGATCCCCGTTGAGCATGGCCTCCACGTTGCCCTTGGTGAAATAAGGGACGTATTCCTCCTCGCTGGCGATGGCGCCGCTGGCCAGCTGGTCCATCATCTGGGCCAGGTTATAGTAATAGGCGAACTGCGGGCCGTTCAGGAAGCGCGGGAAGTTGGCGTTCATGGAGGCGCCCATGGATCCGTTGTAGGTGATGCGGGTATCGCCTTTCTCGCCCTTGCGGGTGGTGATGATGATCACGCCGCCCGCCGCCTTGAGGCCGTAAACCGCCGCCGAGGCGCCGTCCTTCAGTACGGAGACGCTCTCGATGTCGGCCGGGTCGATGTCGTTGATGTTGTCCACCGGGAACCCGTTCACCACATAGGCAACGCCGTACACGGAGCCGCGGATGCGGAGCGAGGCCTGGTCCAGGCCCGGCTCGCCGGATTCCTGCACGGAGGAGATACCGGAGAGCTTACCGGCCAGCACCTGGCTCACGTTGGTGGCCGGGGCTTTCAGGAGCTCATCGCCCTTGATGGCGGAGACGGCCGCCGTAAGGGTTTCCTTCTTGGCCGTGCCGTAGCCCACCACCACCACATCTTCCAGATAGAGGGCGTCCTCCCGCAGGGAAACGTTGATGGGGGTCTTGCCGTCGAAGTTGCGCTCCTCGGTGCTGAGGCCCAGGCAGGAGAACTCGATGATGTCGCCGGCGGAGGCCCTGAGGGTGTAGGTGCCGTCCACGCCGGTCATGGTGCCGTTGGACGTTCCCTTCACCAGCACGGTGACACCGGCCAGGGGGCTGCCGTCCGCATCCGTGACCTTGCCGCGGAGCGTTCCCTGGGCCCAGGCGGCCAGCTGGGTCAGGAGCAGTCCCGCCAGCACGGCCGTCAAGAATCGGAGAATGGGTTTCATATATTGAAGTTGTGCTAAATTACATTTTGTCTGCGATTTCCTGCAGGATGGTGCCAATCTGGTAGAGGCCTCTGGGCACGTGGAAGCAGCCCTTCCATTTGCCGCCCTTGAGGGGCAGCAGGACCTCGCCGCGGCGGTTGAGGTAGCCGTACCACTCCGGATACTCGGCGTCCTTGAAGTGGGTCCACAGGTAGTCGTCCAGCCTCAAGAACCACTCCAGGGCCTTTTCATTACCCGTGAGCTGGTAGCCTTTGATCATGGCGATGGCACTCTCGAAGTGCACCCACCAGAGCTTCTGGTCCCACTCCAGTTCCTGGGTGGGATAGCCCTTGCGGTCCATGAAGTAGAAGATGCCGCCGTACTCCTTGTCCCAGCCGTAGTCGATGACGCGGAGGGCGATCTCCACACTCTTGTCGATGATATCCTGCCGGTGCAGGCGGATGCCCAGGTTCATCATGAACCAGAGGGCTTCCAGGTCGTGGCCGGGGTTCACGCGGCGGCCTTCGAAACAGTCCACCAGGGAGCCGTCCGGGGCCAGGTTCTCCACCATTACGCCCAGGTCCGGCTGATAGAAGACGTCGAAGACCTCATGGAGGGCTTCCTCGATGGTCTTGTCCAGGAGGGCCTTGTCCTCGATGATGGGCTCCACCTCCAGCGCCATGTTGCAGATGATCATGGGCAGGGCGAAATCCTTCATCGGACGCGTGCCGGGAACGGCCTTGGTCCATTTGCCCTTGGGGTTGGAACGGCGGTCCAGGATGCGCTGGAAGGTCTTGCGGGCGATGTCGGCCCAGTGCTCCTCCCCGGTGGCCACTGCCAGCTGGGCGAAGGCCATGCAGGCGAAGGTATTGGAGAAGATGTTGTACGGAGCGATGATGGGTTTGCCCTCCCGGGTGAGGGAGAAGTAGAAGTCATAGTTGCCGTCGTGTCCGTACTTTTCCAGGAACTCCGCGCCCTGGCGGGCGCAGGCGAGCCACTGCGGATTCTTCTCCACCTTATTATAAAGCATGGCGAACATCCATACCTCGCGGCCTTGCAGCCACACGAATTTGTCCGTATCGAACACACTGCCGTCCCGGTTCAGGCAGGTGAAGTAGCCGCCGTACACGGGATCCTGAGAACGGTTCAGCCAAAAAGGTAAGACGCTGTCGTACAGCTCCTTACGATAGCGAAACGCCATGGCTTCAAACTCTTTTTTCAGCATAGCTCCTCTAGTTTTAGGTATTTTGTAGGTTTTTCGTCGCTACAAATTTACAAATAAAAGGAAATTCCGCAATGGTTTTTAACAAAATATTAAAAATAAAAGCGCATTTTTGTACAAACAAAACAAAACCTATTGGGGATTTGGCATAGAATCCGTATATTTGCAGATGGAATACTCGGAAATGGACAGCATCTTCAACCATATCAAGGGGCGCTACGCCATGGAGAAAAAAAGCATCCTGGCCTACAGCTCCACCCACGACAGTTTCGCCATCACGGAACTGGCCAAAGAACTGGGAACCAGCATCCCCAAAGTGACCCGCATCCTCAACGAAATGATCCAGGAGGGGCTGCTGGCGGAAAGCGGGAAGCTGGAATCGGCCACGGGCCGGCGCCCCTGCCTGTACGGGCTGAATCCCGATGCCGGCCTGTTCGTGGGCGTGGATGTGGGCAGGGATTCCCTGATGGTGGCCGTCACCAATTTCTCCGGGCGGATCGTCTGCATCGTGGAAGACATTCCCTTCGTCCTGCAGAACACGGAAGATTCCGTGCAGGCCCTTTGCCAAACCGTCCAGGAACAGCTGGCGGCGGCCGGAGTGGACCAGGACAAGATTCACGGCTACGGCGTCAACCTCACGGGGCGCGTCAATCACCGCACGGGCTACAGCTATTCCTATTTCATGGGGGAAGACAAGCCCATCTCCCAATTGTTCGAAAAGTACTTCGGCCATCACGTCCTGGTAGAGAACGACTCCCGCGCCATGGCCTATGGTGAATACGTGAACAGTTTTTCCGGGACGGAGGGCAACATCCTCTTCCTGAACGTGGGCTGGGGCCTGGGCATGGGCATGGTGATGGACGGGAAACTGTATTACGGCAAGTCCGGCTTCTCCGGTGAGATCGGCCATTTCCCGCTGCTGGACAACAACCGCGTCTGCCATTGCGGCAAGGTGGGCTGCCTGGAAACCGGCGCCTCCGGCAGCGCCCTCCACAGGATCGTCATGGAAAAGCTCCGGCAGGGGCGCTCTTCCCTGCTCACCAAAGCCTTCGCCGACGGCGAAACCATTTCCCTGGACAGCATCATGGACGCCATCGGGCGGGAAGACGTGCTCTGCATCGAATGTGTGGAAGAGGTGGGGGCCACCCTGGGCCGCGCCGTGGCGGGCCTGATCAACATCTTCAACCCGGACATCGTGGTGATCGGCGGGCGCCTTTCCGTCACGGAACACTACCTCATGCCGCCCCTGCGCAGTTCGGTCAACAAACTGTCCCTGAACCTGGTCAACAACGACACTGTCATCAAGGTGTCGCGCCTGGGCAAGACCGCCGGCGCCATCGGGGCCAGCTACCTGTCCAAACACCAGCTCCTGAACCAAGCCTAATCAACACTTATCATAATGGAAAACCGCAGATCTTTCTTGAAAAAAGGCGTCCTGGCCGCCGCGGCCGCGCCGCTGGTCGCTACCGGTTGCAAGCCCGGAGGCTCGGACAAATACGGCATCGAACCGGATCCCTCCGTGGAGAGCACCCTCATCGTCCCCAAGGGCAACGCCCTCCCCATTACGGGCACCTTCCTGGATGAGATTTCCCACGACATCCCCCACCAGAACTGGGGCGAGAAAGAGTGGGACCGGGACTTCCGCTACATGAAGGACATCGGCATCGACACCGTCATCGACATCCGCTGCGGCTACCGCAAATTCATCACCTACCCTTCGCCCTATCTGCTGAAAAAGGGCTGCTACATGCCGTCGATGGACCTTATCGACATGTTCTGCCGCCTGGCGCAGAAGTACGGCATGAAGTTCTGGCTGGGCCTGTACGACAGCGGAAAATACTGGGACACCGGCGACATGAGCTATGAGGTGGAGGCCAACAAATACGTGATCGACGAAGTCTGGGAACGCTACGGCTCCAAGTACAAGAGCTTTGGCGGCTGGTACATCTCCGGCGAGATCTCCCGCGCCACCAAGGGCGCCATCGAGAGCTTCCGCACCATGGGCCGCCAGTGCAAGGAGGTCTCCGGCGGGCTGCCCACCTTCATCTCCCCCTGGATCGACGGCAAGAAGGCCGTGGACGCCGCCGGCGGCAACCTCACCAAGGAGCAGGCCGTGAGCGTGCAGCAGCACGAGCGCGAATGGGACGAGATCTTCGACGGCATCCATGAGTACGTGGACGCCTGTGCCTTCCAGGACGGGCATATCGACTACGACGAACTGGACGCTTTCTTCTCCGTGAACAAGAAGCTGGCCGACAAATACGGCATGCAGTGCTGGACCAACGCGGAAACCTTCGACCGGGACATGCCCATCCGCTTCCTCCCCATCAAGTTCGACAAGCTGCGCATGAAGCTGGAAGCCGCCAAGCGCTGTGGCTACGACAAGGCCATCACCTTCGAATTCAGCCATTTCCTGAGCCCGCAGAGCGCCTATGTCCAGGCCGGACACCTCTATGACCGTTACCGCGAATACTTTGGCATCTGAGGAATTCCTGCCGCAGCGCGTCCTGCTGCACGCCTGTTGCGCCCCCTGCTCCAGCGCCATCGTGGAGTACCTGGTGCAGCGGGGCGTGCGCCCTGTCATCTTCTACTCCAACGCCAACATCTTCCCGGAGGAGGAATACGGCCACCGGTTGCAGGAGATCCTGCGCTATGCGGAGAAATGGGGGCTGGAGATGGTCGAAGATACCTATGACCACGAAGCCTGGCGCGTCTGCACCCGGGGGCTGGAGGACCAGCCGGAGCGGGGCAGCCGCTGCGCGGCCTGCTTCCGCTTCCGGCTGCTGCGGGCGGCCCAATACGCCGCCACCCACGGTTTCCCCGTGCTCACTACCACGCTGGCCTCGTCCCGGTGGAAAAGTCTGGAGCAGATCAACGAGGCCGGGGCGTGGGCCTGCGCACAGGTGGAAGGCGTCAGCTGGTGGGACCGCAACTGGCGGAAAGGCGGCCTGCAGGAGCGCCGGAACCAGATCATCAAGGAAGAGAACTTCTACAACCAGCTGTACTGCGGCTGCGAATACTCGCAAAGGGCAACGAATGAAAAAAATTTGTAACTTTGCAGCAGCATTTAAATGATTTTGCAACTATGAAGAAAGTTATCATTTCCGTTCTCAGCGCAGCCCTGCTGCTCATGGGAACCCAGGCCAAGGCCCAGCTTTCCGTGGGCGCAGGCTATCTGAACACCACCGAAACTACGGTCAACACGTCTCATAGCACCGCTTCCAGCGCAAACCTCAACGGTTTCTACGCCGGTGGCCAGTACAACATCCCCATCGTCGCCGGTTTGGGTATTGCGCCCGGCCTTTACGCCAGCATGCTCTTCGGTTCCGCCAAGGACGGTGCTGAAATTGCCGGGATTGTGACCACTTCCGGTTCCGCAAAGTATTCGGAACTTGCCCTGAATGTGCCCGTCAATGTGAACTATGCGTTCAATTTGAACCGTGACACAAAACTCTTTGTGTATGC
>Ga0310696_10009898_pt1 | contig 10998 bp, 9 predicted proteins | sample AusTroGonzalo_MG_4_FD_203885 | JGI IMG/M metagenome (GOLD analysis project Ga0310696, IMG submission 203885) | Bovine rumen microbial communities from tropical cattle in Woodstock, Queensland, Australia - Gonzalo_02 (v2) (version 2) | ecosystem: Host-associated > Mammals > Digestive system >...
GTTCCACTGTTAAGTTAAATCTCAAAGCGTTGCGGGTGTCGGATCCAAATAAAATTTAAGAACAATAATGCCGATTGCTACACAACCGAACTTGTGAACTCTCGAAGCTCCTGGAAAAGAGTTATAAACATCGATGCCTTTAGCCAATTCGTGATCATCCAAAAAGGGCAACATATTGCTTACCCCTTTCGAGTTCAGCATTTTTTCAAAAGACGTATATTCGTGCTTAAATTTTATTTTTCCATATATATATTGTCCAGATTTCTTTTCATAAAACGAAATAGTGTCTCCGATTTGCATCGCTCTGTATTTGGGCGTGTTAACCCGTCCTTCCGCTGTTTTTTTCCCATTCGCAAGCCAGCTTAAATAGGGACGGTCCGCCGTATTGATCATAGACAGATTATGCTTTGCTTTCGGATAAACTTCCATGTGGTTGGGACTCATTTTCTATTATTTTTGCTTTTTATACATCTGTTGTTTGAAAATGCAAATCCGTGTCGTGTTAACCTATTCTTAATTAATAGTTGGGATCATGTTTCAGTATAAGTTTTTGTGATAGAGCGTATGATTAGGTATTTTTCAAAAAAATTGTCTGTTTTTATGAATAAGTTACGAACAACGCGTCGAAAACTCGAGATTTTTCTAGCAGTTTCTCTCTGTGTTTTTCTGTTTTTATTATTTCGGATTTTAATTTATCACGCAGGGTTTGGAGCGAAACTGGGACAGCAAATATATCTGACTGCTCCTAAAAATGTACTCGTCGAAAGAACCATAGACATAGTTATGGCGTCTGATGATGCGTACGCCCAACACAGCGCAGCGGCGATTGCTTCAATTTTGCTGAATTGCGATGCGACGTCCAACTTCAGATTTCATATTTTGGACGGGGGGATATCCGAATCTAAAAAAGAGAAGTTGGTAAAAATAAAGAAAGTCAGAGACTTTGAAATCAAATTTTATGACATGACGAAATACGATTGGTCGATGTTTCCAAACTTTCATATACATACGAGTGTGGCAGCATATTACAGATTGCGAATTGCCGATATCTTGCCTAGAAATATTTCAAGAGCATTATATTTAGACGGAGATGTGATAGTTGAACAAGATCTGAAAGAATTATGGGATACTGATTTGTCTGGTTCAGTGTTGGGTGCCGTTGAAGACGCCAATGGCGTTACTTTCGGAAAACGACTCGGATTAGCCAGACGGTATTTTAACTCAGGAGTACTTCTTTTAAGCCTGGACAAACTCAGACAAACCAACTTAATGAAAAAAATAGTAAAATATGTAAATGAGAATAAACAGCGAATACTTTGTCATGATCAGGACATTTTGAATGGATTGTTTAATGATCAATATAAGGAAATTTCGCTCAAGTGGAATGTAAATAATCTTATGTACAGTCCTACCATCGATATGAGACATACTTACAGTGATCAAGATGCCAGAATTGCGAGACAAAATCCTGGAATAATCCACTTTACTGGAGACAAACCGTGGCATTGGGGATGGATTCCTCATCCGTTGGCGGATGAATACTGGAAATACCTGAAATATACCGAATTCTCCTCTTGCGCAGAAAGAGAGTTTGTCTCGGCTAGGATAATACCAGTATATGTTGCTTGGATAAAATGTTATTTCAACGATGTTGTGAAAAAACTAAAGAGTTGTCTCTCTTTTGAAACGTGAGTCTGAATTTTCGTGAAAGGCCAACATAAAAAAATGGCTCCTCGGGACGGGCTCGAACCGCCGACCCAGTGGTTAACAGCCACTTGCTCTACCAACTGAGCTACCGAGGAACACTAAGCACATATATATCAAAAAAACTCCGTATACGCCAGTAGTTTTTTTAGAAATTTAGATAAAAAAACTACTTATCAATCTCGCACATAATCGGAGCATGATCCGACGGGCGCTCCAGAGTTCGGATATCCAGTAAAACTTCTCCGCCTTTGAACAGCTTTTGCGAATGTTGGTTCATGTAAAATTGGTCCAATCGGAAACCGTTATTTTTTTTGAATCCGCGCTGACGATAGCTCCACCAAGTGTAGCCTCCGGTTTCCAGCATATCTTTGTAGCCGGCAGCCCGAATTTCCGCGATTGCATACCTCTCACGCTGACTTCCCGCGATGCCGTCATATCCTTTTATATAGATGTCTTGCGGATAAGGTCCGACGTTGAAATCTCCACCAATAATGAAAACTTCATCGCGAAATTTCTCAAGGTAATTTATCAAATTTCTCAGAAATTCCAGCTTGTAATAATATTGCGGACAATCTACTTCCTGACCGTTGGGGACGTAAATCGATGCGATAAAAATTCCTCCGGTAAATGCCTCTATATAGCGAGCCTCTTCGCAAAAATCCGAATAAACTTCTTCAAGCGGATATTTTGAGCAGATCGCAACACCATTGCGACCCTTCTGCCCTTTGATCGCGAGGTTGTACCCAAGATCTTCTATTACTTCGCGTGGAAACTGATGATCTTCGACCCTAGTTTCCTGAAGTAAGATAATATCAGGGTTGTGAACCTCCGCCAGCTTTGCAAAACTTTCCAACCGTGCCCTTATGGAATTGGCATTCCAAGAAACTATTTTCATATGATCTCCCGGCAAATTTAAACCACAACTTGATTATTAGCAGAATATAAGTAACAATTCCGATTGTAAAGTATTGGAGAATGAAATGAAAGTCTATCCGTCTATGTTGTCAGCAAATCCTTGTTGTTTGGGGGATGAATTGCGGGAACTTGTTGAGGCCGACGGCATTCATTGGGATATAATGGATGGAAATTTCGTCAATGCTATCACTTTTGGGGCTCAGATAATCAGGGCACATAGAGAGATTACCAGTCAGATTTTTGATGTTCATTTGATGGTGGCGAATCCTGAGAATCATATAGAAAATTTTGCGAAGGCAGGGGCGGACATTATCACAATACATGCGGAAGCTACCGCTCATCTGCATGCGGCATTGAATTTTATCAAGTCTTGCGGATGCAAAGCAGGGGTTGCATTGAATCCGTCAACATCTCCTGATTTTTTGCAATATATAATGGATGTTGTGGATGTGATCTTGGTGATGACTGTGAATCCAGGACGTGCGGGGCAAACTTTTCTGTATTCGCAGTTAGAGAAAATTCGGGATATTGCGGAAATGATTTCCGACGATATAGAAATTTGTGTCGATGGGGGAATTAATTCAGAGACAGCAAAAGCTTGTGAACAGATGGGAGCATCCTCGTGCGTGGCGGGATCTTATATTTTCAAGAGTGATAATTATTCGGAAGCCATTCGGGAACTGGCGAATAAGCGCTATTGAGGATATAGTAAAACCTACGCGGATATTCCTATTTCCTTCCAATTTTCATTATAAATCGAGAACTTTTTTCGTAGTTTTTATCTTTTCTCAAGACTATTTGCAAAATACGATTGTCCAATATATACATGTTGTACATCATATGTTTTTTTATCAACTTTTTTGAACGATATTTAGGCTCGTAAAAAAACACATCCTTATCTTTAATTAATCTCTTACTCAACTCATGATGAGAAAGTCCAAGTCTATAGTATGCCAGCATCCTGAAATTTTCTGTGATGAACCTGTTTGTTATCGGATATAATTTAAAAAAGTTTTTGTTTGTTTGTGTTTTTATTTCTCCGATTATTCCGAAATGGCTAATTTCAGAATACGTTTTGGATATTTCAAACACATCCTTCGCAATGTCGTATTCTAACAAACTCCGAGCTTTAAAATTCTCCCTCATAATATTCACAGCTGAATTAATAAACATGAGGTTCCATATAACAGTCAGGCACAATGTCGTTTTTATGATGAGATCCGTTACTTTCGTTTTTTTCAGCAGCAGATATACCTCATAATGAACGATTGCGATAAACACGCCCGCTCCGCAAAGCAGTCTCGGGGGAACTGATGCAGTTTCCTTATATTTAAGACATATGTAAAGACCCGACGGACAAATTGTAAGAACAAAAATGCAGAAGAAAACCAAAAGCATCGATTTCCCGGATTTAGTTGTTTTGGCTGTTTCGATTAAGCTGGTTATTATAAAAATGCAAATCATTATCAGAAAAATCAATCCGATAGTGCTATGAGACCAATCATTATGTAGGGTATTGAAATATCCGAAAATATTGTTAATGATCGCTTTCGTATTTTCCAGATTGTAGGGAAGAGCGAGGACACTTCCGTCTTTCGCTTTGTAGTAAGTTAAATACCTCAACAATGGAGCATATCCCAAAGCGGTAGTAACAAGGGTGTAAAACCAGTATTTCATTCGATGAATAACGGAGAAAAATCCGTTACCTGATCGAATTTTTTTCATGAATTCATACATAAATATTGTGAGATATATTGAAATCGCCACCTGATATACAAAAAGACTGAGAAATAACAACAATGTTTGTACAATAAAGCAGTCTTTCCTGTTCAGAGATGATATATAAGCAGCAATTGAAACTATCAACAGGCTTAATGCCATGAAAAAATTATCAAATCTGAATAGCATAATTTCCAGCAGATAAGGATTGACTACAATCGGAGCAAAACAAATTATCTTCCATTTGTTTTCGATATCAACTTTTAATATTCTCAAAATAATGCAAGCCAAGTACGCCAATACCATACAAGACAATATCTGGGAGAAAGGGGCTGCGTCGGTGGTTATATTTGAAAGATAAAAGAGATACTCGATAAGTGCGGTTCCTCCTCTTAACGCTTCAGATCCCCCTACATGACTATTCCAAAAATATCTATACCAATCATCGCGGTACGGAACAGATAAAATCATCACGGACAAATATCCGCAAATCGCTATTGCAAGAAAGAAAAGAAAGCAACGGTACAGCTGTCTGTTTTCGGGTTTAAAAATATTTATTTCCGTGAAAGGATTTTTTTCGGAGGAGAAATTTTTGTTGTTTAACGAAAATTTCCTTATATTTCTGTGGATATAGTCAATCGATTCTTTTAATTCGGGGCAGATGTCTTCTTTTCTATTGAAAATTGTTCGAAAGAAACTCTTCATCAACTACTCCACCCATACTTTTCGCATTCTCTCCGAAAAAAGTTAAAAAATCGTCAATAGAAAGGAAATACATCGAGTAATCAACAGATTAAATATGTTTTTGATTTAGGGATGTGTAAAAAAGTTATCCACAGATTATCCAAGAAAATCAAGTGGCTAAAAATTCATGTAAATTTGGGAATAAACAACTCTCTGAATTATCTAAAAATTTTATTTTCCAAGGAAATATTGTTATTTTTCAATAGGTTACAAATTTTGGTTAGAGTAGCCTTTAAAACTGCTGAAATTTTAAGCACCAATGGAAGATTGCTAAAAAATAAGATAATCCACAGAGTTATCCACAACCTTATCCACAGTTTCAGTGGATAAGTATTAAGAGAAAGTTAATTTTCGTATAACCAAATTTATCTTCGATGGAATTAATTCAGCAAAAGCTTCAGTTTCGGGAAATAATTCTTGAAATTTTTCTTATATAGAGTTTCGATTTTTAAAACGAATCTCAAATATTTTTGTTCGAACAAGTTATGGGAAAAACATGCTTTCTCTTCATTGGAACTGTGCAACAATTTGTGTTCTCTCGGACTCAACGGGGTTAGATTCCACCAATAATTTATTCCTCCCGCGTTTATGGGAACTATGTGATGTGCTTCGAATGACAGCTCCTTAGTTACTCCTTTTTTCGTAATGGTCAGTCTTGGCCAGACCATACTATATTGCGCTTCCCATTTTTGTTTTAAAGAAGATTTTTGTTTATTAAACTCTCGACGCGTCATGTGTCGGCATTCTTTGGAAGGGTGTCTATTGCTGTTATGCAAGTAAAAATTTCTTACGGACATAATTTGATCCGTGTGAATTTTATGTTCCGACACCGACTGTAGTTTTTGAATATACAGGTCTATGGCTTCACCGTCGTCAATTCCAGCGAAGATACAGATTACCGTGCCGAAAATCATCAAACATATTGATGAAAGAGAACTTTTTCTAACATACTTACGAAAACCAGAAAATAATATCTTATTTAAATGCTTCATATTAACGATATATCAACTAACCTCCTCTATGATATTACAGTTAGGTGTCCGTGCGCTATCGGAATATTTACTTTTTTGTAATAAAAGTAAACAAAAAGTTAAAATTCCCTTAAAAATCAATGGGTTACTTGACATGGTCATTATTTTATGGTAATCTTGATCAGAATAGTTGAGGAAGAGGAAATGAAAAAGAAAGTGTTTTTGTGTCTGGTTGTTTCTCTCATGGTTTTTGAGACCATGGCGAAGGCGAAAGATAAACAACCTGTCGATGGGCAAAATGAGGAGCCGATTATCAACATAAAAAACGAAAAATATACCGCTAACGCGCCGAAAAAACTCGGCCTTATAGATTTTTTTAAGAGCGGTTCAAAAAAACAGGAGAAAAACGGGGAAACCTATGAAGTGAAAACTTCTGGTTTGAAGTCCAATGCTGCACCGGAAAATACCTCTGTTGAAATATCACCCGTTGTTCCGATCAATCAAGTTTCTACCATTTTCGATAAGAATAAGAAATCCTCTTCAGTTACTAAACCAAAAAAGGATAAAACTTTGTCGAAGGTATCAGTAGAAAATAAAGTCGACGAGGTATTTGTAAATTCTTTCCGAGGAGTTACAAACCTGACTGATCTTTTGAAAAATATACAGTCCAATGTTGAAAGTTTGACTTTTGGAAGAATGTCAAATGCCGACTACAACAAGTTAATTCAAAAAAAGAGAAATATTTCGGTATCGAAGAATCAGTATACGAATTCAACTTTAGCATATGATAAAATTTGCGCCATGGAAAAAATTTTGATGAATTATAATTCCGTAAGCGAAATTTCAGTTCATTTCCTCTCCGATATACGTAAGCATGAGATACACAAAGTTCAAGAAGCTTTGTTCTTATCCGAAATTGATTCATTGAGCGATGGTTTGACCTATACTTTCAAGACTCAGATCAGTAATAATTTGAAAAATTCCATATCAAATGTTCATGAAGAGATCGCAAGTTATGAAATCAAAGAGTTTTTGAATAACTTGTTGAAAGAAGTCGAGAAAATTCCTAGTGAATTGCTAGATCCAGCGCAATATGTAAAAGTTGAAAAAATTTTAAAGGATCTTCGTAAGCCGATAGTCGGAAATTTCGAATCTAAGTGTACGACCTTAAAATATTTGGTGGAGTCTTACAATGATCTGAAGACCATTCCATTTAGGTTGAAAAAGATTTCTTCCGAGAGTGTGAAAAAACTGGTGTTGAGGGCTATTGAAGATATTTTTTTCGAGAAAATGTTGAATACTCTGCGAATTATGGATGAGGAGCATTATTCGGCAACGGCGGATAATGATTCCGAAGCATTAGCTGCTTTGAACATAAAAAAAGCGCTGTGCAAGATGTTGGGAGGGAGTTCTTATTCCGGTAAAGAGTACAAAAGTAATATTGAGCTTTTCAGGACGGTGGCGTCTCTGTCGGAAAAGCAAAGTCTGTTGAAAGATTCAATATCTCAATTTAATAAAGCTGTTGATCTCTTTAAGATTGCCGTAGCTTCTCTGAAATCGGAAGGGCGTCGACCAAAACTGAGAAATATAGACGAAATAAACACGATAAATGAAGATATTGATAAAATCTTCGAGAAAATTGCTATCTATGATAAAAATGCGAAAAAAGAAGATAGTGAAAATTTTCAGGAAGTTGTCATAGATAAGGATGTATTAAATCCTGCACAAACTCAAAACCAGGAAGTTCCGAACAATTCTTCCAACGAGAAGAAATTAGATAACGAACCGGAAGATGCTCCATCAGAGAACACAGGAGAGACCTCGTTTGATAAATCAAATCAATGGACAGACTCAGCTGTAGACTTAACGGAAGACTCAGAGGACGCTATTTATATGCCTGAAAGATAATTTCACACTAACTCACGATGTGTGAAATTACAACAGGCTTTTTCCCTCGATGGTCTAAGAATATTGTTTTCACAATCTTTTTTATTAGATCCTTTGCCTTTCCTTCATCCAAAGTTTTTTCTCGGACGATGTTTTCCAAAGACAACTTTATTTCCGATTTAATATCCGCCTCAATGTCTTTCATTTCTTGCTTTTCGGAATCCTCAAAAATTCCGATATAATCGATACCGACTAGCTTAAATATACCTTTTGAATGTTTTATGCACAGGCTCACAACTCCGTCTGTCGAAAGTTTTTCACGAGACTTATAGATGTTTCCGTCCATAGGTACCAACTGAGTTCCATCCACGGCCAAGATCTTGTTTTCTTTTTCTTGGATAACTTTCACTCCATCTTTGCAGATATTTATCACGTAACCGTCGTGAGGAATCAAGATATTTTCAATACCGATTTTCTTTGCGATTTCAGCCTGTTTGTGAAGATGCATTCTTTCTCCGTGAATCGGAATCAAGATTTTCGGCTTTACCAATTTATACAGGTGTTCTAAGTCTTCCTGACTTGGATGACCTGATGCATGAATGTCGTGATCAAGATCCGTGACAATCTGAACGCCTTTTTCAACCATCAGATTTTGGATTTCGGAGACAGCTTTTTCGTTTCCGGGAATTGTCCTCGATGAGAAAATTACTACGTCATCGCGATCGAGCTTTATGTACCGATGTGCGTTGTTAGCTATTTTGTTCAAGGCCGAACTCATTTCTCCTTGGCTGCCGGTGCAGACTATTAACACTTCTGCGGGATCAAAATCTTTTATCGATTTGTCTCCGTAAAAAGCAGGAATATCCGAAAAATACCCGGCCGCTTTCGCCACTCTTTCTATTTTTTTCAAAGAGCGTCCTGCGACAATTAATTTTCTGCCGCTCTCTTGCGCCGCGTAGTAACATGATTCCAGTCGAGCCAAGTTCGAAGCGAAGCACGTGATTAAAATTCGGTGCCCCTTGTGCTGTTTCACTAAATCTATCAGATTTTTTCGAACTTCTTTTTCCGTTCGGTAATTTTCCTCTTTGAATACGTTGGTGGAATCGCAAATTAATGCCAAAACACCTTTTTCTCCGTAAGCCTTCAACTTTTTTTCATCCGTTTTTGTTCCCAACACAGGATCGTTATCGATACGCCAGTCTCCCGAGTGAATAACAGTGCCTTCCGGGGTTTTGATCGCGAAAGCACAAGACTCCGGAGTGGAGTGGGCGACCGAGATAAATTCAACATCAAACGGACCGACCTTTATCTCTTTCTGATGCAAGGAAACCTTGATAAGCGGAACTTCTTGCGCAAGATTGAATTCCTCCAATTTGGATCGGATCATTTCAATAGCAAAAGGACGTGCATAAATAGGACACTCGACCATAGGCCACAAATAAGGAATGGCTCCGATGTGATCTTCGTGAGAATGTGTAATAAAAAGTGCCTTTATTTTGGACTTATTTTTAATTAATTCATCAGGTGAGGGGACTATCAATTCACGTCCGAGACTGCTGTCGAATCCCATTCCCATGTCGACCAAAATCCATTGGTCATTATAAATGTATGCGTACAAGTTCATTCCGATTTCCGAACATCCTCCGATCGAAATAAAATTCAGCCCCGTAAGGCTTTTACTTTTTTTTGTCATAATTCACCACTATTCTCTTTTCATTTTCAAACATATCTCCGCTCGAGATGTACAAATTCTTACCGTTACATTCCAAAATTAATCTTCCGAGTTCATCAATTCCTCTGAGTATTCCCGAAAGACTGTCTTTCCCGTTTTTTATGGTCACTTCGGAGTCTATTCCGACTATATTCTGAAGCCAATATTCTCTTATATCAGAAAATCTGTCGGACTGTATCAAATTCAGCTCATATTCCAGATTATCCAAAATAGAACGAAACGCCTCCTCTGCGGAGATAGCCGAAACGCCGATAATCCTTTCTAAACTGATGGCCGTAGGTACAGAAACAGAACGGATATTCAGACCAACGCTAATAACGATCCAGCCCTCAATGACCGCGAGTAATATACCACTTAATTTTTTATTTTTGTAGTATATATCGTTGGGCCAATGCAAGTATAGGTAGTCTTTTTCTCTGGAATTAAGAAAATCTTTCACGGTTTTGTGGACGGCGCATGCGGTCGCCAACGAAATCTTGCACATATCTTTGTTTTTCGGCAGTTTCTTTATTACAGATGAGTACAAATTGCCGGGAGCCGATACCCATTTTCTTTCGCAACGGCCGATTCCGTTTGTTTGCGTTTCTGCAATGATTCCGCACTCGAAAGCGGAGTTGTTTTCAATCATTCTGACCGCAAGTTTATGGGTACTGTCAATTTCTTTCAGCTTTATAACTTTCAACTTTTCTTCTCTATCTTGTTTAATAAATTTTCTAAATTTTTCATATCGTCGGGCATGTCGCATTCAAATCTCATGATTTTTTCGTTGCGAGGATGGAGGAATTCTAAAAAATACGCGTGAAGAGCCTGCCGCGGAAATTCGTTTATCTCTCTCGCAAATTCTTTCGGCAATGAATAATTTTTTACCTTGTAAATTCGGTCTCCGATCAGTGAATTTCCGAGGCTGGACATATGCACTCGTATCTGATGAGTTCTGCCTGTCAGCAATTCGCATTCAACCTTCGATGCATAGTTTGAAAAATTTTTTATAGTTCTGTAAATTGTGACAGCTTTTTTCCCTTTGGATTGTGAAACGGACATTTTCAATCTATTATTTGGATTTCTGGAGATTAAGGTTTCAATTTTTCCATTCAAAGGACGCAAAACCGAATACAAAAAACAAACATATTTTCTTTTTATTGAGTGAATCTCGAATTGTTTGGCTAGCTGCATATGAGCAAAATCATTTTTGGCAGCTACCAAAATTCCGCTGGTATCCTTATCGATGCGATGGACAATCCCGGGACGGATTTCTGAATTAATCGTAGATAGATTTTTTCCGCAGTGGTAGGCTAAGCCGTTTACCAAAGTATGTTCACGATT
>Ga0310696_10009899_pt1 | contig 10997 bp, 10 predicted proteins | sample AusTroGonzalo_MG_4_FD_203885 | JGI IMG/M metagenome (GOLD analysis project Ga0310696, IMG submission 203885) | Bovine rumen microbial communities from tropical cattle in Woodstock, Queensland, Australia - Gonzalo_02 (v2) (version 2) | ecosystem: Host-associated > Mammals > Digestive system >...
AACCAATAACATTTGGCTCATAATCAACAGGTTAGCTGCTGCGACCTATTCATGGCTTCTCCCGACATTATGTGGCTGGTGAAAAGATTATGCTGACTATACTGCTTCCGGCCGCAGCAAGGCGCAGAATCTCAAACGGGGAACTCAGAGGCCAAGGTCCTTGACCCTTTCCTTATACTTCCGTGAAATGGGGAGCTGGGTGTCGCCGACGTACAGGATGTCGACGTCGAGGCCGGTCACAGCCTGACGGTTGACGAGGTAGGAGCGGTGGATGCGGATGAAATGCGGCTGGAGATTCGCCTCCCACTGGGAGATGGGGGTCTTGTTCTTGAAGCGCCTGTCCCCGGTCGCAATGACGGTGGTCACGGAGTCGTTGGACTCGACGTAGAGGATCTCGTCAAGCGACAGGCTCACCGGCTTCCTTTCGGAGATGAACCTGATGGGCCCCGGCTCCTCCGGCCGTTTCCTGTCCAGCCACGACTCGAAGAAATAGGCCCCCGCCGCCAAGGCGGTCAGGATCAGCGCGATAAATACGGGATTGGTTAGGGGGTGCGGTATATCCTTAATATTCAGGAACCACCCGTCCTGGCCTTCGTGGAGGATAAGGATATAATAATGGGCTAGCAGAAAGAGAAAAATCTCCCCGATCAAGATGCCGAGGATGATGAAAACCGTGTCCCTCACCCCGGAAGGCCTGTCCTTGAAATTCACCTTCTGGAAAAAGAATTTGGCCGCAAGCGCTCCCGGGAGGAACATCGTACCGACGAACAGCGCGTCCAGGAACTTGTAATCGAAGCTGGTAAGGATGATCGCCACCAAAAGGGTGGAGACAATCCAATACGATATGACCAGAAGACGTTTCATTGCCATCACAAAAATAGCACAAAAAACGTTCTCTCCCCTTCCTCGGGCACGAAAATGGGGATTTGACGTCACAGCATGGGGATTCGACTTGGTACGAAAAGGGACTTCCGCTACTTTTGCAGCAGAATGTTCAACCCTTAAAATAGTTGCTATATGTTCAGATTATTTGTCGAAGGAGGCCCCGCATTCATGGCCACTCTCACTGTTCTTCTGGTTGCAATTTTCTTCGCCGCCTGGAAAGCTCCGCGCTGGGTTAAGGAGATCGGAAAGTTCGCCCTCGTTTTCGGTTTCTTTTCATTAATGCTGGGACTTAGGCAGATGTTTACCGCTCTGCAGCAAGTGGCGATGGATCTGGATTCCAGCACCGTCTCAGGCATGTTCGACCTGGTCTCCCCCGGCGTCCTGTTAGGCGGACTCAAGGTCGCCTTGATTCCCGTCCTCTACGGAATGATCATTTACCTCATCTCCCTCGTCGTCAGGGTAATCCTCAAGCCCCGCCTCTAAGCCCGCAGGTTACGGGTGAAAATGGCACAACCTGCGGGAAACGCCCGCAGGGTACGGGCAAAAACGGCCAACCCTGCGGGTGCTCCTTATTTCCCGAGGATAAGGTTCTTAGAGTCGACGCGGCCGCTGCCGGAGGTATGGCTGTTCAGGGAGCGGGCATTGCCGCTGAGGCGGACGCCGCCGCTGCCGCTGATGGACACGTCGATGTCGCCGGCGTCCTGGCAGAAGAGGCGGACGCTGCCGCTGCCGCTGACTGTCGCGGAGACTTTATCGGCTGTCAGGAGATCGACGCTGGTGGAGCCGCTGCCGCTACCGCGGAAGCTGGCGGCATCGGCCAGGACGCCGGCGACGCCGATGCTGCCCGAGCCGCTGACCGTCGAGGAGAACTCCCGGCACTCGACCGTCCCCTCGGCGCGGATGCCGCCGCTCCCCGAGACCTTGAAACGGATGTCGCCGTCGGACGTCAAGGGGCCGGTGATCCGGCAACTGCCCGAGCCGGAGACCGAGACGCCGTCGACGCCTGAGGAATTGACTGTGACATAGGACTTTACCTTGGGCTTCAGGATGGTGTTATTCCTGGTGTCCACCACAAGGGTGCCGTTCTCTACAATGATCCGGTAACAATCTGTCAGATTCTCATCACAGGTGAGAGTCACGCTCTGCTCGCCGGATGTCTGGGTATAAATGACTTCCAAGTGGCAGCGCAGGGAGATGGAATCGAACCCTTCCAGCTTGATACTCGTACTCGAAGACTGGCCGTTGCCGACAGCAATGTCCATCAGCTGGCAGGATGTCAGGGCCGCCAGGGCCGCAAGAAAAAGCAGTTTCTTCATTGTCGTATGCATTAAACGCCGATTGACAGGCGCAAATATCGGACAATATCTCCAAATGAGCAAATAAGCAAGGAATATACAAGGCCCGGCGGCTTACTGACCCGCCGGGCCTGCCCGCCAAGATATTCGGAAAGTGCTTTTTTTCTATAGTTTTTCGCCATCTTTGTTGTCTAACGGGTGAAGATTCGATCATAGATGGAAAACAAAGAACAAGCATTTACCCGTCTGGTCCGGGAGCACAAGAGCACCATTTACGCAGTGTGCTATATGTTCTCGAAGGATTCGGACGACATCGACGACCTCTTCCAGGAGATTCTGATCAGGCTCTGGAAGGGCTACGACTCATTCCGCGAAGAGTCCGACATCCGGACGTGGATCTACCGTGTATCACTGAACTGCTGCCTCAACGCCGACAAGAAGCGGCGGCGGGGCGGAGAGCGGGTCCCCCTGAGCGTGGACATCGACCCCTTCGAAGATACGGACGACCGTGCGCTCCAGACCAAGCGCCTGTACGCCCGCATCAACCGTCTCGGGCTGGTGGACCGCGCCATCATTCTCCTCTGGCTCGAAGGCCTTAGCTACGAGGAGATCGGGGCCATCATGGGTATCTCGGTGAAGAATGTTTCCTTCCAGCTGTATCGTATCAAGGAAGAACTCAAAAAGTCCAATCTTTAATCACTCGTGCCATGAACAAGGAAGAACTCGATATCAATCAGGAACTTGAGCAGATGCGGCAGGCCTATGCCGCGCTGAAGGAACGCTACGACAAGCAGCAGATCATCACGGAGGACTTGCTGCAGAAAGCGATGAAAAAAGATGTGCGCAGGCTTTTCCTGTCGAAGAAATCAACCGTCTGTGCAGCCGCAGTCTTAGCTGCCGCAATCATCTTCTTTTATCTCCGCGGATACGAATGGTGGATCATCATTTCCCTCGGCATCTTTGGCCTGCTGTCCGTCCTGGGAGTATTCTGGGCATATAAGGGAGTGCGGGAAGAAGATATCTACAACGGCGACATTCTCTCAACTGCCGAAACTCTACGTCAATTCAAAAAAAGATATGTCATCCTGGTGTCAGGAATCTGCATCTACTTCTTTGCCTTCGTCATTGCCGGCATGTTCTATTTGACAACCATGAATATCAGCACGGAAATAATGTGGAGAAGGGGTATCATCGTCGCAGTTCTGTGCGTAGGGTCACTGACCCTGGAGTATAACTCCGCCAAGCGCCTGTTAAAGGCCTGCGACGACATCATCGAACGTCTCAAGATGAAAGACGAACGGTGACATCCCGGGCTGTAACACGATTTTCTTTTATTCTTCGATTCTTTAGAGTATCTTTACAGAGTGCTCCGGCGATGGTGCCGGAGCGGCCGGCCAGCGCCTGTTCCCCTGCCAATCTATAAGTTTAATTATGAATAACTTGCACTATATTATGAGACTGTCACGCATCGTTCTTCCGGCTCTCCTGCTATTGGCGGCAGCCTTTTCCTCCTGCAAAAAGGAAGAGAGTATCAGCGCTTCGACGGAAGTGCTCGAATCAGATTATACGGGAGCGGACATTTCGATAACCATCCAGGCCACTTCGCCCTGGAAGGTGGTCGCGAACTATGCTCCACTCTCAGAACATGACAAAGCCACTTTCCAACAACCGGTCTGGTATATACCTATCGCTGTCCCCGTCCCGGAAACCGGCTGGATCATTCCTGACATCCAGGAAGGAGAAGGAGGCACCACGACGTTGAACATCCACGTCGAGGCGACGACGGGCAATTCTAGATACGGCTCGCTCATTTTCAGACTGCAGGATGAAGAACAGCTCGTAGTCGTGAGAGTCTATCAACAGGGAAAACAGGACCGGGACATGTCGGATAAGCTTTCTGCCGGGATGGTACAGTTCCTCGGGGAAGGGAACACCACCTATGGGCATATTCTGGGCATCAAAACCCTTTATATCAATGACCAGCCGTTTGACTTTTCGGGCGATCTGGTCTATTTCGAGAATTTACAGGAGCTGCATTGTTCGAACAGCGGCCTCACCGCCATCAATGTCGAGATGCCGCATTTGAGGGTGCTGCGGATGAACGATAGCAAGGTGAAACGTCTGGATCCGGCTCTGTTCCCTTCATTGGAATTTCTCGACTGTTCTGGGAATCCATTGGAGTCGTTGGATATACTCAAGGCTCCAAAGCTTCAGCAAGTCATATGCAACCGTATTCCCGTCAAAGTGTTGGCTTTAGGCTCTCAGCTTACATATGTCACTCTCCAGAATTGCGGTCTGGAGAGGCTGGACCTTTCACGGGCCGCCGGTCTGACAGAGTTGGACTGTGCATACAACGATCTCGTCAATCTGGATCTGACGGGTACGGCGGTCACCAGGCTGGACTGCAGCCACAACGAACAATTGTCTTCGCTCGTTCTTCCGAAGAGTGGTCTGAAATGGATGTCCGCCTCACATTGCGGACTGTCCGGATCATACTCCATTTCCATGAAGGACCTGTTTTTCGTAGACCTGCAGGACAACAGGCTTGAAAAACTCTGCTTTACCGAAAGTGTCTCCAGCTGTACCATCAAGTGTGACAACAATCAGCTCAAAGAATTGGTCCTGCCTCCCGTCAAAGGATCGGGCGGCTGGGGACTTACTTGCACGAATAACCTTCTGCAGGAGCTGGGAGTGATTGACGGCGGGCAGTTCAGCTGGAAAGGCAGCGATGTCTCCTTGAATCCAGGGAAAGACGGTGTTTTTACGATATATGTGACAGAGGAACCCGACTCCTATTGGGTCGCCTATCTGCTCGATCATTGGCAGTGGCAAGGCCAGGACATCACAGTCAAGTTCGTAACAGTGCCGGCAGAATGAAGCGTGCCGTTTTCCTGTCTCTCTTGGCAGGGCTCGCCTTGAAGGCGGGGTCGCACCTTCCTTCAGGGATCAGAACATCTTGCCCGTCTGTGAAGACCTGTGCCGTTCTTTATTCCGTGTGAATAAGATAGCGGAGCTGGGGCAGGAGCAGAAAGCGGAACTGCTCAGGCGGATGGCGGCGGTCGGCGCCTAGAGAAGGAGGTCGGAGAGGCGGATCTTCGGGACGACGTGGGTGCCGTCGCGGCGGAAGTAGCGCAGGTCGTCCCCGGCGCCGACCTCCAACAGCTCGATGTTCTCGATGCCTTTGCCGACGGCGAGGACCGCGATGGGCTCGTACGGAAGGCCGAGGGTCTCCTTCACCTCGGCGCGGTTGAACGCGCGCACTATCAATGCGTTAAGGCCGATCTCGACGGCCTTGAGCGTCATCGCCTGGAGGCTGATGCCGAGGTCGATGAGCACGGAAGGATTCTCGGGGACGGTGCTGCAGATGACGATGAAGGCCTGCGGCTCTGTGCCGGGCGCCGGCAGGTGCAGCTCCGGCAGGAGCGCGCCCAGCCGCAGCCGCCGGCAGAAGTCGCGTCCGCCGGACGCGGCGTCCAGCAGCTTGAAGCGGAGTATCTGCCAGTTCTTGCTGGAAGCCAGCTTGGGATTCACAGACACGATAGTCTCGAGCTGTCGCATCGCCACCACGTAGGAGGTGTCATAAGCCCTGTGGCTGCGGTCCTTGCGCAGCAGCGTGTCGAGAGAAGGGTTATTGCGCTTCACCACCGTGCGTCCGGCCGTCCGGAGCTCCTCCTCGCGCCTTTCCAAATAATTGTCAGCCATAATGCATCACTGTTGAACCTTACAAATGTACGACATCTTTTCCATCCGGCAAGAGTTTTATCTGGCCTCAATGCTTTCATATAATCAAGTGTGGCCACTTCTTTGTCCGAGCGGAAACGGCGATATCCTTCTTCGAGCCAGTAATCGGAAGAATCCCTTCTTCCGGTCATTTCAAATGCTTGGGCAAGATATCCATAATCCAAAGCGGCAAATCGACTGATGGGGACTCTCCGAAACAACTCTATCGCCTGTTCAGGTTCAGTTTCTTCTTTTACAAGTAACCCTGCTTTCCTTAAGTAACAATTTACTAAAAGACTACGATTATCCGGATATGATGAGATAATGTCTTCAGCCAAACGAAGATTAGATACAGCAGCTCTCTCGCAGCATAAGCAATACAGGAAAGCAGTCAATAAAACCAGATAACTTTTCATACCTTTTTACGCAAAACAAAAATAAGCATTCTCTGTTATAATAATCCTCGATTATTGATGATTGTTACCTTCAGAATTTCTTTGCACATTGACTATCATTCACTTCAGAGACAATAATTGTTACCAAATATCTTTTCTTTATAAGTATTAAGCTGTATATTTGTATTGCTAACCGCCAAAAACAGACTATTTTCTCAATTATCCCTTCGTTTTTATGAGAGTTCTGAACCGCACCAACTTCTGGCCAGTTCTGGTACTTATCGCAGGCCTCTGCCTGCCCCTGACGCTCTGGGGACAGCAGGAGCCACTATATTCCGTTGTCGGCCAATGTTTCATGCGCAACACCACTCCTCCCGGTTTTCCGGAGCCCGCGACATGGGATTGGAGTTACAAAGCTGATGTAACCTTGGAAGCAGGCGGAGAGATTATCGAAACGAAGACGGACGATAGGGGCAGATTCGCCTTCCCGGAGATCAACTCCAGACAGGTACGCGTTATCATTCAACAACCCGAGGGCCAACGCCCTGTTGTGTATGATGACACCATCGAGTTGATGCCAGGAGAGAACATTGTCCTGTTTCAATTTGTGGGCAAAATGCAGTATACTCAACCAGCCATTACGGTAGAAGGAGACAAATGGATTTACCGCATCGTGCCGGCGCTGCCCAAATTACCGATCTTATATACGGAATGGACCGTAGAAAAACTGAAAAGCCTGCCGGGCGCCGAGTATAACCAGAGAAAAGAGACCATAACATTCTCAGGAGACGCGTTACGCCGGACGGAAGTAAACGGTGACTCCGGCTGTGTCTACGTCTTCAGTCTGAACCCGGAAGCCTCGGAATAAAAGAAGGTTTTCCCATCCGGTAATAAACTATGAATAAAACGATTGCCTCATTCCTTCTGCTTGTCGCAGGTCTCTTTCTGCCCGTGACGCTTCATGGGCAGAATCAGCCTGCCGACACCCTCTCCTCCATTGTCGGCAAGACCTTCTACCGTATGGAGATAGGAGCTGCGGGACAGGCGCTTGGAAGAGAAAACCTCGACGTACCCGTTTCCCGGATTGATGTCTTTCTTGTCGCAGCAGGGGATACGCTGAGGACCAAGACTGACGACCAGGGAAGGTTCTCTTTCTCGGGCATTGCCGCGGGGAGCGTCACCCTCTCGATGGTAAACGACGACTATGCTCCCTTCTCCGAGTCGTTCGTGCTGATGCCTGGGGAGAATGTCGTCATCGTTCCCCGGCAGCGGAAGATCGAGACCCTGGATGCAGCCACCGTCACAGCGGAGGCGCCGGTGATGACGATGAGGGGCGACACCCTGGTCTATCACGCCGCCGCCCTGCGGGTCGATGAGGGCGACTATGCCATCGACCTGCTGAAGCAGATGCCGGGCGTGGAAGTGAACCGGGCGACTGGCGAGATCAGGATCTCCGGGAAGAATGTGGCGCGGTCGTACGTCAACGGGGCGCTGATCTTCGGGCTTACGCCGATGAACGCGATGGAGAACCTGCGGGCGGAGCAGGTCGTGACGATGGAGGTGTACGACGAGACGAACCCGGAGGAGATCCTCGACCGGCGGGCGCGAGAAAAGCAGCGCGTGGTCAACATCAAGACCAAGGACCCGATCTTCCGCACGACGGACCTGCAGGTGCGGGCGATAGCCGGTGCGGACGAGACACGTCAGGAGAACGGCGACCTGCAGTACCGCTACGCCGCCGGCACCAACGCCCACTTCTTCTCCGAGCTGGTACAGCTGTCGGCCGATGTCATCACCAACAACGTCGGGATGGTTTCCAGTGGCATCAACGCCGTGCCCGGCCCGCAGACGAACTACCTGGCGACCACGAACCTGGATCTTGGATTCAACCGCTACTGGGAGAGCCCGCTCTTTGGCAACGGCCTCAACACCCGGTATTCCTTTAACCACGACGTGCAGAAGGGACGAAGCCGCAGGCTGCAGGAGTACTTCGAGCTGCCGCAGTCGCCGGCCCACACCATCGAGGAAGAGACGTCTTCTTCCCAGATGACGGAAAGTCATGGCATAGAGGCCAATTTCGCCCTTAAGACCTGGAGGGTCGCCTTTGTGACGTTGCGCCAGCAGTTCAACCTGACCCGTTCCCTATCGGACAGATTCGCCGCCGGATCCACCGTTTATGGCGGCATGGCCCCGATGCTGCAGGAAGAGACATCATCCACCGGGAACAGGCGCTGGGATCTCAGAGAGAGCGTTGAATTGCGATTCAAGCCCGGCAAGAACGGCAAGCCGGCACCCACCCTGGCAGTCAGTGTCATGCTTCAGAAGGGCGATCTGGATGCCTGGAACCTTGACACGCTGGCCTCGTCCTACACGAAACGCTATCTGACCAAGGAAGGGAACGATCTCCGGCAATTCTGGGTGGTTAATCTGAGCCAGACCCTCTACGAATTCCGTAAAGACCAGCGCAACCTGCAGGTAACTGCAGAATATGACATGACCTACAACCTGCAGACCAAGGTCCAGGAAGCCTATGATCTGTATGGGGTTGACGAGCCTGTGATAAATGTGGCAAATACTTTTGATTTTACCTATTCCAACCTGGTGCACCAAATCTCGTTCGTCTCGCGCTACAATACGGGCAATCCCAAATTCCCGATGCTGAACTTCAGTGTCAATTCCCAAATGACGCAGGTCAAAGACCGGGAGCGCCTCCCGGCAGATGTTTCCGGCGACAAGACATTCTACAGCATTACGCCGTCATTGAATATCAGAATTGGACAATTGAACAGCATCAGCCTCGCGTCCAGCACAAGTATCCCTTCCGTGGAGCAGCTGCGCCGGTGGATCGACGATACCCGTCCGCTCTCCCTGGTCGCCGGCAACCCGGACTTGAAGCAGAGCCAGTCCTGGTCGCTCCGTCTGAGCGGCAACAGCGACAGGATGCGGGCAAAGAAGTGGATGACCACCTGGAATGCGAGCGTCCAGTATCAAGTCCATCCTCTGGTCCAACGGCAGGTATTCTACCGTGAAGCGGCCGTGCTGGACGATTACGACGGATACCGGGTGCCGGCCGGCGCATCGGTCCTCCGTACGGAAAATGCGGACTATGGCCTGACCGGCAACATCACCCTGAACACCTCGGCCCGGCTGAGCCTTATGAAGGGTAATCTCAAACCCACCGTTACGATTCAGCCGAGGCTGGACTACCGCCTTATGCCGCAATATTTCGGTGAGGTGCTGGACCGCACGGCGGAATGGACGCCGTCCCTGAACGCCACGGTGGTGGCTCCGCTGTGGAAGGGCGCGGAGCTATCCCTGAAAGGGAATGCGGCGTATATCCGTGCCATCAGCCAAAAAAGCACGATGGACCGCAAGGCCTTCCGCGGCCAGCTCGATGTGGACTTCTCTACCGATTTCCTGAAGCATGCATTTTTCTCGGGGATCTATTCCTGGCGCCCCGTCCGCGACCTGTCGGAGTCGAACCTGAACCGTGATCTCCACCAGCTGAACCTGGCTGTGGGTATCAATCTGCTGGGGAAAGACCTCAAGGTCTGCTTCCGGGGCGTAGACCTGCTGCGCAGCGGGTCGGTCTATTCCATCACAATGGGTCCTTCCTCGGTCACGCATTCCTGGACGCCGGTCTACGGCAGATATTTCGTGCTGGACATCTCCTACCGCTTCAACAACTCCGGCGGCAGGTCTATGCCGCGTTATGGATTGTAAAAGCCTGTTTACCAAGAAAATAAATTATCTTTACGAAAACTTCGCTACTATGAGAGTTCTGAACCGCATCGACTTCCGGCCAGTTCTGGCACTAATCGCAGGCCTCTTCCTGCCCCTGACGCTCCGGGGACAGCAGGAGCCGCTCTATTCCATTGCCGGCCAATGTTTCCTTCGCTGGACCACTCCTCCCGGTTACCCGGAGCCCATGACTTATGATTGGTACGTGGGTGCTTATATAATCTTGGAAGCAGACGGAGAGATTATCGAAACGACGACGGACAATAGGGGCAGATTCGCCTTCCCGGAGATCAACTCCAGACTGGTACGCATTGTCATTCAAAACCAAGGCCAAGACTCCGTTTTGTATGCAGGCACCATAGAGTTGATGCCTGGAGAAAACATCGTCCTTTTTCAATCTCTGGGTAATCGTCAGGATCAACATGCCATTACGGTAGAAGGTGACAAATGGATCTTTCACATCGTGCCAGCACCGCCCACATTCCCGATCTTATATACGGAATGGACCGTAGAAAAGCTGAAGAGCCTGCCGGGAGCCGAGTATAACCGGAGAAAAGAGACCATAACATTCTCAGGAGACGCGTTACGCCGGACGAGAGTAAACGTTGACCGCGGCTGTATCTACGTCTTCAGTCTGAACCCGGAAGCCTCGGAATAGAAGCAGGTTTTTCCATCCGGAAGCAAACTATTAAGAATATGAATAAGATTCTCTTACCTTTTCTGCTGTTAATTACAGGACTCCTCCTGCCCCTATCTCTTCTGGGGCAGGAAAAGCCTGCAGATACCCTTTCTTCCATTCACGGCCAAGTTTTCAAGTATGCTTCGCCGCCACCTCCCTTTCCCCCCTCCACTACGTGTTTAGGTGTCATTGGTTTGGTCACGATGGTCTCGAACGGGGATACGCTACGGGTGGAAGCGGGTACCTATGGTATCTTTTCCGTCCCCGAGATTGCTTCCGGAC
>Ga0310696_10009900_pt1 | contig 10997 bp, 1 predicted proteins | sample AusTroGonzalo_MG_4_FD_203885 | JGI IMG/M metagenome (GOLD analysis project Ga0310696, IMG submission 203885) | Bovine rumen microbial communities from tropical cattle in Woodstock, Queensland, Australia - Gonzalo_02 (v2) (version 2) | ecosystem: Host-associated > Mammals > Digestive system >...
TCCACTGGCCTGATTGGCATAGTCCATTTCAACTGAGGCACCGCAGCAAAGCATTAAGTCGGCCACAGCATTCTTTTGGTCAACGGTTGCTCCCGTTGAGTAGTCCAGCAACATGTTGTTCCATTGAAAGGTAGTAACAGGCACTCCCGGAACCTGAACATAGGATGTGTTTTCTTCGACTATCCACCCTCTCCGACACTGATAGGCAGGAATAACTATCGTTGTAGCAGCAGGGAAACCACTTGAGTGCTTTGCTGTATAATAAAGCACCTGAGCCATCGCCGTAGCCACACAGCCCGTAACGGAAGGTTCACCATTAACGAAATTAGGTACTTTCAAGTTATATGGCTCATCCTGTCCCCAAGTTGTCGACAGCAATGGGCCGACAGCAGACTTTGCCGTCTTCTTTGGTTTCGCAGCCCTGGATTCAGCCATCTCGGGCATATCGCTCAGCAACTGAATCTGGTCGGCATAGCCTTGTAACCATGCTTTCATGTTATCTGGTATATTATTTTCATCGAAGGAGCCCGTGTCGCTATATCCCAGAATCTCGGGGGCACGGTCGTCGCCGCTGACGATAACAAAGCCATCACGGGAACCTACATTAAAAATGTAGTAGCAACTGCCCTCCTCCTTGACGAGGGAGAGATCGGCTTGGGTCTGTGACGTTCTACGAGCAGCAGCCAACTTGCCAGCGACAAACTGCTGAGCCTTCTTCTGTGCATCACTCCTGCCCACGGGAGCAGCCTGAATAACAGCTACAAAGAGCAGATAATTGAATAAAAGTAATAGCTTTTTGACCATAATAAACATGTTTTAGTGATGTCTTTCCAAATAATTGTTTGCAAAGATACGAAAATTCTGAAATATTTCGTAACTTTGCAGCCAAAATTTTAGAAAAAAAATAAAAAGCAGATAAAAAGATGACAGCAAAAGAGATTCGCGACTCGTTTAAGCAGTTCTTCGAGTCGAAACAGCATGCCATTGTGCCGTCGGCCCCGATGGTCATCAAGGATGACCCCACGCTGATGTTCACGAATGCAGGCATGAACCAGTGGAAGGATATTATATTAGGTACGCGCGACCCTGAGCCGCGCCGCCGTGCCGATACGCAGAAGTGCCTGCGTGTCAGCGGTAAGCACAACGACCTGGAGGAGGTGGGCCACGACACGTACCACCACACCATGTTCGAGATGCTGGGCAACTGGTCGTTTGGCGACTACTTCAAGGAGGGTGCCATCGACATGGCCTGGGAATACCTGGTGGATGTGCTGAAGCTGAACCCTGAGGATCTGTACGTTACCGTGTTTGAGGGTGATGCTTCCGAGGGTCTGGAGCGCGACGACGAGGCTGCCGGCTACTGGCTGAAGCACGTGCCTGCCGACCATATCATCAACGGCAACAAGCACGACAACTTCTGGGAAATGGGCGACACGGGTCCCTGCGGTCCCTGCTCGGAAATCCATGTAGACAGTCGTACGCCGGAACAGCGCAAGGAGAGCGGCATCAGCGGCCGTGACCTTGTGAACAAGGACGACCCACAGGTTATCGAAATCTGGAATCTCGTCTTCATGCAGTATAACCGCAAGGCCGACGGCACTTTGGAAAAACTGTCGATGAACGTCATTGACACAGGTATGGGCTTCGAGCGTCTGGTCCGCATGATGCAGGGCAAGCACTCGAACTACGATACCGACGTGTTCCAGCCCGTCATCAAGGCTGAGCAACAGATTACCGGACTGAAATATACTACCTTCGAGGAAGAGGTAGAGAATCCTATCAGCAAAGAACAGAACGACATCAACATTGCCATGCGCGTCTGCGCCGACCATCTGCGTGCCGTTTCGTTCTCGATTGCCGACGGTCAGCTGCCTTCGAACGCGAAGGCCGGCTACGTTATCCGCCGCATCCTGCGCCGTGCCGTGCGCTATGCCTATACGTTCCTCGGACAGAAGGAGGCTTTCCTGTATAAGCTGCTGCCGACGATGGTCGAGGAGATGGGCGATGCCTTCCCCGAACTGAAGGCCCAGCAGACGCTGATTGCCAAGGTGATGAAGGAGGAGGAAGACTCGTTCCTGCGCACGCTGGACAAGGGTATCGGCATGCTGAACGATGCTATGGAGAAACTGAAGGCCGAGGGCAAAACCGAGCTGGACGGCGTTCAGGCCTTCCGCCTGTTCGACACCTACGGTTTCCCCCTCGACCTGACGGAGCTGATTTGCCGCGAGAATGGCTTTACAGTCAACGAGGAGCAGTTCAATGTCGAGATGCAGAAGCAGAAGGACCGCGCCCGCAATGCCGCCGCCGTTGAGAACAGCGACTGGGTCACAGTGCCAGAGGGCTCTCCCGAGGGCATTGAGCAAACCTTCGTCGGCTACGACTACACCGAATACACCTGCCACATCCTGCGCTATCGTAAGGTGACCCAGAAGAAGAACGAGTTCTACGAGTTCGTCCTCGACTACACGCCGTTCTACGGCGAGATGGGTGGTCAGGTAGGCGATCAGGGAGTGCTGGTGTCTGAGAACGAGACCATCGAGATTATCGACTCAAAGCGCGAGAACAACCAGACGGTACACATCGTCAAGCAACTGCCCAAGGACCCCTCGGCAGAGTTCATGGCTTGCGTTGATATTGACAAGCGCGACGCCTCGGCTGCCAACCACACGGCAACCCACCTGCTGGACTATGCCCTGAAGCAGGTACTCGGCGACCACGTCGAGCAGAAGGGCTCCTTCGTCTCGCCCGACACGCTGCGTTTCGACTTCTCACATTTCGAGAAGGTCAGCGACGAGCAGCTGCGCGAGGTAGAGCGCATGGTTAACGATATGATTCGTCAGGACCTGCCGCGCGACGAGCATCGCGACATGCCGATGGAGGAAGCCAAGAAGTTGGGGGCCATCGCCCTCTTCGGCGAGAAGTACGGCGACAAGGTGCGCGTCATGCGCTTCGGACCGTCGTGTGAGCTCTGCGGTGGTATCCACGCCACCTCGACAGGCCGCATAGGCTTCTTCAAGATTATCAGCGAGGCCAGCGTAGCCGCTGGCATCCGCCGCATCGAGGCCAAGACGGGCCGTGAGTGCGAAGAACTGCTCTACAATATCGAGGACACGCTGAAGGCAGTAAAATCGTTCTTCAACAACGCCAAGGATCTGCAGGGCGTCATCCGCAAGTATATTGAGGAGCACGACACGATGAAGAAGGAGATTGAGTCGTTCCAGGCTCAGGCTGTGGAGCGCTACGCCAAGCAGCTGGTAGAGAAGGCCCGCGACGTCAACGGTGTGAAGGTCGTCACCGCCGTGATGCCTTTGGATCCTGCCGCTGCCAAGGATTTGGCCTTCAAGATTCGTGCTGCTGTTGAGGGTTCCTTGCTCTGTGTCCTCGGCACCAAGTATCAGGACAAGCCCCAGCTCTCCATCATGATGAGCGACGACATGGTCAGCGACCACCAGTTGAACGCTGGACAGATGGTGCGCGAGGCTGCCAAGCTCATTCAGGGCGGCGGCGGTGGACAGCCCCACTTCGCCCAGGCTGGCGGTAAGAGCGCCGACGGCCTCTCTGCCGCCGTCGACAAAGTTCTCGAGTTGGCTGGCTTATGTAAATAGTAGTTGGGAAAATTATTTATAACGAACAAGGTGCCGAGACGTCTCGGCACCTTGTTCGTTTATCGCAGAATCAATTCTTATTGACCACTCTTTATAAAACGTTTCTGTCCGTTTACAATGTAGATGCCCTTTGGCAGACGAAGGAGTGTCTTCTGTGTAGCATCACGGCTGATAAGTATTCCTTCCAAAGTATAGACGGTCATCGTACTACTGCTGTCGAACGTATCAATGCCTGTAGTATTGATATTGATGATAAATGGTTTTTTGCGGCTGCCTACGACATCGTCGCAGAATTTCAATGTCTCGTTAGCTACGAATATTTCGCCCGTCTCTGCCGACTCAACCACAAAGGACACTTCAACTGCTTCTTCACCGTAGACCGTCAGATAGTGATTCCCTGACACCTGCTGACTGATTCCACGTAACTCATCGCCAGCCCAGGCATAGATAATGTAGTTATCACCTGTCAGTTCTGTATGGTCACGGTAGATTTGAGCCGTTACATTCATTGTGTTAGGATACCGACGGATATCAACGTGTTGTTCTCTGACAGTGGGTGTCTCGACTTTCCATATACGACTTTCGCTGACAGTCTTGGTCGTGTCGATCGTAAGGCATTTTTCTGACACAGACTTGTACAGATAGCCTTCACCTGGCTTGAACGTGTCAAATGTTCCTGCCCATATGCCGTCAGCAAACTCAGCGAATCCTTTCTGTGAAGCAATGAAATCGCCTTCTTCGGCAGTAGTCACGGCATCTATTGAAGTATTTGTCATATATGGGAAAGCTACCCAATTCCATCCCTTTTGCAGATTAATGGGATTTGTGGCCGTGTCATACAGATGACCTCGGAAGGAGTTGGTAAAGTTGCTGTTAGCTTCTATTTTATAGGCTTTCCCAGACGGCAACTCTGTGAAGTTGTCCATCATGCCGTCTTCTGGGTTGCTGGATACTTCTGTATCCTGGCTGATGATGCGATTAGCATATTTACTTAGGTCTGCCATAGTCAAAGGCTCATGCAAATAGGTGGAAATCCAGTTCCATCCCTTAGCGAGTGTCATGCTTTGTCGGAAGAATTCTTGCTTGAAAGTCGCCTTAATGTCGAGTGCCTTGTTAACGGTAATGGATAGCTTATTGCCGCTACCTTGCACATCCTCACTATTGACCATCCAACCCTTTAGCATAAAGTCCTCATCGGGTATGGCAATGATATTGATTTCGGTACCGTACTCATATATGCCAGTGGCAGTACCTTCTGTTCTGCCGCCAGTACTTTCCACATTCACATTGACAGTGTACTTCTTCTTAGTGAAGTTAGCAACAACGTTCATGTCGCCCAAAGCAGTTGTCACATACTCCGCATCAGTTGAAACCACTTCACCGTTGAGCGTCCAGTTGGTAAACTCATACCCCGTTTCTGGTTCTGCTACCAAGATGACGGTTGAGCCGTATTTGGCTGTGTTGGCATCCTCATTATTTGCAGGTACAAGATTGCGCGCCTCAGATTCTTCCAGATACTTGCGTGTAATAGTTCCTGCATTCAAAGGCCAGGCTGAAGTCTGCAATTGTACCAATCCACCACGGAACAAAATCCAACCTACCTGCTTACCCGTCTTACCCTGGAAGCCCTCTGTATCCGTAATACCTGATGTCTGCACCGTCAAGGTATAGTAACCATTGGGGCACTGCTCAGTCAGCGTGGCCATGTCAAGTGTGAACGATTTGTTGTCTTCGGTGCTGATGCCAATCTGGCTGGCATCTTGCTTCACACCTTGTACGGAGAAGGTAATGTCGTCACAGGTAAAGGTTGATGCATCAATTTCCTTATTAAATGTCACATTGAGCATTTCAATCGGTTCTTCGGCAATCTTACCTTCTTTAGGTAGGCTGGCTATCGAAGCAACTTCCAATACCATATCGGGAACAGGGTCAAAAGTTAATAAATAGGTGACGGGCTTAATACTTTCAAAGTCATCAACAAAGTGTAACTGATTCTCATACAGCCACTCTTTGCTATCAACAAGGGTACGGTCGGTCTGCCAGAAACGAGTACCACCTAACTCCATGCCATTGCTCTGACGCACGATGCTCTTCAGTTCTGCATAACCTTGGGTGGGATCGGACACAAAACCATAGTTCCATCCAACAGCTGACGGTGTAATAGTCAGCAGACAGGTAGTAGGCGATGTACGTTCTATCTTTGCCATTGTTCCAATAGAAACACTGGCCGTTTCACCATTGCTGAAGTAGAGTTTGTCAGGCAAGTCATTAGCATCAGCAATATCGTTTACCAAAAAAGCTCTTCCTGTTTTAGGACCACCTGTCAGGCTGCCTTCCGGCATGTCAAACCCGTGTATCAGCTCATGGATGGTCACCTCATCCAGCAACGATAAGTCGGGATTACCATAACTGGAAACATGAGTAGCCTGTACGTCATAGTCTGTGAAGTGGCCAAGCAAGGTACTGGTAAGCCACCATTGTGCATACATCTGCGAATGAGCCGGAATCGTACCGAAATCATTGGCAATTTGCTTGCCGAACGACAGGGCTGCATCATCGCCATTCACCTGTGAGCTAATCAGTTGGAAGTCGATAATCAATCCCTTCTCGTTGTCGATTATCTCTGGTTGTTGGGTTACCATGCGAACATTTGTTGCATCACCATAACCTTTATTATTTATAAGAAGTGCAAACTCTGCTGGTTTCATCGGCTCCACCACGTCAAGAGTCAACGGGTCATCACCATAAACGTCGCGCTGCATAAAGTACGTCAAATCAAGCTCAGGTGAAGGCTTTACCGTCAATGTGACAGGACTCAGTTCACGTGTAACCATCAAACCACTGAACGGATCAAGATACTTCAACCGACCACCAAAAGTATAGGCTACAGGTTCTGTCGGTGCAGCATACTTGCTCGGAATGAACAAAATGGTAGCGGTTCCAGTCTCATTGGCACCAAGAGTCCATCCATCCGTGAAATTGAGAGGACCATCAAAGCCTGCAAGTGTCTCAGCGTTAATCTGCATTTCATGACTTGTGGCCAATGTTCCATCAGAAGTGTTCGTCACCTCCAACTGCAAGGTTATGTCCTTCATAGCCTCAGTCTGGTTTCCATTGAACACCTTCAATGTACCGCGGAAAGCCTGACGGGTCATAGTCATTGTTTGATTGAATTGCAGGGTGATACTTGCGCATACCGACGACACTCTGCCTGTCAGTTCTTCACGAGTTGTACTTAGTTGCTGTTGGACTACTTCCTCTATGGAGTTCCCGCCGTTACCGAGAATATTATGGACATGCTCTGATATCTGCTGCGACAGTTGTGCCATGTGGTCATAGTTGATAAGTCCGTTACCATTCTCTTCCACATTCCGGAGACGAGCCCTTGCTTGGCTTGTATGACTGTCATACCAACGATGAAGGAAGCGTTGCAGCTGTTCCACACTGATACCATCAGGACAATAGCTGACAATGTTGGGATTATCTATTGCCTCTGGGCCAAGTTCCTTAACTAAATCCATAGCCCATGAAACGAGAACCATTTGTATGTCCGGAACACTCAACCACGCCTGATCACCGTAGAACTCCATTTCCTGTTCACGCTGTATCATAATCATGTTCCTAGCTTCTTCTACTTCATCAAGGAATTTGCGATAGGACGCGGGAATCTCATTGAAATGTACAGACATTGACTTTTTGGAACCTCTTGACCATGTATGTGACCCTCCCCCTCCTGGACCATGTTCTGGTTCTTCATCACCTTCGTACTCACATTCGCCAAAAGTATAATGTAAAAGATCGGTAACGTCATCCAGTTTGTCTACCGCTTTTACCAATTTGTCTGTCGTGTCAAGATAGGCGTTTTTAAGCAAATCTTGTTGAGGCACACTTAATTCCTTGGATTTCTCTGCAAAGTCATGAGCATTCCATAGAGATTGTCCCATTAGGCGAATAAAGTCTTTTGCCATCCCATCACGGTTACTCTTGCTGAGTTTTCCTTCAACGAGCATCTTAAGGGACCTTTCACTTAAATCATCTAAATCCTTCATTGTGGCCATTTCCGTTTCACCGTAATATTGGTAAAGCTCTGCATACCGCTCTTGGTATTCTCTCTCCCGCCTCTCTATGGATAGGCTTGATTCTCCATTCGCCGTCCGGGTATCCAAAAGATACTGGCTATCTTCTTCTGTTCTGAAAAAACGGCGGTTGTTTGCCTCTTCATACGCATCCCTTGCTTCCACAAGTTCATCATACTGATTCTTGATATTGTTGCCTATACTGGTTAATGAGTTCTTTGTTTTCTCATACGCATCGGTACCTTGTTCCAGCATACTTCCAGCATCTTCAACAACATTGAAAAGTGCGCGACTCATATTCTTCAGGTCTTGCATACAGTCATCGGTAAATACACTATTATTGCGCATATGGTCTATCATTCTGTTTGAATAATGGCCGGCAAGAGTGAGATTATATGCTGCGTCTTCTGCCGTCTGGGCAAATTTGTCATAGGCATTTACCACTCCTGCTGTGTATTTACACCCTGCCATCTTATCGTGAAGTCCTGTTTCATTATAAGCCGAGGATATACAATTGGCAATCTCCTTTACCGTATTGGCCCCCCTAATGATGTCACCAACAATTGGGATGAATTTAGCAAGGGAAAGAAGGGCTGAGTTTGAACATGGCTGACACTGATATGGTTCGCCTGTGGACTCGACCTTATTCTGGTTTGATGACGAGTTCTCCGTATTAGTTCCAAATGACGGATAATTAGGACGATTACCTCCCGAAGTTGAATGAACGTTAATCCATCCTAATCCTGGAAAACCGCCATTCTCGCCGCCTCCACTTCCGCCTTTTTCAGCATCGCTTTTGCTATAACAGTCGCCTACACGTAGACCTGTGGGGTATTTGTGCCATTTACGATCAGTACCACACTCCCAGAAATAGGCCAACGGGAAATTAGCATAGCAGGGGTCGTTGTCAACATTCTTAGTACGTCTTCGACTCGTTACAATCTCTTCTCCACCGATATTGGTCACCTTCACGGGAATGGCCACACTCTGTTGTGGGGCCAAGCTAAAGGGCTGGTCTGCATAATCCAGCTGCAAGAACGACAGAGCGCTGAAACCCTCGGGCATAGCCAGTTGCACATCTTGAGCAGTAATAAGACCTACGTTAGTAAGCACGGCATAGAAAACAAGCGACTCGCCTTCAGCCAATGCTTTGGCAGGAATGCTCTGTGGCGTGGTCACAGTAACTATAGGAGCCGGAACGTTAGTCTCATATTTTACAGAAGTTTGTATTTCGTATGTATCTTCCACAGTGGTTTCTACCACTTCCCATTCGACCTTGATAGCATCAACACTTAAGTTTACTATTTTATAGGTAGTCTTGCCTGGGTCAAGTAACAAGGTGGCACTATAGCTGTGGTGCTTGGGGTGTGTGACGGTAAGTTTATAGTAACCTTCCGGCAAACTAATGTCGAAAGTTCCGTCTGTGCTGGTTGTATCTCTCACGACGACTGCCCCTGTTGTGGGATGTTGTAGCGTTACAGTTGCGCCACTAACGTGAGGAGCTTCATCAGTATAATATGTGTATTCGTCACAGACGTCAACGACAAGTCGTCCAATATTTTCGCTGACAGGTTCTATCCTGAATGGTATTGCAAGTCCATCAGCATTCTCACAATTAATCGCTATCTGACCCGTTACGGGCACATTGAGTTGCATATCGTCGGTGGGAACAAACCGAAGAACGACCTGTGTGGTGTCTCCTAATGCCATGGACGACATCTGCTGCGGGGTGACACTTTGCATCCACTGCGGCAATGACAGGGTTATAAGACCTGTTTCCCCCATACCAATATTAGCGATGTCGAAGGCATACTCACGATCCGTGCCCTTAATCATAGTAGTATTGATTTGTTGTATGCTACTACTCAACTGAGCTCGTTCATTACGTGTATAATAGTAGATAGTACGGCTGAGTTCAGGCCCTTCTTTCGTTGTTACGCGGAAACTTATCTCCTGCCAGTCATTGTTGCCGCCAATTTTACCACCTGTAAGCGTATAGCCTATAGCTACCGTCTCCCCACCACCGATGGTCTCCGGAGCATCAAAGACAATGTCTGCCTCATCTGGGTTGTTGGTCACTGTGAATACAAGTCCAGTAAGTGGTGCCCTGCTGGGATTGGTTATGGCAAAAGTACCACTATAAGGTTTCCCTATGGTATTCGAGAATGATATGGGACTATTCGAGGTAAAACGCATTCCATAGATGTCAACTGATGCCATTTCATCTCGGATTGTCTCGCCTGGATAGCATGCGCCAATCCCCACATGTCCTATCTGAGAGCGGACAGGAGTCCATACATAGCTAAACCGTCCTTCTTTATCAGCATTAAACACATCTGCATACTTTTGTCCATCTACAATGAGATATAATTGTACAAGCGTAGAATCACCTGTTGTCCAAGTCCCACCACTTCTATTGACAATTTGTCCGCTTATAGTCACGCTATCGCCTTGGTGAATGATGCTCTTGTCAACATTCACAGTGGTCATGAATGGAGCATGTATTGCTACAGAAGCAGTCGTGGAAGTATTGTTGGCATAGGTTAGTTCCCGTACCGTTTCACTGGTATTAACTTTTGCGTAGGCTGTGAGTGTACCTACTTTTTCTGGTGCAGTCAAAAGGAATGAAAGAACTGTATTACCACTTGCAGGAATTGTCTCTGTAGTGGTCATTCTATTTGTACCTTTATTAGTGTATACATAGACCTCCAATCCGGTGGGAAGTTCTATAACACCTGTATTGGCTATGGTGACATTTACTTGAAGGGAAGTGCCTGCCGGTATTCCGTCTTTACCGATGATTTCACCATTTGCAGTCAAGAGTTCTATGGAGGTGATTGTCGCATCTGGTAGCGTCTGGTCACTCACCATAGCCCAGCAGACGCCATCGCTGTGCCCTTGAGCTTTTACGGTGAAGGTAATGGTGGTGCTGTCGCCTTCTTTCAGGTTTGGCAATGCTTTTACTGTAACGGTTACTGATTTCTTCCCAGCGGGTATAATAACATTATGTGTATAATCCAGTCCCTCATCATAGCTACTTGTCAATGATACTTCCAAAGCTTCGGTCTGTGAAGTGTTTCTGCTAATGGTCAGTATAGTTGCTTCTTCTGCGCCTTCGAGCAGAATCGATCGGCTTGATGTCAGCGTCAGAGAAGGACCGTCATTGTCGACAATGTGGATGGTTTGGCTTGACACTCCAACCTCTTCGCCAACAGCACTACAGCTACATGACTGTATATAGACTGCAGCCGTAATTGTAACATCACGGTCGCCATCAACGATAAGATTATCATTTACACCCAAACTAAAAGTCACC
>Ga0310696_10009901_pt1 | contig 10996 bp, 11 predicted proteins | sample AusTroGonzalo_MG_4_FD_203885 | JGI IMG/M metagenome (GOLD analysis project Ga0310696, IMG submission 203885) | Bovine rumen microbial communities from tropical cattle in Woodstock, Queensland, Australia - Gonzalo_02 (v2) (version 2) | ecosystem: Host-associated > Mammals > Digestive system >...
TACCCATAAAACCATAGGCAATGGCGTTAAGAGTACCGTGACCGATACCGGTCAAGGCCAGAGAACCGTATAAGTCGGTTTGAATACGGAACAATCGGGATAATTTGTTTTGGCTGATGATGTTTTCCATAAAGCGTTTGGCCGCTTTCATCGGACCTACGGTATGTGAGCTGGACGGCCCGATACCTACGGAAAATATTTCAAATAAACTGTAATACATGATATCCTCTCTAAAATCAGGCTCATGTTATACTTACGAATCGGATAAGTAAAGTAAAAAAAGCACCTTATAAAAAGGTGCTTTTAGTGTAGAATTTGCAATATTTCCAGCAATTTTTCCCTGAGATTTTCATCTTTTAAATCTTCTATTCGCGGAAGAGCGCTGTTGGCAAATTCTTCGACCAGATTCAGAGATGATTTTTTCTCATAAAATCGAGCGGTAAAGACATTATCCAGGCGGTCCAAAGTGTGGATGAATTCTGCTTCCAAAGTGGAATGTTGCTCATATTCGGCAAAGAGTTCCAACAGTTGCGGCTGTTTCAAATCAGCGGCTATTTTCTGCATGGCGCTGTATTCAAGATGCTTTTTTTCTTCGGGAGCAATTTCTCCGGGAATAAAATCACCGCAGAAAGCCTCCGGTAAATCATGAATCAGAGCCAGCTTCAAACACTTTTGCAAATCGAGGTATTCCGGAGCCAATAACAACGCCAAAAGAGCCAAACTGTAAGAATGGTCGGCATCGCTCTCCGGATTTTTTACACGTCTTTTTACCCAACCGGCACGTTTAAGAGCTTTCATTCGCCCTAACAAATCACATAAACTGAGTACTTGTTCTTTTTCCATAATAAAGGTCTTAAAAATTTAACGTTAAAAATTAAAATTTACCGAAATATAACAACATGTGGAAAAATGTCAAGTTCGGAAAGTTTTAATTTTTTTATTTTAATTTTTTTAAGACTGAAAACGGATTTTCTTTTTCCGGAGGTTGAGAATCATCATAGTCCGAATAATTAAACACCTCATTTTCAGCGCGCGGGTAATCATCAAGGTTTAGGGCAATTTGTTCAATGCAAATATCAGCCAGATTAATAGTGCCGTTGATTATAACATCGGGAACATCATCATTAATATCGGTATTCATTTCCAAGATATCCTGATAGGTGGCTTTAGTGTCATAAATCAGTTCGAACGGAATTTTAAAATTACGGAAAAAATTCTCCAGACTGATAACGCTTTTCAGCTCGATTCTGGCTTCAACTGTTCCCCATACTTTTAAAATATTTTCTTTGATATTCCTTTTTAAATATATATCGGCGTGCAAGCGTCTGACACTTTCAACCTTAAGAATATCGGCAACGTTCTGCAATTCTTCTTTATCTGCCTGCAAAACAAATTTGTATTGATTTTGATTTAATTCATCTATTTTAAGCGGATATGAAAAATTTTTTTGCATTATAAAATCCTTGTGTTATATATATTGTATAAAATTAGATTATAGGGATTTGTACAGATGTCAATACGCAAAATGTTTTTTCTTGTTTCCGTGCTGATTTGTTCGGCTTGTTCATCGGATATTTTTTTGAAACATAACGGCAATATGCCGGAAGACAGTAAGATAGAAAAAATATCGGTAGGGCAGACTAAAGAAGAGGTTCAGGATATATTGGGTAATCCGAGCTCAATCACCGGTTTGAGTGACGACCACTGGATTTATATGTCATCTACGCAGAAAAAAATTGCTTTTTTGCGTCCTGAAGAGATACAGAGAGATATTTTAGCACTGAGCTTTGACAATGGTAAGGTAAGCAAAATAGAAAAATTTGATTTGTCCGACGGAAATAATATTGCAATTGACAAGGATGAAACTCAAACGGCTAATTCCAATGTCGGATTTTTCCGCAAGTATTTCGGCGGCGTAGGTCAATATATGCCGTTTGGCGGTGGTAATGATAAGGAAATCTAGATATGACTGCGGACTTGCAAACAAAACTGCCGCTTGTTCTTGCTCATTTTAATATCAGCGGTGAGGTTGAGGAGATTTTTGAAGGTCCTTTGGTGTATGATGTTCATTTTAAATTGGCCGAAGGCTCTAAATTTTCCTACGTCGAGAAGTTAGTAAAAGATATTGCCAGAGAATTGGGGGTCAGCGGGGTTAGAATAGCAGAAGTACCTAATTCCGGCTTTATAAGTTTTGAAATTCCGAAATCAGAAACGCAAACAGTGCCTTTTCTACCGATTACCGCTTGCGAGGAGTTTATACAATCTGATTATGCATTACCGATTTGCATAGGGGTAAATATGCACGGTAAACCGGTGATGAAAGATTTAAGTAAAATGCCGCATTTGTTGGTCGCCGGTACAACCGGATCCGGTAAATCGGTCGGGCTTAATTCTTTTATTCTGTCGCTGATATACAAGAAAAAAGCGGAAGATTTACAATTTGTACTGGTAGATCCCAAACGTATAGAATTCAGCATGTATAATAATCAGAAATACATGATGCGTCCGGTTATTACTGATATGAAGGTGGCAAGTGCCTGTTTATCAAAATTGGCAGATGAAATGAATCGACGCTATCTGATATTTGAGAAGGAAATGGTGCGCAACATCGCGGAATACCATAAAAAAGGCGGTAATATGCCTTATATTGTTTGTGTTATTGATGAATTTGCCGATTTAATTATGTTTGATAAAACGGTTGAAAAGCAGGTTCAAATATTGGCGCAAAAATCGCGTGCAGCCGGAATTCATTTGATTATTGCCACCCAAAGACCCTCGGTTGACGTTATTACCGGCACAATAAAGGCCAATCTGCCGACCCGACTATCATATAAAGTTTCTTCGCCGACCGATTCAATGACCATATTAAATACGGTCGGTGCCGAAGATCTTCGCGGGCGAGGGGATTCGCTTCTTTTGGAAGAAAACGGTACTTTAACCAGAATTTTAGGGGCATATGTATCTGACGACGATATTATGAATACTTTGCAACCATACCGCTGCAAAACGGAAGTAAAGGATAATGATATTTCGTCTGTCGAACCGTTAAAACAAGAGGAAGAAGTTTCTGAAAAAACGGCAAAGGTTGAAAATAAAAAGGGTGCTTTTGCAAAAATATGGGATTTTTGGTGTCGTTTGGGCAAGCGTAATCAGAATCGTATCATAAATATGATTGTCGGTTTTGTAATGTCGATTTTAGGATTTAAGGCAACAACCGGTTCAACTGCTCGAAGCATAAGAGATGTCATGGCGAAGACGGCTAAGAAATCATCTCGCAAACGCTAATCGGTATTATGAGTGAGCAGTTATTGAAACAAAGCTGTCCAGACGAATTCCGCTCTCATCTAGAGCCCGTTGCCATTTCTCGGAATCTTTGGTTCGAAATAAGATTTCTTTATCGGCATTAATAACAAACCAGTCATTGTTATATATTTCATTTTCCAACTGTTTAGGTTGCCAGAATGAATATCCCAAGGCGACTAATTTCTCTTCGGGGCCTTTATCAAAAGCAATATCGGCAATAATTTCGTTTGTCGAAGATATGGCAATGCCGTTGGCAATTTCAATGGTACCTTCTTTCATATAATCGGCAGAATGCAATACCATACCGCGCACGGTTTCAAGCGGTCCGCCGGTATATAAACTTACTTCATTAAGTTTTTCATAGCTTTTAAGCGGAAGTTGAAGGGTTAAATCGGAAAAAGTATATTTATCAATAGGTTTATTGATGATAAGCCCCATTGCACCACGGTTGGTATGTGAACAGATGTAGACAACCGAACGAGAAAAAATGTCATTTTCTCCCAAGGTTTGTGTTGCAATCAATAATTTTCCCGTTAAGGAATATTTATCAATAAAAGTATCCATTTTAGCACATACCATAAAAAATAAATTTGTTTTTTAACTATTTTAGTGTATCATAAATTTTGAGGAATTTGAATAATAAACATCAAAAAAATGAAACATTTATACTCTTATATAGTTTGTCTGTTTTTAGTTTTCAATAACTCGGTTCATGCTGCCGAAAAGATAGCTGTACCCGAAGATTTCGGCGGAGAAGCCACCATACAACAGATAGAGTTGTTTAATAAGGGGGAAAATAAACCTCTTACAACAGAACAAGTGTTTCAAATTTTGTATGAGGTCGGGCATTATTTTTACGATAAATATACCGTGGACGATATTTTCAGAAAAGATTTTATAGATGAGATTCGTCCGTTTTTTCCGAATGATTCCGATGAACAATTGGAGCATAAACTCTCGACATTACGTTTCGGGGTGAGTTTGTACGGTAAAGTTAAAGATGTATATAAAGAATACGTTACCGATAAGTTGGTGCCACACGTTTATAAGAAAGTCAAAAATTCGCAAGAATATGATCATCCGGACGAAATAAAATACATAGAAGCCGAGCCGGGATATTTTGTTAAGGTTAATAATTTCAAAAAATTTTTAACGTACAGTGCCAATGAAGATGAGCGACAAGCCATTGTTGATTTTGAAAATGCAAAGGAAAACGAAAATAGTATTCGTAACAAAATTATCAAAATTATAGAAAATTCCGATTGGAAAAAGATGCTTCTCTACGGGTCGGTATATGATAATCCGTTAGCTTCAAAACAGGGAATTTCGGAGGAACAAACATCGCTTGACGTTAGAGCCAGATTACTGTCTAAAAACAGTTATATAAGCGGTAATAAAAGTCTTGATTTCGGCATATTATTTAATTGTTCACCGTATACCTTTATTGTGGCCAATGATGTTTCGCCCGAAATTACCAAACCGCAAATCAGTTTGGAAAATTCGGAAAACATCGAGAAAAGTGAAATATTTTATCCGGTACCTTTTAATGCGGACAATTATCCGTTTGTTCATAAATATTTCGGGGAATTCCTGCTTCCGATTAGAATTACGGTTCAAGATGTAAATAAACCTATTGTTGTCAGAGCTGACGTTAAGGTATTTTCTTGTGATAATGACTTAATTTGCTCGGCTGAAAAATTTAATTTTGAGCTTACGTTACTTCCTGACGGACCTGAGGTGTTGTCAAACGGTTATGAAAATTATTTCAATATAAATTTTGCCAGAATACCTGTCGGCGATAATAAACATCTTACCTTGAAGAAATTCGTGGTTGATAAGGATAAGGATAATAATCAGGTTTTACGTTTGGAATTTATCAGCGATAAGAAAATTAAGAATTTTAAAATATTTGCGGAGTCCGAAAATGATATTATTTTGTTTGAAGCTCCTTACATAAATTTACAGGAAAATAAGGTTTATGTTCGCTTAATTCCGCGAGAAGATGCCAACACCATAGATATGGCGGATATGCCTTTTACGATAAGTGCGGTTTTAAATAATCGCTACTATTATCGTGCTGAGAAAACTGCCGGAATAGCTTCGGATTTTGATGTAAATTCCATACAGCTTAATTGGGGGCTGTTTATAATGGCGTTATTGGGCGGTTTTATTCTTAATTTTATGCCTTGTGTTTTTCCGGTTATATCGTTGAAAATGATGGCTTTTGCTCGAATTGAGAAAAAATATCGGCAACAACTTAAAAATGATATACGGCAAACCGTTATCGGTATTTTCTGTGGCTTTACGTTGTTAATTTTAATGCTCTGGGTAGCTAAATATTGGGGTTATTCATTAGGCTGGGGAATGCAATTCCAAAATATGGGATTTTTGGTGGCCATGGTGTTTATTATTACAAGCATCATTATTGCTCTGCCGGTTCTGAATTTTGACAGTATGTTATTGCCGAGTTTGGGAAAATATTCGGGCTTTTTAGTCGGAAATCTGATAGTGTTGTTGGCAACTCCTTGTACCGGTCCGTACTTGGCTAGTGCTATCGGTTTTGCTTTATCCGGCGGTTATCGTGATATTTTAATTATGCTTTACGGGGTAGCACTGGGATTGTCAGTACCTTATTTAATGATATTGATGTTTAAAAAGCCGGAAACTCTTTTCCCGAAGCCGGGAAAGTGGATGCATAAATTAGAAATATTTATGCGAATAATGCTTTACATCACCATAGCTTGGTTCTTGCTGTTGATATTTGAACAAACCGATATAATATTCTTGCTTAAGTTTTTGGGCATAATCGTGTTCTTTGCTTTAATCATCAATTTGTGTAAGAAATTTTTAGATTATCTGGATAGCGTTCCCGATAAAAAATTTCCGCAAGAGGCATTGGTAAAAATACGTCGCGGTTGTTATGTTTTTATGCTGATTATATTTGTTTTGTGCTCATTTATATGTACTCGTATGGCGCAAACCAGTTTTAGTAAGAATTATGAAAGAAACATGCAAGATCGCTTAACATTTATAGATAAGAACCTGATAAACAACTACTTGAATGAGGGACATCCGGTTTTGGTGGAAATCAGTGCCGATTGGTGTCTGACATGTCAAACCAATAAAATATTTGTCTTTAATAAGGCCAATATGGAGAATTGGAAGACCTCATATAATCTGGAATTTCTGCGAGTTGATTGGACCAATTATAATAAAGATATACTTGAATATATGGGGAGATATGGGCGTAAAGGTTTGCCTTTTTATATCCTGTATACACCGTTTATCCGAGAGGGAATGGTGCTACCTGAGATTTTTGATGAGGCTGATTTATCGCAGATTTTACAGGTATCGCGTTTGCGCTGATATTATTGCAGAAAATTTATTAAATCATGGAGTGCTGCTTGAGCATCTTGGCGACCGAGTTCATATACTTCTTTTAAAATTCGGCGATTTTTTTCGGTGTGACTGATTTTGATTAATTTACTCGGACGTATAACAAATACTTCATTGTTTTTTTGCATATTCTCAATATCGGCAAGTTCTCGGTTATACATAATGTGGCGATTTTTTATTGCCTCGATAAAGCGTGGAAAACGTCGGTACACAAAATAAGCCAACCATGTCAGTTTGTTAGGCTTTTTCTGATATCCGGCGGCTCTAGTCTGAACAACTACACAGCGATTAAATCCCAGTTTTTGAAATGCTCTGACCGGAATACTGTCGGCAATTCCGCCATCTAAGTATAATTGTCCGTTAATATTACTTATTTTGGAAACAAAAGGCATTGAGGCCGAGGCTCTTAAATAAGGCATTTTATCGCGTAATTCTTCACATTTGATGTACTCTGCTTTTCCGGTTTGTAAATTGGTACAAGTAACGTAAAATTCCATATTTGAATTTTCAAAAGTCTCGTGGTTAAACGGAAAAAGTTTTTCCGGTAAATCATGATAACAAAATTGTTCTCCGACCATGTTACCGGTTGTAAGTAGAGAATAAAAACTCATGTAGCGTTTGTCATCGGCATATTTTAAGGTGTAATTTATACTTCGGCCGATTTGATGTGATACAAAAGAACAACCGTGAATTGCTCCGGCAGATACTCCGATAACCCCGTCAAAATGTACATTATTCTCGGCTAGCACATCAAGAACTCCGGCGGTATAGATAGCTCTATGCGCTCCTCCTTCAAGAACTAATCCGGTTTTCATGAAGATGCTCCACAGCCGTATATTTGGTTGGGCTCAATATTTTTAATAATATCCCTCTTAATATTTTCTTTTTTGCCGTTAGGATAGCAAGTTCCTTTTTCCAATACGCCTTTTTTATATCTCAATCTTCCCAATAGTTTGCCCTGTGCCGTATAAATATCAACTATTCCGTCAAGTAAGCCGTTTTTATAATTTGCCAGAGCTTGAATATTGTTATGACTGTAATACAATTTAGACATACCGTTTTTTACTCCGCTTTTGTAATACGTACGCTCTTTGAGAACACCATTTTCATTGTAATATGTGCACAATCCGTCACGATATCCTTTTTTGTAGTTCTCTATTTTTAAATATTCAGTAGAACTGATTTTTTCGGCTATTTTCCCGTTTAACGGTTTCCCGTTCATATCAGTACAAAAGGTTAAATCATTGCTGTCTTGGACACAGGTGTATGATATTGATTTTTCCGACGAACTGCTTTTGAGACTGACACCTTCATTCTCTGTAGCAGTTCCATCATTTTCTGTTTCACCGGTATTTTCTTCCGTTTTATTGTTTTCATCGGATTCAGATGTTTTTTTCTTTCCGTATTTCATCTCAAACTTCATTGGCTGTATAGTTTCCGAATTATCATAATAATAATCGGCATCTTCGTTTGGCATTTCTTGAAACTCTCCCGGAACCACTGTTGCGGAATGAGCATATTCGCAAAATATCAAACCGACCGAAAAAAACAGTGTAAAGAGAGTGAATTTCATTTTGATATCCCCAAAATGCTTTTTATGTAAATCATTAGTATTTATTTCTTCAGTCATAAGTGTCTCCATATGATATACGGCTATATAAACATACTGATAGGCATATTTCAAGAAAAATTTGTCAAAACAGCATTTTGATAAATAAAAAAGCAACTCCGTTACGGAGTTGCTTAAATTCGCGAAATGTTAAAAACGATACAGCATACCTACGGTTACTTCTTTTAAGTTGTTTAAACGCTCGGCTCCGATGTATGAATATCTGCCGACTACGCGGGCTGACCAATTTTGTCCCATGTCGTATTGAAGACCCAAACCGGCTCTGTAACCGACTTTGGTAGTAGAACTGCTTGGCATATTTTTGTATTTAATATCATAAATAGCACCGCCGGCAGTCAATAAAGCTCCGAAATTTGAGCACATAATCGGCATTTTGCCGTATATATCCATGGCGTAAGCCTGAAAACCGTTTTTAGACTTTCCGTCATAATACGGATTGCCGTTTTTCAGTTCTCCCGACATTTGAAATGAAAATTCGGTATAAATGTTTTTATCCCATTCCAAACCCAAATCAGCTTTACCGGAATGAAAATTCTTTTTGAAATCCTTGGCATCTCCTCCCTGATGAGCTCGACTGTAAACATATTCGGCACCCACATAAGGTCGAATCATGTTATGCCAATCATAATGAGCGGCTTCGGCATTAGCTGTCAATAAGCAAGCTACACCGGATAATAACAATATTTTTTTCATCTTTTATTTTCTCCATTTATAAATGTTAAAATGAACTTTGTTGGTTACGAGGTGTATATAACCATTAAAAACAAAATTTAAATAGTGACAGTCTCAAAAAAAGATTTTATCTTTATTAAAGGAGGGGAAAATATGTTTAAATGTCCGTCATTCGAGTGTGATAAATGTGCGCGTTTATTGGAGTTCCGAAAACAAAATCGGCAAAAATTTCCGCATTATTATAACGGTCCGGTGGAATCATTCGGCAGTTTGGATGCCCATGTTTTGGTCGTGGGATTGGCTCCGGGGTTGAACGGAGCAAATCAGACTAACCGACCGTTCACCAATGACTATGCCGGAGATATTTTGTATCCGACTTTGCATAAGTACGGTTTGGCACGCGGGGAATACCAAAAGGTGAAAGATGACGGTTTTGAGCTGATTGATGTAAGAGTTACCAATTCGGTTAGATGCGTACCGCCGCAAAATAAAGTCAATGCCGACGAAATTTCGGCATGTCGCGGATATTTACAGGCGGAAATGGCGGCAATGCCGAATTTGAAAGTTATTCTGGTATTGGGAGCGGTAGCTCACGGAGCCGTATTGCAAGCTTTGGGATATAAAAAATCGGCATTTAAGTTCATTCACGGGGCAGAGCATAAGTTATTTAATCATAATATTGTGCTGAAAGATTCATATCATACCTCCCGATATAATATAAATACCGGTGTTCTGACCGCCGAAATGTTTGATAAAATCATTGCCGACATAAAGAATATTATATAACTTATTGTCTTCACGCTATAATTTGACATCATTGACAGAATATGGTATAATAAGCTTGTGTTTGATACCTTACGGAGAAGAAACATGGGGTATGCAAGTGAATATTTTAATAAGGATGTTTTTGAGGGCATCAAGAGGGTTAAAGGTTATGAGCCGACTCTGGAAGAGTGTAAGGCTGTATCTCATCACATGGAATATAATGTGCGTGCCGACAGAAGGTATGCAAATAACGGACATTTAAGAATTTCCGTAGATGATTTGAGAGCGCACATTGTTGACCAAATAAATAGAAACCTGCATGCTAATGATATTCAACGCTACGTCGAACAGTACAGAAGGTACAAGGATTATCAGAGAAATTGGCAACTTACCGCTCAGGAAAAAAGTGATTTATCGGATATTGCTGTCGGCAGAAAAAGAGTTGCTGACTTTCGAGATAAAGATTATTTGAAAACTTTGTACATAAAATATTTCAATCAGGAATTATTGCCGACTATTCGAAAAATATCAATGCAAGAGAAAAATCATCTTAAGTATCATGGTATTTGGCACACAGAACAGGTTGCATTGTTTGCCGTAGATATATCGGTTGAAGACAATATGAACCCTTTGCCGAATCTTTTGGCGGCAGCCTTACATGATTGCGCTCGTAAAAGCGACAGAGGAGATGAGGAGCACGCCAAAAATTGTGAACCGATTGCTCGAAATTATTTAGATAATCTTTATCGTGACGGACATTTATTGACGCTAAAAGATAAAGAACAAATAATTCAGGCCGTAACTCGTCATAATATTCCAAACAGAGATAAAAGTAACGTGGTTTTAAACTGTCTGCAAGATGCTGATTCAATGAGATTATGGTGGGAAAGAGGACAAACGTACCAAGCCAACACCGAAACCGGAAGAAAATTGTCGGAATATCGTCATCATCAATGGCAACAGATAAAATATATGGCTCGGATGTTGGAAAAGATGCGAGCTACCGTTGTTCCTTATAATGCGAATAATTTTCTCAACAGATTTAACGGTAATGGTGGAAGGTTTATCGGATAGCCTAATTTAATTAATTCGCACCAATAATAAAACAGCCCCCTAAAAAAGGGGGTGGGTAGTGGCTACGCGGAGTGTACAGTGACGCAACTTTTAGAGCAACATCGCATTGAGGTAATTTCCATCAAAGATCAACTTCGTTATTCTAAGCTTCATCGC
>Ga0310696_10009903_pt1 | contig 10994 bp, 6 predicted proteins | sample AusTroGonzalo_MG_4_FD_203885 | JGI IMG/M metagenome (GOLD analysis project Ga0310696, IMG submission 203885) | Bovine rumen microbial communities from tropical cattle in Woodstock, Queensland, Australia - Gonzalo_02 (v2) (version 2) | ecosystem: Host-associated > Mammals > Digestive system >...
ACGTACTTCGGTCGCATCACCCTGGCTAACGGCGAAACAAAGACTGTTAAATTCGTTATCGTAAAATAATTTGAAACCCTGGGTTAGTGGTTTCGGCCACTAACCCCCGGTTTTACCATAAATAAGTAATAAGAAAAAAAAGGATATATTATGAAAAAGAATTTATTAGTAATCAGTCTTATTTTCGCGATGTGTTGCACTGCTTTTGCGCAGGAAGCACAGACTGAAAATACCAATGAGAATGCAGACGTTAAAAGCGTTGCTACTTCTACCTTCTGCCCTCACCGCATCAATATCTATGGCGGTGTCGGTTATGCCAATAATATTTACAGGAGAATTGATCTCAAACAATATTATTCCATCAGTGAACTGCTCTCGATTCACTATGCTTATTTCTTCAATGAGCATTGGGGATTGAGCCTCGGTGCTGAACTTAACCACGTGGGCGCCAAAGCTCTGTTCGGCGGCAAGGGTGTCATGCCTCAATATGCTGATCATCTGTTCAACAATGATGTTACCTATTATGACTTGCACTGGAAAGCAGATGGTCTCAAGGAAAGACAATCCATTTGGGCTATTGAAGTTCCTTTAATGGCACAGTTTGAATGGATTTTCGACGGACGTAGCGGTATCTACGCTGGTTTGGGTGTCTATGGTTACTTCCCCTTCCTGAAAGGCAAGAATGTTTTCTGGGGCGAGGGTGCTATGAATACCTGGGGTGTTGAGGATCCTGTTGGTCAGGATTATAATGTTGACTACCCGATGGATAACCATTTCAATGGTGGTATTTATGACGGTAAAGATGTCCGCACCAAACTCAGATGTTCCTTTGGAGCTGAAGCAGATTTCGGTGGCGTATTCAGAATCAGCCGTGTTGCTGACGGTTATGTTGGCGCTTTCTGCAAAGTCAACTTCCTTGATATTCTTCCGAAAGAGAAATTGGATATGTTCACCGATCAGAATGGTGAACCTACCTTTAACGGAACTCTTGCTTCCAACATTCTTGAGACTTACAAGAACACTCGCGATGAGTACAGCAAGATTCGTACGAAATGGGATCAAGTTCAAGTTGGTTTGAAACTGGGTGTCCACATCAAGTGCTGCGCTAACCCTGTTGAAAAGACGAAACGTCAAATCCAAAAGGAAATGCTTGACGAAATGAAGAGAATGAAAAATGATCCGATTATTATCAAGCAAGATCCTCAATACATTTACATTGTTCCTCAATGTGATTTGTTGGATAAAGATGATGAAGAATTGAACGAAACCGACAAGAAAGCCATCCGCGATTTGCAGGAAGAATTGGCAAGAACGAAGATTCTCTTCGACCTTGACAAAGATATCCCGAAAATCCAAGATGTGAATGACAATATCGACAGATGTGTCGCTATCTTGAAGGCTAATCCGAAACTCGCTCTCGAAGTGGAAGGTTATACCTGTGACCTCGGTTCAGAGGAGCACAACCGTGACCTTGCTCAGAGAAGAGCAAACAAGGTAAGAGATTTGTTCATCGCCAAGGGTGTTCACCCTGAACAGATTCGTACCGCCTCTTACACTGTCAACGATCCTCAGAACAAACAGAATATTCAGGATCCGAGACGTGAAGAGCATAGAGCTGCTATCTTTAGAATCGTCAAAAGATAATTATTACTATTCTCGTTCAGAAAGAGACCGCCCGTAGGGTGGTCTCTTTTTTTATTATCTTTGCCGGACTCTTTGCGAATATGAAGAAATCGTTTTGCCTTTTCATACTCTTGCTGTTTTGCGTCTCCAGCTTTGCACACGTGAAACCCGTTGACACGCTGTCCGCGCACGTGTTGGAGTTTATCCGTAACGACGGGCAATGGGACTCGCATGTACGTTATGCAGCGCACCTGCATGGCGGTTCTCTTTTTGCTGAAGAAAACTCTTTTACTATTGCCTTGCTCTCTCCGGAGCAGTTGCATCAGTTCTATGATAACAAGTATGAGGGCAAGCCGCAATCTCCGATTGATGCCGCTGCCTATCGCATGACTTTTGCCGGGGCATCTCATTCGCCACAGATTATTTCCGAGGGCTGTTACCCCCACTACCATAATTACTATTTGGGCGATGATCCTACCCGTTGGGTGAGCCGTGTTCCCCTATTTCATGAACTTACATATAGCGAACTCTACGAAGGAATCGATTTGCACGTATCACAATACCAGCATTCATTGAAATATGAGTTTTTTATCGCACCATCTGCCGATCCTTCCCAAATCAAGATTGAATACGATGGGGTTTCTTCTTTGAAATTGTCCAATGGACATTTGATGATTCATACGCCAGTTACACGTATCATAGAACTGCCTCCTTTTGCATATCAGATTGACAATAATGGAGACACGCTACATGTTGATTGTGACTATGTGTTGAACAAGAATGTGGTCTCTTTCCGTTTAAGTGATTATAATCATGATTTGCCTTTGGTGATTGACCCTGTGGTGGTTTTCTCTTCCTATTCGGGCTCTGCTTCCGACAATTGGGGCTATACGGCCACGTATGATTCAGAAGGCAACTTGTTTGGAGGTGGAATTTGCTTCGGAGCAAGTTACCCGACAACGCTCGGTGCGTATCAGGTGAACTATGCCGGAGGGCAAACGGATATAGCCATATCCAAATTCAATGCGCAGGGCAATAGCCTGTTGTATTCCACCTATATCGGTGGGTCGGCCTTGGATATTCCCCATAGTTTGTATGTCAACGACAACGATGAGTTGTATGTACTTGGGACAACAGGATCAGCAAACTATCCGGTGACTGCACGTGCCTTTGACACGACATTCAATGGTGGTCCTAATACCAGTTTATCTACAGGTCTGACCTTTGGACAGGGCTCCGATATTGTGATTTCAAAGTTTAGTGCAAACGGTGACGCGCTATTGGCTTCCACTTTCGTAGGTGGCTCCATGAATGATGGTATCAATATTGCTGCTGTCTTGAGAAAGAATTATGCAGATGATAATCGTGGGGAAATCCTGATTGACGAAAACAGTAATGTGCTAGTTGTATCATCCACATACTCGCCCGATTTTCCGATCACGTCAGATGCGTATGATACGACATACAATGGTGGGCAGGATGTGTGTGTATTCAAGATGAATCAGGATTTGTCACAGATGATTTGGAGTACCTATTTGGGCGGTGTGGGTAATGATGCCGGATATAGCATGGCGTTGGCTTCGGACAACAGTGTGTATGTGTGTGGCGGCACGCTTTCATCGGATTTTCCGACCATACAAGGCGCATATCAGCCTGCCTTGGCCGGTGGTGCCGACGGCTTTGTCTCGCATATTTCCGAGAACGGTGGATCGTTGCTCCATAGCACCTTTTTAGGTCAACAAGGATACGACCAATGTTATTTGGTAAAGCTGGACCGTCAGAACCATCCGCATCCGTTTGGACAGACTAATGCTACAGGCAGTGCGTGGATTCAGAATGCCCAATATGCTGTGCCTAATGGTGGGCAATTTCTCACGAAACTCACACCCGCTTTGGATTCTGTGATTTGGTCCACGGCCTTTGGCACAGGCAATGTCGGCCCAGATATATCGCCCACAGCCCTGATGGTGGACTATTGTAGCAATATCTATATGTCAGGGTGGGGTGGTCTGCCGCTTAATGGCTTCGGGGGGACAGCAGGACTACCCATCACCAATGATGCTTATCAGCGGTTTACTGACGGCAGCGATTTCTATTTTATCTGTATCAGTGATGATGCTTCGCAGTTGAAATATGCCAGTTTCTTTGGCGGCACTACCGTCGCAAGTGCCCGCGAGCACGTGGATGGGGGCACCAGCCGTTTTGACCGCAAGGGTAGGATTTACCAGGCCGTATGTGCCGGTTGCGGTGGACAAAGTGATTTTCCTACCACCAATGGTGCATGGAGTACTGAGAACGGAAGCACAAACTGCAATCTTGGCGTTATCAAGATGGATTTTGGCTTGCCGGAGGTGGTGGCCGATTTTACCATGCCGCGCACTGTTTGCGCCCCAGATTCTGTACATTTTATTGACCACTCGCAGACTATTGGCAATAGCACGAGCTATCTATGGATCTTCGGCGATGGCACAACCTCTAACGAACATTCCCCCGTACATTATTACGATCAGGCTGGTGTCTATTATGTGACCCTTATCGTGCAGGACTTGGGAAGTTGCAATTTTGCGGATACTTTGCGCAAATCCCTGTTGGTGCTCACCAATACTTTAGATACCCTTCCGGACCTCTCAGTCTGTGCGGGCGGTTTCGTGCAGATTGGCTTGCAGCCGTTTGCCAATACGCTTTACCATTGGCTTCCGAATCCTGATATTCAGAACGATCAGATCTCCAATCCGGTCATCATGCCTTCACAAACATCGGTATATTCATTGGAAGTGACCTACGGTGCGTGTGTGGATACGTTGCAACAGCGTGTGGAAGTACACCCGTTGCCCGCTACGGTGATGACGGATACGGTGATTTGTAAAGGTGATGCGGCTATGCTGCATGTGGATTTGTTTAATCCTTCCGCATCGTTCACGATTGAATGGTCTTTGACCCCTGATTTTGTGTCTGTATTCGGTCAAGGGCAAAGCCAGGTCAGGGTTTCACCAACCTCAAACACTACGTATTATGTTCGTGTCTCGGATGAGTTTTGTGAGATTGAAGGTACAGTCCGGGTGGATGTATCGGATATTCATATTTTAGAGCATCCGGATATCCTGATTTGTTTTGAAGATGGAGGGACCTTGTCGGTGGAGCACGATGGAGGCCAAGGTTGCCAATATCATTGGGAACTGGGCGATGGATCGGTTTATGACGGGGGACAGCCCTATATTACCCCTGCCATGTCCACTACGTATGCTGTAACAGTGACCAATGTGTATGGATGCACGGCAACAGCCGAAGGAAATGTGGTGAAGCGCACGGGCACATTTCCGACCCCGTTGGAGGCATGGTGCGACTTTTGTGCTATTGATCAGATGGACACTACCACGATCTCTGCCACAAATTATGGCCCCGATTATGTATATCAATGGTCACCCGCCGAATCATTGCAAGCATCGGATGTACCCTCGACACGAGCTTGGCCATTGAGCACTACCACATATACCATCAGTGTAACAGACACCTTCCAATGCTCTAAAATCGCCACCGTCACCATTGATGTGGTGAAACTGACCTGTAACGATACTTTTGTGTTTATCCCCAAGGCCTTTTCCCCTAATTCGGACGGACACAATGACATCCTTTTCGTTCGGAGTTTGATATTGGATGAGTTTTATTTTGTGGTTTACAATCACTGGGGGCAGAAAGTGTTTGAAACCCATGATTTGAAAACCGGCTGGGATGGCAAATTCAAAGGGAAGGAGTGTCCCAACGGGGTGTATGACTATTACTTCCGGGGTGTCTGTGTTGAGGGTGAGATTTTAGAGAAAAGAGGAAATGTGATGTTGATACGTTAGATGTCTTTTTTTCATACATTTGCCGCGTTTTTGTAAAATGAAAAATGAAAGCGCAAGACACTGATAATCAGAATAAAAATTCGTTAAAAGGGGCTTGGAAGATGCTGAAAGGGAGAACCAAGGTTTTCCAAATCTTTCTGCATTTGTTCGCCTTTGCGGGATTAGCTGTTATTGGAGCCTGGGCATTCTATGAATTAGGCTTCACCAAGAACCGTGGCGGGGTGGATAATAACAACCGTTATCTGGCTGATTACAAGATGGATAATCATCTCACGGATTCTTCCAAAATATTTGAGAATAACATGCAGGATTATCTGAATCTGGTGGCTTTGAGCAAGTTCTACCCAACCAATGCCCATCTGATTCTGGAGGCTGGACTTTGCAGCGAAAGACCTGATGCGATCAATCAGATGTTGTATGCCGCCAATATGTATTTGCAGGAAGGAGATACAGCACGGCAATATCAGCAGATGGTGACAGAGTTGAAAACCATTTTGGACAAATATCCAAAAATGAACCATACCGATCATCTGATACCATGGATGAACGAGGGTGCTTGGCCATCGTTGAAGGATGCCATCTTAAAAGACAAGGAGATGATAGAGGAGGCTGCCCGCATGACAGGTGTAGAGCCGCGTCTGATTGTAAGTTGTCTGGTTGGTGAGCAGATTCGCTTATTCAATTCCAAGCGAGAGATGTATAAGCAGTATCTTGGGCCTGTGAAAGTGCTCTCGGTGCAATCGCAGTTCTCGTTTGGCGTGAATGGCATCAAGGATTATACGGCGCAACAGGTGGAACGCAACCTTAAGGATTCTTCCAGCGAATTCTACATGGGCAGGAAATACGAGCATATTCTGGATTTTGACACTGAGGATCACGCTGCGGAACGTGCCAGAAGACTGACGGATTATCACAACCATCTCTATTCGTATATTTACACAGGCTGTATTCTGCATCAGACCATGTTGCAGTGGAAGCGGGCCGGTTATGATATTTCAAATCGTCCGGATATTCTATGCACGCTTTTCAATCTTGGTTTTGCCGCATCCAAGCCCAGCGACAATCCCCAATGCGGCGGTTCGCATATAACGGTCAATGATAGAATCTACACTTTTGGCGTGATTGGCAATGATTTCTACTATTCCGGAGAACTGGCCAAGGACTTCCCGATACACGCAAAATCATTTGCTGATGAATAGAATCGAACTGCTCATACCGGCAAAGGACCTGCACAGCGGTCAGGTGGCCATCCAGCATGGTGCAGACGCCTTGTATGTGGGCGCACCGCGTTTCGGCGCACGCCAGGCTGCGGGAAACTCACTGCAAGATCTGGAGCAATTGATTCGTTACGCTCATCTTTACGGCTCTAAAGTACACGTTACCGTCAATACATTATTGTTCGACCATGAGCTGGAAGATGCCCGCAAACTGATTTGGCAGCTGTACGAGATGGGTACGGATGCGCTGATTATTCAGGATTTGGGCATCTTGAAAATGGATTTGCCACCCATCGCTCTTCATGCCAGCACCCAATGCCATAACCATTCGTTGGAGAGAATCCAAATGTTGGAAAAAGCGGGCTTCAAACGCGCTATTTTGGCTCGAGAAATGGATATGGAAACCATCCGGAATATTCATGACCAGTGCGATATTGAACTGGAAACCTTCGTGCACGGCGCGTTGTGTGTGTGCTACAGCGGGCAATGCTACATCAGCAAGATGATGACGGGCCGTAGCGGGAATAGGGGAGAGTGTGCCCAGATTTGCCGTACGCTGTTTGATTTGCAGGATGCTCATGGAAAAACATTGCTCAAAGACAAGCATCTGCTTTCGTTGCGTGACATGAACCGCTCAGCTTATCTGGCAGACCTGATGAATGCCGGTGTGGTCTCCTTCAAGGTGGAAGGCCGCCTGAAAGACGAGAATTACGTAAAGAACATCACTGCCTATTACCGGCAGATACTTGATCATATTCTCTTGGGAAAACCGGACATGGAGAAATCGGGTAGCGGGCAGACCGTCGTTTTCTTTGAACCTGATCCTAAGAAGACCTTTAATCGGGGTTATACGCCCTATTTTGTGGACGGGAAGCGCGAAAAAATAGCCTCGTTTGACACGCCGAAAGCCATGGGACAGTATATTGGCAAGCTGCGTCAGGACTTACACGGAAATCTTGTCTATGAGGGCTCAAAAACCATTATCAATGGTGATGGTCTTTGCTTTATCAATTCGGATGGCGCATTGGAAGGTTTCTTTGTGAATGGTGTTGACAGGAATCGGATTATACCTCACAAGCCGTTGTCTGTTTTTAAGCAGGTGGACTTGTATCGGAATGTGGATAAGGATTTTGAGAAAAAACTGGAGGGCAGGAGTGCCGAGCGCAAGATGGCGGTGGATATGGCTTTCGAGGAGGTGGAAAACGGTTTTCGGTTGCGTTTGTGCGATGAGGATGGGGTGGAGGCGGAATCCATTATGGAATCCGAAAAGACACTGGCTAACAAGCCGGAAATGGCCGACAGCCAGTTGCGCACTTCTTTGTCCAAGTTGGGCAACACGCCTTACCAGTTGCGCAGTTTGGAAGTGCGGGCCTCAGGTTATTTCCTGCCCACATCCTTCATCAATAAAATGAGAACAGAAGCTGCTGAAAAGTTGTCGGTAGCGCGGATGGAGCATTTCCGGCCTCAGGATACCCCGCTGGCGTATAAGCCTGCTCACTTGTTGGAGGCGGCTGACTACAAGCGCAATATTACCAATGAGTTGCACCGTGCGGTGTATGAGGATTTCGGCGCAAAGCAGACAGAATACGGACTTGATAAGACACAAGACTACAGTGGAAAAGAGCTGATGGTGTGCAAATATTGTCTGCGTTATGAATTGGGATTATGCAGCAAGAACAAAGATGCCCGAAAAGTGGCCTATCCGCTTTATATCACCAACGGCAAGCACAAATTCCAATTGCAATTCGATTGCAAGAATTGTGAGATGAAAATTTTCAATATCTAATTCATACCGTCCATATACAACGGTCATCCTGTAGAGACGCGATGTATCACGTCTCTACACCCCATTTACCTCATGTACCTCCTCTACCACATTTACCCCATGTTCCTATCTCTACCACATCCCGTCAAACACGGTCCAGATGTAATCCCCTAATTTCCACGCCTCATTCACGGCGGTGTTGCCGCAGGAATTTGTGAAATTGGTCAGGGTTTGGATAGCCTCTTGGCGTTTTCCTTCTTTGAGGAGTTTGGTGGCTTGGTTTTCGATGGAGTAATGGTCGTCGATGAACTGCTTTTGCAGCGGGCTCCACCAGTGGTCGATTACCACGTGCATGTCGCCCCAGCGTTGGCAGGCGATGGTGCCCACGCGGTTGAAGCCCCACCAGGCGGCGTCTTTGCTGAAGCCCGTGATGCGGCCGTCGGTCTTGTAGGTTTCCGGCAGGTCGGTGACATTAGCGTAGATGGGCACATAGATGGAAGAGGCCACATTGTCCAAAGCGAACCAGCAGAGTGCGCCCACCTCGTCGGGCAGGTCGGCGCGGCATTGGATGATGGTGCCATATACGGTGAAATGCACGGCTATGTTGCGTTCGCCCAGTTCGTTCCATCCGCCATTGATGCGGAAGAGTTTCTGCTCATCGCGCTTCATGAAGGGATTGGCCATGGGGGAGATAACCTGTTTGCCGTCCTTGTCGGCCACGGTCAGTGTCTTGCGCATGTCGTAGGGCGTGCCTTCGTAGTAGTCTTTGAACACGGACATCATCTTCTCGATGGTTACCAGCGTGTCGGGTTTTACGGAGAAGGGGTAGTTCTCGGAGTTGGGGTCCAAGTGCAGCGACGGAGCCAACAGGTCAAACACGCGCCATTCGCGGCGGCGGCAGGCAATCATGGTGCGTGTGCTGGGTGCGTAGGCGTAGGCGAACTGGAAGGTGGATTTGCCGTCCCACCAGCCGTTCTCCTTGGCCAGTGAATAGACGTTGTCGGAGGCCATGAAGTAGTCTTTGTCCTTGAGGTTTATTTCGCGGATGGTGGAGGCGTTGGCGTTCACGGCCACATGGTCGTCGGGCACGCGCTGCGCGGCCCACACGGCACCCACCTTGCCCTTGCCAGGACCGAGGATTTCCAAGTGCCAAACCTCGTTCTTGTCGGCGATGGTAAGGCACTCGCCCGCGTCGTTCCAGCCATAGCGTTTCAGCAGGTCGCCCGCCATGCGGATGGCCTCTCGCGCGGTTGCGCAGCGCTGCATCATCAGCATGCAGAGACACTGGCAGTCGATGAGGCCGCTGTCGGACTTCAGTTCCGCCCGCCCGCCGAAGGTCGATTCTCCGATGGCGAGTTGCTTCTCATTCACGCAAGGGTAGGCGGTGTTCAGGAATTGGTAAGTGTGTGCTATTTGGTCAATCTCTCCCACATGCACATTCTCATAACGTGCCATCTTGCCAGGTTCCTGCTTGGCCCACTGCCGTTTGACGAGCGACTGCATCTCGCCTGCACTGTGGTTACGTGCGGGCTCCACCAGGATGTTGGTGCGCGAGCGGTGACTGTCGTCCGTGTGCGAGGTCATCACGGAGCCGTCCGCCGAGGCCCGCTTGCCCACGGTGATGGAGGTGCACTCCATACCCTCCGTGATAGGGTCGATTTCATTCTGCGCGAAGCAGGAAAATGCTACAAATAGAAGGGATAAGGTAAAGACAAAGTGTTTTTTCATATTCGAAATAAGTTCAGGTTTCAGGTTTCAAGTTTCAGGTTTCAAGTTTCAGGTTTCAAGTTTCAGGTTTCAAGTTTCAGGTTTCAAGGTTCAAGGTTCAAGGTTCAAGGTTCAATAGTCGTTTGCAAAAGTACGACAATTTTTCATATCTTTGCCCCACTTAACTCCTTACTCCCATTTACCTCTTTTACCTCCTTTACCAACTTCACCCCATGTACCCCATTTACCTTCTAATACTATCATGAACGGAGACCCTCGCTTATACGACCTTTTAAAACAACTTAATATAGAATTTGAATATCTGGAGCATCCAGCAGCCCCGACCATCGAGATTGCCAAACAGTATTGGGCTGGCCACGATGCCAAGCACTGCAAGAACCTCTTTTTCCGCAACCATAAGGGTAACCAGCATTATCTGGTGCTGCTCGATTGCGACCAGAACATGAACATCCACGACATTGAGCATCAGCTGCATCAGGGCAAACTCAGCTTCGCGTCCGAGAAGCGTCTGATGAAATATTTGGGTGTGCAGCCCGGCTCGGTCACGCCGTTCGGACTGATCAATGATACGGAGCACCATGTGCATGTTTTCATCGACAAGAAACTGCAGGAGGCCGAAAAGGTGAGTTTTCACCCTTGTATCAATACAGCATCGCTGATTATCAAACGTGAGGATTTGATAAAATTTCTTGATTATCAGACTAATACATACGAATGGATCGATTTGTATTAGGATTTAAACCATTTGCCGAACAAGTAATCTATCCATTTTGTTCTAAAAACAATTAAACCCATGATAACCATAACCCTGATTCT
>Ga0310696_10009904_pt1 | contig 10993 bp, 11 predicted proteins | sample AusTroGonzalo_MG_4_FD_203885 | JGI IMG/M metagenome (GOLD analysis project Ga0310696, IMG submission 203885) | Bovine rumen microbial communities from tropical cattle in Woodstock, Queensland, Australia - Gonzalo_02 (v2) (version 2) | ecosystem: Host-associated > Mammals > Digestive system >...
GGTCTTACTGCTAGGGCAACAAAAGATATTGATATTATCCTTATTATAGAAGCATTGTCAGAAACATTTGTCTCTCGTTTCTGGGATTTTGTCAGAAATGCAGGGTATCAGACTTGTGAACAGGAAATAGAAAAACGCAATGCATACCGTTTCTTAAAGCCAACCGACACATCATTCCCTATACAGATAGAACTATTCAGTAGGAAACCAGATGCATTGGCATTACCATCAGACATACACATTACTCCAATTCCAGTAGAAGAAGGTCTTTCCAGTCTATCCGCCATATTGCTTGACGACAACTACTATGAGTTTACTTTGCAGCATAGCATCTTTTTCGAAGATGTCCATTATGCCGATGCAACAGCATTGATTTGCTTAAAGTCATACGCCTTTTTGAGCAACAAAAAACTCAAAGAAAGCGGCATAAACATACACTCTATAAACATCGACAAGCATAAAAACGATGTATTCAGGATATTGCCGTTATTATCCCCGAACAATACAATAGACTTGCCAGAAACCATTCTTTACAATATGAAGGAGTTTGCCGAAACAATAGAAAAGGAGCTTCCTCCACAGCAAATGCTAAATGAAGTCGGCTACGAGAATCTTACGCCTGAAGACATATACCATAACCTTCTTTCCATTTTCCAGCTAAAGCAATAAAGTCCTGACTTACATCGGAGTTGGTATAAGATATTCTTTTCCCTACCACACCGCCACCTTTTCTGCTTTCTTCTCTCCTACTCGCCGTGAAAAGAACACCTCCGACAATCCTCTATAATTACATATATCTATTATCTGTGCGTTTTTTTGATTGGACTTTGTTATTTCGAAAAATTTGCTATATTTTTGCAAAAAAAATTAAAAACATGAAACCAACAGACATAATTTTCGATTCTATTCGACACGAAGCAAAGGAAACAACAAAGGACTGCCCCAATATGAGGTTTGGAATTGATTGGTCATCATATTGGCATAATCGTGATAAATACTTTGAATGCTTGCAGAAAATAAGAGAAGAAAACATGCAAATCAACAACATTAATATGCAAGCAATGTTGAGAGGATATTATACAGACTTTGAACGAAATGAACTAAATATGCATACAAAACAGAGAAATGAGCATAGCGCAAAAGCCCTAAAGCATTTATATTCTGCAGGTGAAGATGCTTATGGGATGTGCAAATTTATGAATGACAGGTATTGGCAAATGTAATATATGTATACTCATTGGGAAAAATCATAATAATCATCTGTAATTTTTTATTATAGACTTATTTACATTAATATAACCATTAGTTGATTTTACACTACTATGATTTGACATATACCATATTTGTTCTCCATTTACATTTGAATGAGGAGAATTTGGTCCCAGAATTACACTATCAATCGAAAGCGGAAATTCCAATTTGTTTTCATCATCAATAGGGACATCAATCTTTTTACTAAAAATTCCATTTGCACGATCCTTAAACCATGTAGTCATCAGAAGTTCATGTTCTGCGAATGGAATATACAATAATCTAACTTCATTTTCAACTGCATATTCGTATGGTTTAAAGAAATATTTCCAGAAATGCCACTTGTAAAATTTGAAATGCCATCCATTATCTAATTGTACTTTCAAAATATCCCTAATAAATTCCAATTCTGGATGTTTTTTATTATTTCCATAATTTACTGGTGCAAGAAAATATTTTTTGTTATCTATTTTTGAATCATCAATATGAAAACTGACACATACACCTTTGGCGTTATCGCCATACAATCTCCACAAGGTCAAGTTATCATATACATTCATATCGCTACAACTTAACATAAAAACACTATTGTCCAGCTCTATCACAGAATCATTTTTACCGATATTAACATAACTTGGGGTCATTGAATCTGCATATTCGCCCTCACGTGAATCATTCATACTCACAGGCGTACACATTGTAATTTTATTATCATTTAGCATCGTAAACAACGAATCCAATGAAGTATAGCGACATATTTTATTGGGTTTTGTTATCCTTCCCAGCATTGCTGAAAAAAAATCAATTTCATTATTTTCTTTCATACTTACTACACCATTATTGAATTCTAATTCATTACAAGCCTTTTCAAATATTTCTTCGCATTGCTTCTTATTTTTGAATCTTGATTTATTGAAAATCCGTAATAATTCCGATTTTATTTTTTCTTTATCAGGCTGTAAAGATATAGAAGAAAAAGTATCATTAATTAGTTTTGCCAAATCGTTAATAGACATTTTTCTTGCTTTTTTGCTCTTATTACTACAAATATAACAATTCCAATTTTTATCAACGACAACTCCAATCGGAATCACAGCTCCTTTTAATATCAACGGCATTCTACCTTTCTCGTATATCAAATGTGATTTATCAGGAGCATATCGAACCGCACATATTCTAAAATTTTCTTTATAGACTATCAACAAATCTAAAACCACATCAATAAAACTTGCATAAGGGTGATACGACAAATCATGACATAATTCATCTATTTTTGATGCGAAATCATTCATTATTTTATCCTTCTCATTGGATATAGGCATTCCTATTAAATTTTTCATAATTAACATTTACTCTTTTCGATTTTTCCTTCAATATATATAATTATTAGTATTATTAACTGCAAATTGTCATAGTTTTATAACTAATTGTCGAATATTCTGCATTAGTATCCTTTTCATCCCATTCTCTTTTTTAATCCAACATTATAAACCCTGCCCAGTAGTGTGGTTCTTCGTATTTAGACCTTACCGTTTCCTGTGCATTAAGGAACGATTCACGCTTCGACTTGCCTGATAGTAAATTGTCGTAGAAGGTCTGCATCATAAGTGCAGTTGCATTGTCATCCACTTTCCACAGGCTCATTATTAAGGTCTGTACGCCCGCTTTCTTGAAAGCCCTTTGCAACCCGAATACCCCCTCGTTGGTTATCTCACCAAGTCCCGTTTCACAGGCGGACAGAACCACTAAGTCAGTACCACGCAAATCCATTGATGCAATTTCCTTCGCTAATAGTATTCCGTCCTCTACATTGTCTGGAATTGGTTCTCCGAGCCAAGCGTGCTGACCGCCAGAAAGAACAAGACCAGAGCGTAGTAGAGAGTTATCTGGTCGGGTCATATTGTTGCCCAAATCCATAGCCTCGAAGAATGACTTCCGCTTCACCTCTTCGTCCTTGAAAAAGAAGCCGTGAGTAGCAAGGTGGATTATCGGAGTGCGCTTTCCCGATAACGCCTTGAACGATTCCTCCGTACCGACCTCGCCCACATACACATCGCATTTCATACCGTGTGATTGCATATCCTTTGATATGTTTTCCACCTCTATCTTGGTAGCAGGAAGATATTTCCATCCAGCACGAATAGTTGTGTCGGCTATGAAACCGCGTGATGCAAAATAACCATCTGTTTCGTAACCACGGCTCTGTTCTATCATTATTGCAGTATCTGTGTCGTATTTCAATCCACCGTATAGTGTTGCTCCAGTATGTGATACTTTGGGCGTATCCATACATATAACCCTCGTTGACGATACTCGATGTAGATTCCACTTCGTATTGGCTCTCGTGCCTGTGGAGTCGGGGAGAACCTCAACATTCATCTTATTCATTACACCTGTGGGAGCAAAATATATAGACCGAATATCATTAAAATATTTTTCCAACGGTTGCCATATATACGAATACATTCTACCATCAGCATATATGCTTTCGTCAATAGCAATATGCGACTCATCAACCAATGGAACAAATGCAGGAGCTTCCATATCATGTCTTAAAATAATTGCAGCATATTTATCAGGTTCTCCATTTATAGTGAAATTTACAAATTCTATTGCAGCTTCTTTTTCCTTTAATGAATCTCTAACTTCATTCCATGACAAAAACTGGAATTTTCTTGCCTCATTAATATACACCAACATCTCCTTATCCCATATTAAGCTATCGATTTTTTGCAATAACGAATCTTGTTTCGCTTTATTCTCTACATTATTTTTTATTATTTCCTCATACCGTTTTTCTGTTTCTACAAACAGACTCTTTTGAATAAGTGCCGTATTGTATGATAATTTAGTCATGGCAGTATCGTGCTGGCAGTAATAATTATTATAATATGCTATACATAAATTTTTGTCTGTCCTTGTCCAAGCGTATCTGGAATATAAACCAATACCTGTAGTTCCTCTAATGGCTTGAAGATAAAGGTTGCAATATTCCATTGACTTATAATACTGTTTCCTTTTAAAATATGAAATAGCAACATAAGGGAATTCAGTATAACTTAAGTAATCCCTATTCTTCTTAAATAGCCTTATGATTTTTGCGTATTTAAAATCATGACAATATCGTTGAAACATAACTGGCAAGCTACTCATCATATTTGATTGATATTTCCGAATATATCGCCTATCAAAGTTATACTCTTTTCTTAAATATTTCAAAGCCATGTTTTGATGCTGATTCCACGAGCAACTTAAATATAAACTATACAAATTACTCCTATAACTTTCATAAAAATAAAACCACATATTACGCAAGTCGTTTGATATCATATTATTTAAATCTAACAAGAATTTATACGTAGAGCAAGTATTCAAATGTTTTCCAACAAAACACCTATTGATTTCTTTACGACATTTAAGCATTTTGTCATTTTGATTGCAAAAATAAAACAATGCTAATTTATCAAGAACTTTTACATAATAATAACTATTTATCCCTACTTTCTGTTTGGCCATTCGTTTTACTTTGTCACACAACAACAACACAACACTATCAACATGCTCTTTTTTATCATCCTTTAATCTTATTATAGAATCTATATCCGACACTATATCCGACACAACTCGTTTATCAATAGGTCTAATAAAGTTTTTTATCTTATTTGATAATTTTATAGTATCATTTTGCATTAATCTACAATAAAACAAGAACAAAAGAGAACTCATAAATTCCTCATGGCGCCAGAGTCCTGGTATCAAAAAATTCTTTTTCCAAATATCATAATACATCATTGAATCAATTTTGTATGATTTTTCAAAAAAAGGAATTGCTTCTTCATAATTTTGAGCATCACATAGCTTTACACCAATATCATAAAGAGAATCAGACTCTTTTAGTAAAACCGCTGTATCAACCTGCGCAAATGTTTCCAAGCAACAAAACGCCAGAACTATTACAAGTAAAACTCTTTTCACTGCCATAAGTCATTGAGCATTTTTTGTGCATCGGCACTATAGAAACTATCGGATTTACTTATACTTTCCAATATGCCCTTTACCTTTTCTTCATCGCCAAGTTTCAAATATAACAACGCTTCGCACCAATCCAACTGGTCGGCACATATCTTTCGGGTTTCAATGTAATATTCATATTCCTCCGAAGTGGTAAAGTCGTCGCGTTGCTTAATGTCAATCGAAAGGGTAACCCTATAATTTGAAATAAGCTCTCTTGCTTCGGTACATCTTCCCTCGGAAATAAGATTGTAAACCGCTTGCACATCAACACATTCTCCACCTCTCACAGCTGGAACTTCAGCCTTGGCTATATATTCATCACAACTTTCGGACATGCGTGTTGCCATGCCACTGTCTTTCATTACATAAAATAATATTCCGCACCCCACAAGCAATATTACCACTGCCGCAATAGAAATAACAAACCTGAATGGAGAATGAGCACTCGCTGCCGCAGGAATAACACCGCCCTTTTCTTTTTCATCTACAGAAACTAAAAAAGCTTTCATTTCCTTGCGTCTCACGGAATTTGCAATTTCGCGATGCACATCGAATCGCTTTTTCAGTTCTGGGTCGGAGGCAAGGCTTTCCTCGAACCGCTTCTTTTCGGCATCGTTCATAGTGCCAAATATATAACTATCGAAAATAATATCTTCATTCATTTGTTCCGAAACCATAATCATTCAATTGTTAATGACCATTTTTTCAAAAAGTAACCTCTTTTTCCATCATTTTTTTCACCTTCTGCATGCACTTGTATTTCTGTGTTTTTACAGAATCGGTACTGCCGTAGTCCATCTTCTCGGCAATCTGCTCACCTGAAAGGTTGTCCCAGTAATGCATTCGCAGAATAGTAGAACATGGTTCCCCGATATTAGCCACAACCTCATCGGCCTTTTTAGCAAGCATTTCCTTCTCCTCAATTTCGTCAGGACTGCCATCGGCTATGTCGTAGTCGGTGAAAATGCTGTCGCTGGCAATCTCCTTGTATTTCCTGCCCTTTGCCAACATTGTGTATTTTCCTATTGCATATAGGTATGTTTCCAAACTGCACGACATCACCTTGTAGCGACCGTCCCTTATGTTCTCCCACATCTTTATGTACGAATCCTGAAATAGTTCGTCCGAATCGCTTCCATATACCGAAAAATTTTTCTGGAAATAACTTACAAAACTCGGCTTTGCCATATTGTAGAAATCTGCAATAACCTTATTGTCATTGCTCTCAAAACCTCTTATGTACTTTAAGTCAGTCATAAACACATTCCCAATAAAGCACAAAGGTAGTACAATTCCGACAAAAAGCAACAGGAAATATTGGCAACAGTTTACACAAACACACAAAAAAAAAGAGACACAGATTAGTGTCCCTTTTCATATCCACTAAAATAACGTTTGGGTATTATCCAGAGACTCTACAGATGGAGTCTGTGTATATTTTACTATATTCTTGATATTCTCTCTTAGTCGCATTTCCAGTTGTTGGCATGTTAGCGCAGACAAGTCTTTATTCAAACCACTGAGCGTATATGACAAAGAACCGTATCCATTGTATTCGTAATTACACTGGTAACCTTTACAAGCACTAATAAAAATCCAATCTATTTTATTCGCTCTTGATGGATTGTACTCCGCTTTCTTTCCTTCAAGTGCAAAAACATCAGATGCACCCCTTACTACAATTTCCTCATCGTCCTCGTCTCTCGAACCACCTCCACTATGGCAAGCATCGGCAACCACTATTATCTTTCCTTTAGTACCTACTTTCATTCTCAAACCTCTCAACCATAAGTTCAGAAGGTCATCGACAATATGTTTTCCTCCTTCATACTCACCTTTTTTGTATGTCATTTTTGCATCGTATGGAATCCACGCCTCGTCAAAACCAGATTCTTCGTCTCCGTCCAAATCTGTAATCTGCTGTCCGTGTCCAGAAAAGTGTATATAAACCAAATCTCCCTCTTTCGACTTATATATTAGGTTTTTAAACTCCTGTTCAATTGCATCGCGAGTTGCCTTTTCATTTTTCAGTTCCACTATGTTCTGCGACTTGAACCCATTTTTCAAAAGCATATCTTCAATCAATGGAATATCCTTGTCGCCGTTTATCTTCTTCCATCCGCTATCTTCCGGATAGTTTCCGATTCCTATTATCAAGGCTCTTTTTTCTCCCGAAAAAAGCAGAACTGGAACACTCAACAACAATATTACAAGCCAAGTCTTTAACACGATTATCCTTTTTTTATCCTTCCAATTCAAATCCTATTTTTAGGCTTCAAAATTAATAATTTTTCTACTACTACAAATACACGGAAAAAAATCATCTGTTAGAAACCAAATTTTCTTCCGTTTTCCGAAGTGTAGCACTCTTTACATTCAACTGGTGTTCTACAAGTACATCATAGTCGCAAGGTTTTTCTCCGAATCGGCTCGATACCACAAGAATTTCAAGGCTCATCATAAACAAGAACAAGCACAAGTAGAATATTGCAGCGATACTGTCCTCGAAAATTATATAGCGGAACAGCACTTTAAGTTCTTCAAGGAAACCTACATTTGCATCGGCGTACTCCTTGCGTACACTTTCCGACAAACCTACTTTTTCGGCCCTCAGTTCCTTCAATCTTTCCTCGTATGTCTTCAATGTTTCCTCATCCAACTTTGCCTGTGCGTTCAGCGGATTAGGAGCATTGGTCTTTGTAACCTGCGATTGGGTAACATACACATCCTTGCCATTTTCGTCCTTGCCGTTCGGAATTTTAGTTGTTTCCACATCGGTTACAGTAATGAAAGGCTTTTCGTTTATCTTTTGGTAAAGCACTAGCAATTCCGCCTGAAGCGAATCCCTTTGCAGTGAGATTCTATTAAAGTCTTCGTCAATAATACCCGAACGCCTTGCTATTGCTTCATTTGCCATCTCATCTCTCGACTCTTTCAGTTTCACCTCAATATCACTCTTAAAAATCATCTGGTCGAAAATTGTTGCGCCAAGCGTTGCCATCAACAATGCAAGTATTATTCGCATGGCTGCCGTAACCGCCGATTTTCCAATCTTGAGTATTATGAACCTTTCTATGCATACAATTACCAAAACAAAAACCAATGCAACAACAGACTTGCCGAATATGCTTTCTATGCCGACATACCTTCCAGCAAACAAATATCCTATTGTCCCCCAGATAAAACCGAGTATCAATATTGCCGACATATATTTTTTCAATGTCCTGTAGCTTGCTTCGCTACACTCTGAAAGCAACGATGGATTCCACCCCACCAGTTTACATGCAAACTTTGTTATAAAATTCATCTTATTCATAGTCTTATTCATTTCCGTTTAACACTAATTCTGTTTTTGCGGTTATACCTCTCATGAAACCGCGTTCATACGAGCGAATGGAGTTCATAGTAGTTGTTGTAAGGTCGTCCAACTGCTTCTTCATTCCGTTCATCTCCTCGATATGTGAAAGATAAACATCCTTCCTTGTCTTTAAATTAGTCACAGAGACCATCAGTCCCATTGATTCATTGTAGGCAATCATAGAATCCAACTCTTTAATGCCATCGTTATACTTCAGTATAGTCTGGTCAATGACCTTGTTCATGTCATTCTTTATAAGGTTCTTTCCTGTTTCCAGATAAGTGGCATCAAGACTCACCATTGCATCGTTGAAACCCTTTTCGTCATTGTCATGTCCGATACAATCATACACAACATCTATTGGTAGACCTGTGACATAGGTTATTGTCCTTACTACACCACGCTTCGAATCCTGCGTCATTTCATTCTCTTTTTGCGGTTCTGCAATTATTGGCTGTGCCACTTCGCTACCAACCGACTTTTTCTTAAAAATTCCAAATAAACTCATTACATTAATTTTTAAATGTTCTACACCTCTTTATGACTAACTATTCAAAAAGTAACCTGATTTTTTTATTATTTTTCATTTTTACTGCTAACATTCTCATTTACAACAAATCCGATGCGATTATTTTCTTCTCTTATTGGAAAATCCGCCATAATTTTCTCGTATGTCTTGTTCGTATAATCCAGAGTTTCGGAAATTAATTTGCTTGCAGTCTCAAATTCCGACATAAAGTTCGAAGCATCGCATACAGCGGTCTCGAACCGGCAGCAGAAATCATTTTCCCCGACCTGTATCAATGTTGTGTGCGGACATGCACGGTTTACACTATTCTGCAACACTTCGAATCCCACCCAATGAACCGATTCGATATGCTTCATAGAAAACCTGTTGGCAAAATACACCCTTTTTATACTTGTATCCGATGTATCCCAAATAAACAGGTCATACTTGCGGTTATCCCTCATCACGCTTAATTGTCCTTCATTCTTTTCCCAATGATATCCGTCTTCCGACAGTTTGCTGCAAATATTGTTTTCAAGTATCGAAATGCTTTTCCTTGTTTGCAGGAAATACAAGACACCTGCCCACACAGCAATCGCTACTATTACCCAAATACCAACATTCTCAACATTCGATAGCGACAGTATAACCAACAGCACTACCACAGAAACACCAGCCAATATATAATACGCTTTCATCTCATTAAATTTTTACGTTATCACCTTATATTAATACCACACTGCAACTCCTCCATGGTGCGAACATGTTCCACGACGATTCTGGCTATAACTGTATGAACCATCACGACAACGGGCAGTTGCTCCATTCGAAGAAACTGTCTTTTGGCTGGGTGTGCTGAAATATGAACTTCCCCCGCTGTATCCAGATGTACTTCGGGATGTGGAAGAATATCCTGTAGAATAATTTGTATTATAGTTGGAACTATACGCCTTTAAGCATTCCGACTTTACATAACCGTATTTGCCGTTTCCCAAGACATAATACCAACCTCGGTAATTGGAGTTAATAACATTTACTACCGTTCCTTTCACTAATGTCACCAGTCTCGAAGAGCCATCGCTTGGACTCGCCTTCAATGAGACATCACATGTAGTTACCATCTTTTGAGAAAACAATGCCGATACTGACATTAACATTACCACTGCAATTAAAACTAATCTTTTCATTTCAATAAAATTTTAAAGTTATTACATCCCTTTATGACAAAAGGAGAAAAAGGTAACCTGAAAAAATGAAAGATTTTTTGTGATTACAAATAATCCATTATGATTTCATCTCAATAAGTATGTAATCCAATTTAACAACATAACAAATAGACATAAAAAAAGCATGGAACCCATACTATACCCGACCCACATCTTTTGATGTCAAAACAAAGCGTCAGTAAACGCCTTAAAATATATGTCGTCCCCGCCCTCCCGTCGCAAGCAACAAACCGGCGAAGGACAGGACAAAAGTACAAAAAATATGTATTGGTGAAATAAATCTTGGGATTTTTTTGAAAAGCGAATTGGAAATTTCTATTTCATAGAATCCAGTTTCCGCTCGGCAAAATGTTCGCGGGCAATTGCTATGGCTCGCTGCAGTTTTTCTGCAAGCAGTTTCTTGTCGGGCAGTTGCGTATAGTACTGGGCGACTTTTATCGGGCTGTTGTCATCAAGCATAAGGTATTCGATATGCTCGGTGTTCCCTTCGCTGCAAAGAATCAGGCCTATTGGAGATTCCTCGCCTTCACGGCGTTCGTTTTGGTTCAAATAGCGCAGATACAACAGCATTTGTCCCTCGTATTCGGGCTTAAACTTGCCAAGTTTCAAATCAATTGCCACCAAACGCCTCAATGA
>Ga0310696_10009905_pt1 | contig 10993 bp, 14 predicted proteins | sample AusTroGonzalo_MG_4_FD_203885 | JGI IMG/M metagenome (GOLD analysis project Ga0310696, IMG submission 203885) | Bovine rumen microbial communities from tropical cattle in Woodstock, Queensland, Australia - Gonzalo_02 (v2) (version 2) | ecosystem: Host-associated > Mammals > Digestive system >...
AATAATTGCCACTATAATCGTGGTTATGTCTTTGACTTCCATAGGCATCGACCTCCCTCCGAGAATTAAAAAGGGAACGGTTGCCCGCTCCCTTTGCAAAGTGTGTATTTGCAAATGTTTACACTAATTTGTCAATGTAATGCTGAATAGTGTCCTTAAACTTACATTCGAGGACGTTGCCGTCGTCTGCAAATATGTTATTGATACCCTCAAAGGTCACGATGTTCCCGAGGTCCGCAATAACATACTCGTTACTGTTAGGGTTATAAGCGACATAGTCAAAACTGTTATCAAAACGGACTGCTATGTCGTTGTTGTAGGTCGTGCCATAGGCATCACCGGGCGAAATAGCCAGAAAATACCAATCGGCTTGAGTAGCATACGAAAAACCGCCAGCCGTAGAACCACGGTAATAACCATTTTTAAAAGTTCCGTTTTTGTCGTAGAAAAGGAACGATAAACCATAGCCAGCGCTCCCGATCGGCGTAAACCTCAAAGTGGAATTAGGTGCAATCGGTATCAAGTTCTTGCTTCTGATTCTCGTAGTTGAGGAAGACTTTGCGCCCGTGTTGGTGTTGTATGTTCCGACTTCCCAGTCCTCATCCCAAAGGTTTGCGCCTCGCTGATATACTTTAGTAGCAACGTTTTCGACTTCGATGCTTATTAACGGCTTCGCGAGGGCTGTGGAGAATGTTGCCACGGGTCCGCTCGCGTTGTCAGTCGGTAAAAGGTCATAGACTAACGAAGCGAGCAAATCGTCAACTTCATCCTGGGAATACAGTCCGAGTTCTTGGTGGGTTACGTTTCCGACCAAAACAACGCCGTCAACGCTCGGCTTGTTGTCGAGGTCTTCGTAGTTATTTGAACCGCCACCGCCTCCGATTGACATTTCGCCCCTGACTGTGTGGGCGGGTGTGAGGGTTCCTTTAAGTGTTGCCATCGAAATTCACCTCCTCCGCTATAGTGAGGTTGCGGGGCGGGATGACCGTGAACACGTTCCCGCTCTGGGTGATGATCTGAACGTCATACTTGAGGGTTTGATAATCAAGTCCCGAAGTGTCCGCAGGATCAATAGTTATTGAAGTGCCGTTAAATGTCTTTTGGAGGATCTTGTCACTCGTGACGGTGTCCTTCTTGACTGTGAACTGCACAACGTCGTTTGAGTAGTCGTATGCCTCGCCGTCGATGGTAATAGCGAGGTCAATAACAGCCGTGTCGCCACGTGTGAGCATTATGTTGTTGTCGTTGTCAATAATGAACATATAGCGCCCCCTTATGCCTTTGTATAATCAAGTATTAAGGTCGTCAGGTTGCTTCTTGCAATCGGCATATTGATCGCAACCTTGTTGTTGCTATAACCGAGCGAGCAAGCAAAGGACTGGCCTGAACTGTCAAGAATTCGACCATTTATAAGCGTTGCGAGGTTTGAGGCGTTTACTGTCGTTTCCACCCAGGTGTTTGCCGTTGAGGACATATTAAAGCCTGAGAAAACGCACCTATATATTTTTTTGTTGTCTATCCAAACACCGACCTCTTTCTCGTTGATAAAATAATTATTTCTTGTGTCGATGTATGACTTGATTGATACATTCTCGCCGCTTGAAATATCAAAGGTAGTTCCGTACTCGGTTACATTTACCCACTTGCTTCCGTCCCAAGCCAAAACCTGATTTGCTGACGGGGTTATTATGGTGGCATCGTCAAGGCTTTCCAGTGTTCCCGTAGTTGCTACGGCTGCAAGGCTTGAAGTGTCCGCCTTTGTTCCGAGCGCGGTCGCTACACCCTCCGAGGTTACCGCGTAGCCGTTGCCGTGTCCCGGTGTCGGTGCATTGTCAAAAATAACGTTAGCGCTGTCATACTGATTGGCGACCGCGATAGCCGTGAACGCATCGACCTGCGCCTCGAGGTTGTGGATCTCGCTCGCGGATGTTATGCCCGTGTCGGGTGACTTCTCAACTTCCATAATAAAGTTGATTGAGCCTATAACGTCCGCACCGTTTTCGATCCTGAGCTCGCAAAGGTTCGCACCGTCGCATGCAGTCATTTGCTCCGTTGTCTCGAAAGTTATATAACTGTCGGAGGTGTTTGTCACCGCAGCCGTTACCATGTTGCCGTCTGGCTTCCTCACGATAACGCTGAGCGTTTCCGCGCCTGATAAAGTGTAAACTGTCGGACCTTCGAAAAGGTTAGCCTTAAACTCGCGCCCAGCGTCGAACTGTGACGCGTGGATCACCGGCGCACTTTTGCCGGGGATTATGTCAAGGTTAAAAACTTCCATGTGTTCAGCCTCCTAATGTGTTTATTTTTGCTTCGAGTGCTTCGATGCGCTTTGCGTTGTCATTTGTGACCGCCTCAAGTTCTTTGATGCGTTTTTGTTGGTCTTTTATAACCGCCTGTAAATATGGGATGATCTCCAAATAGTCGAGCGTTGCGGGCGTTTCTTCCGTCTCAGGTGTTACGAGGTTAGGAAGTATCTTCGCCACGTCCTCGGCTATGAAGCCTCTGCGGTCTGTGCCCTGCGCTTTGTTTTTATAGTCAAAGCTGACCGCATCGAGCTCGAGGATCTTCGCAGCGTCCTCGATCGGCTTGATATTTTCCTTGACCTTACGGCTTGAGGTCTGCGTGAGTGATACACAAGTAACGTTCCCGCTTCCTCCGTGGAGAAATATCGTTCCCGTTGCACTACCGTCATAAACGTATAGCTCGCCCTGATATGCTGATCCTGAAAACATTGAAAACGTATTATTTCCAATACTGTTATACAGATATAATTGACCGCCATAAGCGGAACAACCCAGCAAAGCGTTTAACGTAGCATTGGCGTTAGATAACGACAATGCGCCTTGGCTTGTGTTGTCTGTGTATAAACTTGCTACGCCTTTGTTATATTGATTTACGAGGTTAATCGTTCCGCCTGTCGATATATTTCCGAGCGTTATCGTTGTAGTGCCTGACGAGTTACCTAAAAATAAATGTCCGCCAGCCGAGTTCGTTTGTATCGAACCGAGCTGAGTGCCTGACGAATTTCCTACGCTAAGCATGCCATAGCCGGAAACGTTGCAATCTACCGAGGCGACCGCCGTGCCGTTTGAATGATACGCACGGAACGCGGTGCCGCTTCCTGCGGTGTAACCTATCGCCGCCCTCATTACGTTATTCGTATCAATCAAAGTTAAATTTGTTTTGGCTTTTAATTGATTGAGAACAGCCGCGCCGTTTGTCATGTTTATCGTGGAGTTATGTCCTACATCCTCAATTATGCCCGCCTTGATTAAATTGGCGTTAAGTGTTCCCGTCGTTATGGCATCCGCCACGATTTCGCCGTCTGAAGTTAATGCAAGGACACTATAGGGACCCGCGTAGCCGTTCGGGGAATATCCCAGACCGCCCTTGTTAAATCTCCACACTTTGGTCGCGGTTGATATGTCCGCCGTATCCATAATGAGAAGTTCGTCAGGGTAGTCGTCGCCGTTACTGTCGTGAAGTATTACATAGCCCCCTAAATTGCCCGTGATTAGCTCTGTGGCGTGAGCAATAGCCTCCGACATGAAGGACGTGCTTGGCGTTTCTGCGAGCTTCTTGGCGCTCTGTGCGATGGTGTCAGCGATGTTCGTGCGGGCTTCTCCGAACGTTGTGGAGGTGTAACGCTCCGCCAGAACGTCCCAGACTGTAGCCACGCACTTCGCGGATGCGGTTAAGCCCAAAGCCTCGAAGTAAATGCTCACCGTGTCGCACAAGTCCACGCGCTCCGTGAGTTCTCCGCTCTGAACGAAGTCCAGCGTGATCGAGTTTGCTAATGTCGTCAGGTTGTTATTGTTTTTATACCTGTTCGCGAGGTTTGCGAGCTGGGTAGTTATTGCCGTTCCGCTCTCGGGATCTACTTCCTGCGAAAAGTCAATAGCGACTTCTCTGGGAACGTCGAGCGTTAAACCCGTGTTTACTTTCGTGCCTACGGTCTGAACTCCGTCGGGGTTGATGTAATACGGAACGATTGCCGTGACTAAATTGCTCATGTCGAGGATCTGACTGAGCTGGGTTAAGTTCTTGCCATAGCGTATAGTCACGCCCCTATTAGCGCCACGCGCTTGCTTGAGGCTTGCGGTGTAATTGTCATATTTCCATTCACCGCCGTAAACATCCAAAAGGCTTCCCGCCTTACCTCCGAACCACGAGCGGACACTTGAAGCATTTGCCACTTTAAAGGAAGCGCTGACAGTCTTATCCGTGTTAATGGTAAAACTTCCAGCCTGAGCCTGCAGCAACGCGCACGCAGCTACGCAGGACGATGCCGTGCCGCTTGTGATGATCTTACCGCTCAAGTCATAACTTATATGTTGAGCGCTGACCTCAAAACGTCCGTTTATCGTTTTACCTACTTTGTAGATTCTGAATATCTGAGCGTTGTCCGTATAGTTAGGCTTTGCCATGATAAAGCGGTTCGGCTGGATGTCCTCGGCGTGTATACCGCTCGCCGCATAGGTGAGTGATAACTCGTAGGATCCATTTCGTTCCTCTTTAACTGTGCACGCCAGCGCATCCGTGAGCGCTCCCAGACCGTAATGAGTCGGGACTGTGCCCTCGGTCAAGGTTTGGAATAGTATCGGGATCATGTTGCAACCTCTTTAAATCGTGAAAAATCTCGGGGTTATAACGCACTTTGATATGGAGCCCGTGAGCGCGATGGTATTAACACCGGGCACGAGCTTCGGGAACGTTCCCGTGATCTTGTCGTTTCTGTTTTCGGCTGGGAGCCTGTACGCGTTCATAGCATCACAGTCAATATTTATATAGTCTGTGAGCGTGGCGGACATTGTTGCCCCTCCGAAGGTGATCGTGACCGTTCCGCTTCCCTCGATGTGGATGAGGGGCTTACTTGCGAAACGTGTCGGGTTGTTTACCTTCGTGCCGTTTGTTACTGTGATGGGATCCTCGCCCACCTTCAGGAACCGCTCGGGTCTGCATGTGAAGGTGATCGTGGTCTCCCCGTATTGTGTGAGCTCGTTGCTGACGTCCTGACCGCCGTTATAATAGGCAAGTCGGAAAACGTCAGGCTCGAAATTATCTTCGAGTCTTTGATAACCCGTTATCGAGTTCAGCCAGCCCGTAAAGGCTCTGACCGCTTCGTCAAGGTCTTCCGTTTCGTCTTTTGCAATCCATACCTTATAGGACCTATTAACGTCGTTATAAGCATCCTGCTGGAATAGGATCGCGCCGTTTCTTCCGGGGACCTGATAAACCGTATTTTTACGGCTGGGCTTCTCAAAGGTCGGAGCCTCGGCGATCACCATGCCATAATCACTCGAGGCTTCGCCTCCGTATACAATCAGGCCACGCCTGTTTGTACCCAAATCGAAAAGTTTAGCCATAGACTGCCGCCTTTCTTGTCGTCATTTCTTCGAGTCTGACGGCTATGACGTCCGCCAGGCTGTTCACGTCCTGACCCTCTGCGCCGTATACGTTGATAGTGATAGCGCCGCCGTTATATGTGGAGTTATTGCCGAGCATCGCGGCACCCTGCGCACCGTAGGCGCTTACTTCCGCGGTCATGTTGCCCGTTAAGCCTTCCATACTGTCGACCATGTCGCTCTCAACGTCGTCCATACCTGACTCGAAGCCTACGCCCAAGCCCTGCGCAAGGAAGTCACCAACCTCGGCAAAGACCTTTGACGGTGAAGCGATGCCAAACACGGACTTGATCGCGCTCGTGATCTGCGAGCCCATTCCCCAAATCTTGTTTTTAACCCAAGATATTTTGTTATTGATGCCGTTCCAAAGTCCTTCGACTAAGTTCGAGCCGATGCTTATGACTTGGCTGGGAAGCTGGCTGATCGTCGTTATGATGTTGCTGACAAGGTTCTGCGCCTTGCTTACGATCTCGCTTATCTTGGTCTGGATGGTCGTGAACGCCGTCGAGAATGACGTGCGGAGGTTTGTGAGCCATGTGGTTATGCTCGTCCTCACGTTGTTAATAAAGTTCGTGATAGCGTTCTTGACGTTCTCGCCCCAGCTCTTGAATGTGTTAAGTGCATTTGTCGCGAAGCTGATAATGTACGGCATTATGAACTCAAGCCCGTCGGCTATTATGTCCGCCAGATTGAGCAAGGTGTCGATCGTGAAGTCGATTAACACCGGGACACATTCGACCAAAGCCACGAAAATAGCTGCAGCAACCTCGAGGACCGCAGCGACTAAAATGCCGATGTTGTCCGCATTTGTCAAAGCGCTCGCGAGTTCCGTGATTATCTGGACCAAAGCGGGCAAGATTACCGGGAGGACAACGCTGAGCTGGCTGGCAATTTCGCCAACGAGTTCAATTAGTCCGTTTACAAATCGGGTAATATTGTCACCGCTTGCGAGCCATGTCACGAGGTCCGTGATTAAAGTTAAAAGGCTTGAGATAATCAACGGTGTCGAGTCGAGCAGTATACTCAAAACGCTCTGCAGGCCCGTAGTTATTACGGGCATAAGCTGAGGAAGTAAACCCGTGAGTGTTATCAAAGCCTCATTTATGAATGAAAAAATAGACTCGACCACGCTCGGGAGCATAGGACCAAAGCCAGCGAGTAAACTCGTGATTATAGCGCTCGCCAGCTCGAAAAGCTGAGGGCTAATAGCCGAGATATTGCCGACGAGTTCCTCGATGCCTGACTTGATCGCTGTGATTCCCGTTTCGTCTCCGGCAAAAACCGCGCTCAGTCCGTCCATTACTGTCGTGATCGACGGGAGGAACTGAGACATTAAGTTATTTTTTAAGCCTGTAAATGTCTTTTCGAGTGTTGTGAGTGCGTCGGTGTAGTCTGCGGATGCCTGGACGGCGTCGTCACTCATAACCATCCCGTACTCATTAGCAAGGGCGATCGCCTCGGCGGTTTCCTCGTTTGTCATGTTGAAAAGGGCTGCCATGTTCTGGCCTGACTTACCGAACAGGTCAACGGCCAGCGCGGACCTATCGGCGCCCTCTTCTAAATTCTGAAGACCTGAGACCGTTGCCGCAAATATGTCTTCGGTGCTCATGTTTTGGAGGTCTGTGAGGCTGATGCCGACGCTCTCAAACATAGCAATAGCGTCTTCGCTTCCTGCGGTGGCGTCTGCTATGTGATTCGTTAGGGTTTTAAAGCCCGTTGTCATGCTCGACATGTCCGTGCCTGCGAGTTGCATGACGTAGTCCCATTCTTGATATGCCTGGGCGCTTATGCCGAGTTTTTGGCTTGTTTTGTCGACCTCGTCACCATAAGCAGCGACGTCCGTGGCCGTTTCAATGAACTCTTTGCCGAGTGTAACGGCTGCAGCGGTCGCAGCGGTAACGGCTGCGGTGATCGTAGCGGCTGCCGCGGTGATACCAACGGCCATTTTGCTCGCGAAGCTGGAACCGCCTGACTCACCTGCTTCTTCTGCTGCCGGAGTCGTTATACCCGTCAACTCCTGCGTAATGGTAGACTGCGAGCCTTCCATTGAGGGTACGATCGTCACAAACGCCTTTGCGACTTCTATACCGTTAGCCATGTGTTCGCCTCCTAAACCACTCGCGCAACTCATTCAAGGGCATTGCGCCCTTGCCGAGCTTGCGCTTGTTATCGTCGTCCCTTCCCGGTCTCGGGTAGGGTTTGAATTTTCTGTGTTTATCGCCAGCAAGTTGTTTTATGTTGACGTTGATTGCTTGGAGCATGTCGAAAATGTCTGCAAGGATCTCGTTCGTTTTCTTTGTGTTCTCCCAGCCTGTTGACTTGCCCAAGTCCCTCGCAAGAGCCGAATCGCTCCCGAGGTTTTTAATGAACGAATTGAGGGAGCTCCATGAAAGAGCTCCCCCTACGTCGTCCAGCGTGTATTGTGTGCGTGTCATTAGGTCATAAGTGATTGCCTCTTTGTGAGTCGCACAAAATTCGCCGAGGCTCAAGATTCCCCCAGTTCGAGATCCTCCGCGTCAGTATTTGCCTTTTTCCAAAGGCTGAAGATTTCGGTCAAGTTGCCCGTTGTCATGTTGTCGACAACTTCCTCGCCCATATAGCGAGCCAAGAACTCGATCATGAACTCAAACTGATCCGTTTCTTCGAGTTTCTTGATCTTCATAAGCTGACGCACTTCGCTGACCTTTAAGGTCTTTGCTAAAGGAATGTTGTATTCCTTGCCGTCGATTTCGATTGTGAGGTAAGCCTCATCCTTCTTTGTAAGTGAGTGTTTTGGCATGGTAAAACCTCCGAAGCATTAAGATGTGACCTGTCCGTCGTCCTTCATGAACGTCCAGCTTGCGGCCTCGATCGTTGCGGTCCATGTGATTGCCTCTGTAGGGCTGAATGAAATATCATCAACGTCGCGAACGATACCCTTTGAAGTGCCGAGCATAAGCATGTCGTCGCCGTCCTTCATGATGAAAAGGAACGCAGCGGGTGAAGCGCTTACACCGGGCGCAACGTTTACGGAAACAAGAGCGCCGTGGTTACTGTCTGCGGCTGCAACTGTTACGTTGTCAGCGCCGAAGATAGCCTCGAGCGTCTTCTGTGTTGTATACATAAGCGGAGCCTGAACTGTGCCGCCTTCGTCGGATGCGATGAGTCTCTCGACTTCCTTCGCCCAGTTACGGAGGGGATCAGAGTCCTTGCCTGTGCTCCAAGTGATACCGTCAGCCGTTACTGCGCCGACCTCGGTCCATGATGAAAGTCCTGTAGAGTCGGAAGGATAATCAGGGAGCGCGGTGTTAGCAGGTGCGGTGTAAAACATACCTGTAGCGAGGCCAATACCCAAATTTACGTTATTGCTTGCCATAAGCATAACCTCCTAAAAAATTATGATTCTTCTGGAATTTCGTGCGCTTCTCGGTGTGCCGTTATGAGAACGGTTGCCACGCAAAGTTTTAAGTCCGGGCGCACGGGATCAGAGCCCCACCTTGCCAGACTGTTTATTACGACGTTTCGGAGGGCTCCCGTCTGCGCCTGCGCTTTGTTCTCGAGAACGCCAAGGACGTTGCTCAAGGTTTCATACGCTTCCGCATCGGTCTCGGCTCTGCAGTCGATTGAGACGGTAAACGTGTCGATCGTGTTGCCCGTTCTTCCTCCCGTTGCCGTTATAAGAACGTTTGGAAGGCTATAGGTGGCGGGCAAAGGTCTGACGAATACCGTAAAATAATCGGCAAGCGCGAGCCTGACTTCTTCCTCAATGTCGCAAGGTCGTAAAATATTCATGTGAGTGCCCTCGTGAGTGCCTTGTCTTCTGATTCCGCCTGTTCGCTCTTTTTGTCGGTCGTTGATACATAACCGACATAACGGCCGCCGCCGTAGTTACCCATTTGAACGGTGGAGGCAAAACCCTCACCGCCCCGGTCGTTGTTGGCGTCTGCCTTGTCCTTGATCTCATCGGTTACGCTCTGGATCAACTCACGGCATCCATCGGAGGTTAATATCTGACGGAACCCGTCCGAGTTAAATTGAATATTCGTAATCATCCCGAATATCTCCTGAGTGTAATTTCGATATGTTCCAAGAACTGAGCTGCAGGCTGGATCCTGACGTCGCCGTCTATCTCGTAAGTCTTACCGTCATACTCAATGCGGTCGCCTGCGCGAATGTCAGCGTCAGGCGGTGCGAAAAGCGTGTAAAGGTCCGATATACCTAAAACCCTTCCGTCCTCGCTCAATGAAGTCGAAGCAGGTTGCATCGAGCACCCTGATATTGTCTTCTTGTTTACGTTTTCCGCACTCCAGTCGGGAACTGTAGAACCTCGCAAGTTCCTTGTGCCCGGTCTTATGCGTGTTACCGTTGTTTTGCAAAAGGATGGGAGCATATCAGCACCCCCTTAAGTCGATAGTGTCGAGCTTCTGGCGCTTGAGCCCCAATGCTTTGAGGTCTGACGGCCAGAGCTTGATCGCTCCGCTTGCATTGGGTAATGAGTAAGACTGTGAAACGCTTCCGGCGCTCTCTGAGTATGTAGTCGTGGGGAGCATCGTGCCCGGTGTATTGAGTTCGCGCATAACAATGTCGCAAACGACACCCTTTGCAACGTCAGCAAGTGCACGATAGTCGTACATGACAAGGATCTCGCCCGAAGGCGCAGCGTTAAAGGTTATTGATGATCCGCTGATCGTGTAAGAGTTCGAAGCTACGTCCTGACCGCCTACAGTAACCAAAACGAGCCCCTGCGGTTCGTTGCTCAATGAGAACGTTACCGTTGTGCCGTTTCCGTTAAAACAATCAACTACGGGAATGAGCTCGGACTGATAGATCATCTGATCGAAGTCACGCCCCGAGTTTTTAGCCGCGACCCTGATAAGCGAGCAAATAATCGGTATAAGCTGATTTGCTCGGGCCTGTTCCTCACTTGTAAGGGGTCTCTTTAACGTCTGCAAGTCTGTGATCGTTGCATAGTTTGACATATATTTGCCCTCGATTACTTCTTTGTGGTCTTCTTTGTGGTCTTTCTTGTCGTCTTCTTTACGGGCTTGACTTCTTCAACGTCAGCAACGGGAACGGAAACGGCGACAGTTTCCTTTTTAGGGGACTTGTCGCCGTCTACTGCTACCCAATTACCGCCAAGCATTGAAGGCACGTCAATGACCGCGCCCGTCTTGACGTTACGGAACTTCATAAAATTAGGATCCTGTTACCTCGATACGAGCGAAAGCTGCACCGTCAAGGATAGCCCAGCCGATCCAAGCCTCGGCGCGGAGATAAACCTGGTTATAACGCTTGAGGTCGCCGTTGTTGTCAGGATCACCGTATTCGATTACCTCGAAGTTGATCTTGTCAGCATAGCCCCACTTGAAAGCGTTCTGGAAGTCACCGCCGTAAGCGTACTCGTCAGCAACTGCGCTAACTGTTGTGTTTACGTCAGTAGCTACGCCCTTGATTGTGCCGGGGTTAGCGCCCCAACCGAGCTCGGGATACTGAGGAACACCATTAACCTTAAGAGCTGCAAGAGCCGCAGCGAATGTCTTGCTCATTGCGAGACCGTTAAAGTCATAGTCACCGATGCCAGCAACTGCGCTCTCGATGTTGCCCTCAGG
>Ga0310696_10009906_pt1 | contig 10992 bp, 13 predicted proteins | sample AusTroGonzalo_MG_4_FD_203885 | JGI IMG/M metagenome (GOLD analysis project Ga0310696, IMG submission 203885) | Bovine rumen microbial communities from tropical cattle in Woodstock, Queensland, Australia - Gonzalo_02 (v2) (version 2) | ecosystem: Host-associated > Mammals > Digestive system >...
GCAGTAGCAGCCAACGTCTGCCAAAACGTGTGCAAGGCGCGAATAAGGGCTTTTTTGTAGATGTTCATATGTTTACCCCCTTATGCGGTGTATGTCCCGTTAATCATGTTTGCATGCGCTACAGACCCGCTCCCGCCGATCGCCCCGATGACCAGCGACCAGCCCCATTTGACAGCTGTGTGTGTCATTTTATAGATACCTCCTATCCCTTAATGGTGTTGTTCATGTGAAGTCCCCATTTACGAATAACCGAAAGTTACCAGTTTGTATGCCCCACCTTGCAGTCCGAAAACCATCTCATGGTCGGAGATGTAAGCAAGTCCCTCAATCTCTGTTGTGGTTTCGGTGTCCACGGTGTAGAGCAGTTCGCCTGTGGACGGATTCAGAGCATAGATATACCCTCTGACATTCGTGCCACCGCTTGAGATCCACAGCATTCCGTCATGGAACTGCTGTCCTTGCATGGTGTAGATGAACGCCCTCTCCACGGACGAGATATAGGCAGGAGTATACGTTCCGTCTTGATTCGCCGTGAGGTCTGTCAAATCCCACTTTGAAATGACCGTCTTGTTTGTTCCGCTGTCATCCGTCCGGAAGTTTTGCTTGGAGTAGCCGACCATGTAGGCTATGCCGATCTCAATGTCGAGGCACAGGGCGGCATAGTAGCCTGTTTTATCCAAGGGGAAGGACAGGGTCTTGACGAGTGTGCTTGTGGTGGTTGTCACCCTGTTGATGTAGACCTTGGCGGGATTCGTGTCGGATGTGACATACAACAGCGGATAGGTGTCACCCTCTGCGTAATACTCCGTGGAGAAGGATGCGCTGTCACCGTGGTCTGCGCTTGCTGTGATGTTGTTGCTGATGACAGACGAGTTTGAAGCGTTCACCGTTGCCATGCGGTTGCTGACATTGGACGAATTGGCGAGGAATTGGAAGATAACTCCGTTATGAATGTCAAAACCCTGTGTCGGTGACAGACTGACAGAGCAGTAGTCTGACTTCGTGTAGGTGGAGTAATCGACCGTTGGACTTCCTGCGGAGAAAATCTCCGTTCCCGCCTTGTTGTAGGCTTTTTGGAGTGCGTTTCCGTTGAGTCCGTAGACCGCATTTAACTGCGTTCCGTATATGTTGTAGACCGCCATGATTAACTCCAATCACCGCCGAGGATTTTTTCAGGCGAACCGATTCCTGGATACCACTTGCTGTTTACGGTTTCGTAATAACCGTAGTATGTGCCGTTGTAGGCAGGGACAAAGTTATACACGGTTGTGCTTCCGTTCTTGACAACAAACTTGCCGTACTGTTCGCCGTAGTAGTACCGATCCCAGGACGCAACCTGCGTGGACGAAATGGCGTACTTGAAGAAAGCGAGATACGAGGTGAGCGTTGCCGTTGAGGTCGAGCCTGTGTTGTATTCCGTCCCGTTGAGTTCGATGACCACGTTGTCGGGATATGTCGTGCTTGCTCCGACAGGCTTGATTTTGATGGTATTGACAGCACTGGTCGAAACGCCTGTGATAGTTGTGGTAGAGTCTGTTCCGTTGATCCAGTAGCCGAGTTTGGTTGTCGAAGGCGTATAGAACAGGGCGAATAGTTTCTCTCCTGTTCCTCCTGTCCTTGCACCGAACAAGGGGGATGCGCTTGACGATGCGTTTGATGGGACTTTCAGTTCAAACTCATAGGTGTACTCAGCGGACAGGGAGATGTCATCAATAAGGATGGCATTATTGTCGTTTCTTCCGCCGATGTTCGTGCCTGCGTTTGCATTAAACTTGATGTAGTCCTTTTTCGTGTAGCCTGTCGGCAACGCCCCGCTTTCCAAAATCAGCACATTAATGGTGTCCGTCTTGCCCTCATAGGTGACGGTAAACGGAACGGACGCACCAACCTCGACAGTACCGCTGATGGCGTAATCAGACGAGGACAGGGTTTCGGTTGTGCCATCTGAATAGTTGGCAACAACGGTCAAATCGTAGTTGATGGTGGTGATGACCGCCTCAAGGGAGTCGGTATCGTAAATCGGATGGTCTTGGTCATAGCTTGCGGTGATAGAAACAAGGTGCGTTTCGGGATACAGGGCAGCCTCCAAAGCATCGTATCTGCTCTGACCATTGGCATCGTCCCATGCGACATGGGCGGCGATGTCGAGGAGGACGGTTTTGATGTCCTCAGTGATTACGTCAGCGAGTGCCTGTCCGACAGCTTTTGCGTCTGCCGCCGCTCCTTCGACAGTCAACGATGAGTCAACAACAGGTTCAGTAGGCTCGGTGATGTTCTCGTCCAACCAGTCGGTCACTGCATCAGCGATTGCGGTTGGGTCTACGGAACTGTCAACGAGTCCCCACGCCCCGTTCTCCACGCCAAGGACTTTACCATCGTCCGAATCAGTAACCACAGGAAGGTCACGCCCACCGCCCAAGATAGCGGAAATGATAAGGGCAACATCGTCGCCGGCTTGAGTCCACGAACCACCGCTGAAGTAATAGACCTTGCCGGTGTTCTGCTCAAGGAAGAAGGTGTTCTCGGATGTAGCAGTTGGTTTATTATCTGTAGAGAGTCCCTGCATCAAGTGCAGTCCGTTTACAAAATCACCAGTAATCATAGGATCACCTCTTTATTCTGTGGGGATGGGGATGGCATCAACGAAGCATCCGTTCGTTTGTACACCCGCAATGTACAGGGCAAGAGATGGGGAAGTGACTATCATTTGGAACAGTGCCGTGTTATCGTTCAGGTCGCACAGCGCACATATCTGTCCTGTGGCGGGGAATACGCCTTCGACATACATCCCTGCGTTGTACGCATTGTTGATTTCCTCGATAGACTTATCCGCTTCGACTACGCCCTGTCCATTTACGGAGAAGGAAACAGTCAGCTTGCCCATGCCACCGCCAAGGATGGATGCGATGATGTTCGCCACACCCGCTCCCGCTTCGCTCCACGATCCTGCGGAGAAGTAGTAGACCTTTCCGCTGTCTTCCTCAAGGAAGAATGAATTTTCGGAAGTAGTTGTAGGTTTGTTGTCAAGGGAAGTGCCGACCATGAGGTGCAGGCCGTTTACGAAATCGCCAGTAATAGCCATATTATCACCTCTTAAATATCTTCATGATAAACCCTGGTCAGGGTTACAGAAGTGCCACTCTGTGCAAGCTCAAAGGCATCGATTGCGATGCCGTAGTTGGGGGAAGTTGTGACTGTGGGACCGGAGAAGTAGACCTTTGCGTTTACGTTCGATCCTGCCATATGCACCGCAGGATAGGTATCGACCGTATCGGCAATGACGAGACGCACGTTTGCTCCGTTCGCGATTTGAGTCTTCAGATTCTCCACATCCGTCCACTCGAAGTCGGAAGTCGCATAGGTGTATGTCCCACCGCTCACAGTGAAGATGATGCTCTTGAAACCTGCCAGACCGATCTTGTTCTGCAATGTGGAAGCAAGGTCGGTCAGAGGGATGCCACCTGCGGGTTTCTTGTATCCTGCTGCCCACAGTTGCCCCTGTCCGTCAATGCCGACCTCGTTGGTCATGGATGCGTCCTTGGTAGGCTGGACGGAATCCTTAACGTAATCGGTAGGCATATCCACCCAAAGGTCACCATTGGGATCGATGCCGACCTGATGGTTCTGATTATCGGAACGTGTTGCCTGGTCAGACTTCTGAATTGCGCCATCAATCTCATTACGCACCGCAGTGGCAAGCATATTCTTGGTGATGGAGTCCAAGCCAGGGGCATAGGCATCAGCCAAGAGGAACGTGCCGTTCTCGTTGGAGTACAGTTCGTACACCTCATACACGTTACCGCTGACATCATCGTCATAGTAGGCGAGTGTCTGGAAGCGGATGCGTGGCGTAGTGCCGTCCGTGACCAAACCATTGCAGAAGGCTGTGCGTCCTTCAGGAGTAAGCAGGTGCAGTTCATACTGCGTGTACAGTGTCAGAAGGTCTGCATACTTGTCGGTGCATTCCCAGTCCATTGCGCCCTTGGATTTGACCTTGGTAACATAGACGGACTGTAGGGTCTTCACCCAGTCTGCTTCTGTGCCTTGGAAACCGTTCTTGACGGCGATCTCATATGCGGTTATGTACGGACTGACTGCCAGTGGGCAGTTCTCACAGGGAAAGTTCAGCATAGGCCACACCCCTCTAAATGGTCAGCCGGATGATAGACTTCGATGAACCACTTCCTGAAGGCATCGTACTTCGAGTCGAACATCTCCATCGAGTTCTGATACTTGTCATACTCGCCGTTGTGGAAGTCTATCATGGCGATAAGATAGTATTCGTACAGACAATCGTATGGCGGTTTCACGAAAAGCTCCGTGTCCGCATTGTCTGCGTAGGTATAGACTGTGATGTTGTCAGGGCCGAAAAGAAGGATCTCCGCCTGAATCCTGCCTTCTATCTCGTTGAGCCAGCGTGTCTTCTCCTCGCTGTCGAACGCATTCGGCTTTACCCTGTCAACATTCTCAATCACTGTTTTCAGTTTCATTATCATGCCCCCTTTGGGAGTCCCCATGTCTTTATCAGGTACTCACGGATTTCAGGAGTAGCGTTCCAGTAGTCTTCCCACTGGGATTCGCTCCATTCAACGTACTTGATCTCCGACTTCACAACGTAGGACTGCTGCGGTCGGATGAAGTGAGCGATAGCCAGTGACATGATGCAGTCATCGTGCGCTCCCTCTTCCGCTTCCGGCTTCCACTTCTCGTTCCGCACGAAGGTCAGCATCTCTTCCAGTGTGTCGGTATCGCAGACGATGTTGATGTCTTCTCTGACCGCAGTCACAAGCTCTGCGATGATTACAGGCCGTGTCTTCGCCGTAGTTGCGAAACCGTACCGCTTCTCTGTCCTGTGCGTGTATTCGTCTACCCGCTCACGAACGTACAGATTCGGATAATTCAGTCGCTCCAGTTCCTTGGTCGGATAGGTGCTGAAGTTCGTCTCAACGCCTATCAGTGCGGTGTTGTACCACATACCCAAGGCAAAGACCTGATGTGCGAAGACATCCTCATCGTACTGATGCCGGAGCTTGCAGACCTGTTCGCCAGTCCGATTGTCGATGACCTGCGCTACGAACTGGTCACTGCCGTCACCGGCGGTATCACCGCCTATGACGTACGGAACGCCCTCTTCAGGCTCTTTGTAGACCTTGACAGCACCCAGTCTGTCATCTGCGAACGAGATATCCGTAATGGACAGTCCGTCATATTCAAAGGTCATTCCGCCCACACGGATCGGCTGGATGTTCTCCAACAGCCGTCTTGTGACGGCTTCACCATCGAATACGCTCTGTCCTGTTGTACCCCACATACCAAGGCAGTAGACTTCGTAGTGGTATCGGTCAGTCTCTTTGAAGTCCTCAAGAACTTGTCGGTCTTCTTCCGGCAGGAAGCGGTTGTCCTTATATGTGGACTCATGCGTCAGCACATTGTCGAAGTGCGTGTCGAAAAACCTGCGCTTCAGCCAGTGCGTAATGGCAATAGGGTTAAACGAGAGGATGATCTGCTTGTATTCCTTCGTTTCGCCACGAAGACGGATGTTGAGCTGTGTCAGATCCTCTTCCAGCAGTTCCGTTGCTTCCTCTATCCATATGCCTGTGATATCAACGATGGACTTGAGCTTCTCGGCATCATCGATACCCGCAAACAGGAAAACGCTTCCGTTGTCGCAGGTAATGGTCATGTCGGACTTGTTCTCTTTATACTGTCCAGGGTAAAAATCGGACAACTGATTGAGGATATTTCGCCAACATGACTCACGCAGTGTCTTGCCGACCTTACGGCAGACGAGGAAGCGATGCCCTGGCTCTGCCATCGCACGTTCGATGAGTTTCCTTGCACAGAATACCGACTTCCCGCTACCGCCACCGCCCTTCAGGACGAGAAATCTGTGTGTATCGAAAAACAGGGGAAGAAATGTGGCGTTGCTTGTTTCCGCCAGTTTGGTGTACCAGTTGGCAGCTTCAAGAGCGTCCATTTCTTCCCCCTCTTTCATCAGGATGTGGGTTTGCCCAGTGCCGTCAGGATGGCGTCCACCGCATCAACGATGGACTTGACCTGTGCCTTGGAGTAGGAGTCACCCGCAGCGGTGGGTCTTGTGATGTCGGAAATGCCCTTCACCACGGAAGTACCGCTGGTCTTGAGTTCGCCGGTGACTTCAAGGTTCGTCAGTTTGGTGTAGTTTTTAGCCATGACGCTACCCCCTTATCAGGAGATAAGCGCAGAAGCTCCGCTGATGCCACCGACAGCGGCGAATCTCCAGTCATGGAATCCGGCAGACCATCTCGCTCTGCCCTTGTGCTGAAGGTTATCGTTGTCGGCAACCTTTGCGGAGATGGTGAGCGGTTCACGGTCATACCACACGGAGCCGATGCAGGTTTCGTTGTAGTTTCTGTCGAGCAGAATCCACGGGGTATTGGTAGAACCGATGAACTGGTTCAGGTACTGGGAGATGATTACGTTCCATCTGCCGAACAGGAAGTTGAAGCCGTTGTTGGCGGTTTCAGGATCTTTGTCAGCACCGATGGCGGCGAATACCGCCTTCTTCAGGGCGTAATCGTTGGGGATCATGATGGTGGTCGGAGAGACATCCAGCACCACGCCGTTGTCATCACGGAAGTCCTGCATCTTGCTCTCAAGGGCAGCAAGGGCATCGGCAGAGAAGGGATCGCTGAACACGTTGCTCTGCGTTCCGTAATTGCCGGTCTTGGACGGATGGGAAGCATAGAACAGGCACTGACCGTCAGCACCCTTGGTGGAGAAGGTCTTACCGCCGGTGGTGAAAGAGCCGTTGCCCTGCGTGGCTTCGCCGAACAGACGGATGCCGAACATCTCACGGGTTCTGTTCCATGCGTTCACGAAGGCGGTGGGACGGTTCTTGAGCTGAAGGATGTTGTTGTCATCGAGCATCTCCTTGGAGATCTCAAACTTGTCCTTCCAAGTCTCATGGACGAGGACGGACTTGTAGCCTTCCTGGAAACCATCGTAGGGATAGTCACCCGCTTCGCCCACAGGCTTCGGCCCCTGCATAGAGGTCATGCCGGTGATGGACTCGCCGTAGTGAGCGGATTTCTCCATGTTGAACAGCAGGGGCAGAAGGCTCTGCTGTTGGAAAGCTTCGGCCTTGGTTTCAATGACCATGCGCAGCGGGTCAAGGATCTTGCCGTATACGGAGTCCTGAAGACCGCTGGATTCGGTAAAGACGATGTTACTCATTGTCGGTTGCCCCCTTCCTTATGCGAATCTGACGTAGAGGGTATCGCCCGCTGCGCCAGTGCCGTCACGGCCTACGATCTCGGCAACACCACTGGTAGTGGTAGCCGTGACCTGAAGACCGTCAGAGTGGATGGTGACCTTCTGTCCGTCATTCACAGCACTGGCATCTGCCTGTGCGGGGACGGTGAAGACCATGTCAGGATGGATACGAAGGACGGGGATGAGGTCACCCGCCGTCAGGTTGCCGGACTTCTCCACGAGGGAGATGTATTCCGGCTTGGTAGTGCCGGAGCAAAGGGCAAGCTTGCCACTGGTATACTTCAGTGCCATGCCCACCTTGGGAGTGAAAGCAGAACCAGGCAGATACTCGATGCTCTGCGGACGGTTACTGCCATCAAACTTATAGGGAAGGAATGCCATCTGTTAATCATCCTTTCTATTGATGGACTCGATTGTAGTGTCTTGAGATTTGTTCCTCGGTTGCCTTGGGATTGAGAGCTTTGTACCAGTCCATCTGTTCCGCAGGGACATGAAGCGCACCGTCGCCACGGCTCTTCGTGGATGTCATGTGGGACTTCCCCGCCTGATTGATCGCCTGTTGTCTGCCACGGCTTGTGGACAGCTCGTCGAAGTAGGCAAGCTTATAGGCTTGCAGGATGCCCATCTTGGTGTTCTGAACGGATGCAAGGATCTCATCGTACTTGGGATCGTTGACGAGGTCTTGCAGACTCTGAATGGCGGGATTCAGCTTGGATACTTCCTTCACCTCATCGTCAAGCCATTTCTTGTACTGTGCCTGTCTCTGCGACTCAAGCACCTTGTCCGCTTCTTCCTTGACCTTCCGTGCTTCCTGCACTTCAGGAAGATCCTCGATGAACTTGTCATACTCGTCTTCCGTCATGTCCATCTGCGACCTGCGCTGGTCACTTGCTCTCTCTTTATGCATCTGCCGGTACGCTTCGTACTCGGCAATGGTTGTAATCGGTTCATCGGTGTATGGATTCGTCAAGCCTTGCTCTTTCAGAAGCTCCTCTTTCGCCAGTTTCTTGGCTTCCTCGATTCGCTCTTCCGCTTTTTGGTTCGCTTCGGCAATCGCAGCGTCCCGCTCCGCTTCCGCTTTCCGTCTTGCGGCGGCAAACCTGGCGTTCTCTTCCTTGCTCTGCGTTTTGGGTTCGTCCCCCACACCTTCCGCATCGACCTCGGTGACAGGCTCTGCTTCGGAAGTCTCTTCAGCTTCAGGCTTCTTCACGCCCAACGCTTCGTAGTAATCCATTTCCATCGTGTTCCCCCTTGGATTTTTACGCTTTTCCCTGCGAAGTATTTACCGATTAAGGCTCGGTATCAGCCTTTGGAGCGAAGATCTCCGCCCTTGTGGGTTTCAGCCTTACCGCCAGTACCCTTCTTGGCATAGGGACCACGGACTTCCTGCGTACCCTGATTCTTGATCTTGCCAGCGTACGGAGCATCAGCCATTACCCTCACCCCTTTCTGATAGATTTGGCATTTTTGCGCTTTGCCGTGCGAGTATCAATAACCCCTCGCTTCATTGACACGGAGCATATTGTCCATGCCATTCTGCATATTGATGGGGATTACTGGCTTTGGCTCTTCCTGTTGGACTCCGACATCTCGCATGGCGTTCTGCCGTGCAAGCTCCTCAATCTGCTGTTGCTGTTGCATCATCATCTGCTGTTGCATCTGCTGTTCCTGGAACATCCGCTGAAACTCTGTCTTCGTATCCTCTGCGCCAGGGTAGTGCAGTTGAGCCATCTTGCTCCAAAACAGGATGAGCGTGTTCAGATCCTGCGGATTGCCGAACGCTCCCTGTTGGAAGTTCAGGCGAGTCTCCTGCCACATGGCTTCCCTGTTGTTGGCGAGAGGAGCAGTGACATCTGTCGAGAATATGAAGTCATCCAGCCAGTAGAAGTTGCCGTCCGCATCCTGTCGCAGGAAGTCATAGCGGTTGAATTCGCCGTAGGTGACATCGCCGGATGCGTCATGCGATACCACAGGCCGTGGCTCGTCAGCATACGCAAGCTTCCACATGAACATCAGCTTGAACAACTCGGAATATGCCCAGTCACGCATCACACGCTTGGACTCAAGCCGTCCTGCCGACTGCGCTGCGGCGAACTCCTTCGCCTTGCCACTGGTAGCCGTAGGATCTGCCCTGCCCTGGAAACTGTCGGTCACGCCGATGATTTGCCGTGCTTCCTGATACGCCTGTTCTCGGAAGTCCATGTCCTGTTGGATATTGACTTCGAGATTGTAGACGCCAATCATGTCCTTGTCCTTCGGCTGTGTGATGCGGATGGTCTTGCAGTCCTCTCCGTTCTCCTTTATCCGTGCATCCGGCGGTAGGGTGATAACACTGCCGGACTTGAGGATCTTGTCGCATATCTTCGCTGACAGTCTGTTGATGGTGTTCTGCTGATAGGCGATGAGGTCTACATCCGAACCGCCAAGGAACTGTCCGTCCTTACTGGTGTTGCGAATGAGTACCACAGGGAATACCCTCGGCTGATAGTATGGGATCTTCCTCGGTTTGACTCTGTGGTTGACGATAGGCTGTCCCATTTGGTCGAATTCGCCGGTCGGTTCTTCCCATGTATCATTTGGGGGAATCACGGTCCCATCGAACAGGGTCAGAGGAGCTTCCAGTTCCTCATACTCGTTGTCCTGCTCCTCAAATTCCGTGCCACCGCAATTGGGACAAACGTGCGGTTGTTTATCGCCGCCGAACAAATGTTCGTTTTCGGCTTGGTCAGGGTCATCGAGATTCCTCGGATAGTCACGAATCGGTTCAGGCGTTCCGCATTCCACGCACTTGCGAATACGCCGTGCCTGATAGTTGTTAAGGTCGCACAGCTCCACATCTCCTGCCCATGAGTACAGGCCGATGCCACCGCCGTCATTGCGGTAGTAGGCAAAGACCTGCGTCACAAGCTCATCGGACGGTCTGTCATCGCCTTTGTCTTCAGGGTAGTCTTCCGATTCACGGAACACATCCTTGCCGTATCTCTTGCGGATGTACTCCTTGGTCTGCGGTACTTCCACGAAGACATAGTCCATATCCTCAATGCCGGAGAAGACGCCGTCCTGCGGGATAATCATCCTCGGATGCAAATCGGAGACTACGATTTCGCCTGTGGTTGTATGCGTTCTCTGCGATTCGTCCCATTCGACAAGGAATCCCGCACCGCCCTGAATAGGGACCGTCCGTGCCAGTCTGTCATTCATCGGCTCAAACGGAAGCCTGTCAAGCTCGTTGCGGATCATATCCTCGATGATTTTGGCAAGTGGCTCGTCTTCCTTTCGCCTGGCGGTCACCTTCGGCTGCGGGATGGTCGAATTGACCTGCGCTTCGATGATCTCCGCTACGATATTGCGGACATGGGGAGTTGCTTTCTTTTCATCCTTGCAAGCGATCTGCGAAATCTTCTCGCTTCCTGCGTAGAGCTTCTCCCTAGCCGACATCTGCTTGAGGACATCATCGTACTTTGTCCTTGCCCTGCCGTGCAGTTCCTGCCAGTCTCTCAACTTATCGGTCATTGTTTCACCTCGCATGATTCACGATGAAGCCAATTGATAGTTTTCCATGCTACCATGAGTATACCTAATACCCCCTGTGACGGAGTATCATGATAAAATGCAAGTAAACCATCACAAATGCAGGGAGATGATGGGCAGGGGATCTTCTTATAATTTCTTTGGGAAATTCATATAATACTTCTGAACGTAGCGATGAAGCTGTGCCTTGGATATATGGTAGTTCTG
>Ga0310696_10009907_pt1 | contig 10991 bp, 10 predicted proteins | sample AusTroGonzalo_MG_4_FD_203885 | JGI IMG/M metagenome (GOLD analysis project Ga0310696, IMG submission 203885) | Bovine rumen microbial communities from tropical cattle in Woodstock, Queensland, Australia - Gonzalo_02 (v2) (version 2) | ecosystem: Host-associated > Mammals > Digestive system >...
CCGGTTCCTGCTGTCCGATGGCAGTCGGATGGGCGCTCACGGACATGTACAAGGAGATGCAGGCACAGCTCAAGGGCGTCAAGACCGAGGAGCCGGAGGAGCCCAAGAGGGAGATCATCAACCCCTGCCCCAAGTGCGGCGCCGAACTGGAGTTCCAGGGCGGATGCAACGTCTGCAAGTCCTGCGGATGGACCAAGTGCGAATGAAACCTTAACGCAGGGCCTCGCGCCCTGCGCTTCTATTCACGGCGAAGCCGACTATCCAGGCCGCGCCGATTCCGGATAATATTGCGATTGCGAAGCGGAGCGCCTGCGGGTCCGCTCCCGTCATATTCTCTATGCACCATTCGGCCAGTGTGAGCAGCAGCAGGACGAAACCCACGATCAGATACCTCTTGTCCGACAGCTTCTCCTTAAGCAGAGTGCATGAGAACAGCCCGGCCACAAGCCCGGCCAGCAGACCTACGTCTCTGATACATATCGGCAACTGGTTGCCGTTGAGCACGAAGGACCTGGCGGTCTCCTGGTGGCATAGCAGGTCCCCCAGAGCATAGAGCAGACCTCCCGCCCCGTACGGCGACCAGTCGTGGTCCATCAGGGAAGGGCCCCCGTCCAGGTGGACGAACGTCCCCGCGGGGTACAGGAACGGGATCAGCGTGAACAGGATTAGGAATGCCGCGAAGAAGACGAACAGCCCTTTGAGGAAGGTATCCTGAATCACGCATGTGCATCAACCCTGTCATTTATGTGCTTATCCTATGAGGATGCAGGCTGTGAACACCAGCAGGGACACGGGGCAGATTATGCAGAATCCCCAGATCATCCTGGCCACCGAATTGTCCTGCCCGAGGCTGGACAGCAGCACGGATATCAGGGCTGACAGCTCCACTAGGTACACCTCCAAAATGACCGACGAGTTCTCCATTGAAACGTAACCGGCGATCCTCGACAGGGGCTCCAGCATGGATACGCTCATGCCCAGGACCATGGGTGCGAAGAACATGGCCGTGGCGAGCATCATGTCGGTGGTGGATTTCAGCCTGGTGGACAGGTCCCTCTGGGTGACCATCCTGCTCTGGAACTGCCTCCCGAGGGTCATGGCCATCTCACCGGCGTCGTTGTTGTCCTTGGTGGAGCAGACATAGATGTCGTCCATGGTCATGCACATCTCCGCCGATACGGGAGATATTGATTTCGATAGCGCATCGCGGACATCTCCTCTGCAGAGGGCGAACTCCCTTGAGATGCCGTCCGCGAGGGCAGAGGTGGTTTCCGAGGAGCGCAGCGAGCCTACAACGGCGCTCTCGAAGTTCGACCCGGCCAGCATCCTGTTGCCTATATCGAAGACCGCGCCCATCATCGACTGCTCGCAGGCCCTCCTGGATCTCTCCAGATGTATGACGTCGGCCATCAGCAATGCCGTGGCCACGCAGGCCGGGGCGAGGGCGAAGACGAACAGAAGGGACTGGTCGTCGCTGACCATCGGGAACAGGAGCCCCAACGGAACGGATACGAGCAGAGGCAGGGCGTATCTCAGGTCCTTCGGATCCCATCCGCCGTCCAGGAAGGGGTTCCTCGAACGGATCATCAGGGCCACAGCCAGGATCACCGAGGGTATAAGCGCGAGGGTAGTAAGCGCTATGAGACTCTGATCTATCGAGGCCGATCCGAACATGCCTCCGATGTTCAGCATGGGTATGATGCTCATCATGATCATCGGCACGATTATCCCGAGCCCGAACACGGTCATGCAGGGTATCGTCAGGGACGCCCCGTAGGATTCGCCCAGCTCCCTGACGGCATCCAGGGCCATGCCGGCCGAATCCCTGAGCATTGCATCCCTGGAATCCGCATCGGAGGATTCCGCCGCGGAGAGCGACAGGAGCACGGCGCGGGAATATCCCGATGCTTCCTCTGGAAGTCCTTCCAATACCCCCGTGAGACCAGAGACCACGGAGGGGCATCCTTTGGTGTCGGCCAGCCTCACTGCCTTCTGGAAGAGTTCCATGGACTGTCCCGGACCTGATTCGGACACGGCCCTCACCGCGGTATCCACAGAACCTCCGGACTGGAGGGATGCGGTGAGCATTCCCACCACCGTAGGAGTCTCGTTGACGAGCTTCCTGGCGTTCATCTCTGAACCCCCATGCGCGAGCGGAGCCTGGCGCAGATCTCCTCCGCTGAGAGGTTCTTATCGCTGCTCTCCAGGATGTCGTTCGCCTGCAGTATCCATTCCGGGCCCAGGAACCTGCTGTCCTTACTGCCGGCCTCCGCCAGTACGGATCTCATCAGGGCCCTGGCCCTGATCTCTTTCGCTATATCCTTTCTGCCCATCTGGGATGACCTCAGGGAGCGCTCCATCATCGGAGACGCCAGCAGGTCGTCCGTCCCGGATATGTCCACGAACGTGCCCGGCTCCCTGTCGGTGGACTTCATCTCGTTCACCCTTCTGATGAGGTTGCCTGTCCTCCTGTCCTTCACCGTGCCCAGGACTACCACCATATCCGTGGCCATGAACGCCTCCGGGGACACACCCATGTCGCCGGTGACCCTCTGGTACACGGATTCCGCCGAATCGCCGTGTATGGTACCCATCACGGAGCTGCCCGCACGCCCGGCCCTCATGCTCTGATACAGGGTCCTGGCCTCCTCGCCGCGGACCTCTCCGAGTATGATCGCGGACTCCCCCATCCTCAACGATACTCTGAGCGCCTCGTCGGACCTCGACAGCTGGTCGCCGTTCATCCTGTCATCAACCAGGATCGTCTGCACCTTGTACCCCAGCCTCCTCATGGCCTCTCCCGGCAGCTCGATCGTGTCCTCTATGGTGAGGATCCTCTGCTCCTTCGGGAACTCGAACATCAGGGCGGACAGCAGGGAGCTCTTGCCAGCGCCCCTGGGCCCGCATATCAGGAAAGTGCAGCGGTTCGCCACCAGGAAGGACAGCATCCCCGCCTCCTTCGGCCCGATGGTGCCGTTCATTATCATCCTGCTGAGGGTCCACGGCGTGGAGGAGTGCTTCCTGATCGCCACTGCATCGCCCTTCGGGCTCAGCGGGTACCCCACCACGGTGGCCCTGGCCTCGAAGTCGGGGAAGTCCGTCTCCAGTACCGGGCTGGACTGGCAGTACCTGAGCCCGCTGGTCCTCCTGAGGATGTTGATGAGGTTGTCCACCTCCCTCTTCTCGACCATCAGGTTCGTCCTGCATCTCATGTGGGAGTTCACCCCCTCAATGCCGTTCAGCGTGACGTATATCCTGTTCCCGTCGCATGGCGCATCGATGTAGACGTCCTCTATATGGGGATCAGTCAGCAGTATGTCGAAGATGCCGGCCCCCACGGAGTACCTGTACACCACCGAGCAGACGTCCGCGACTATCTGGTTCATGTCGGTCTCCTGACCGCAGGCATCCAGTATGCCGGGGATCTCCTCTATGACCATCCTCCTGGTGCATTCGGTAACGGAGTCCCTGTCCAGCCTGCCGCCGTTGTCGCGGTACTCTTGGCGCACCCTGTCCAGCAGATCCATGATGATGGCGTTCATCCCGTCAGGGTAGGAGTACTCCAGCGGCATGACGTCGTACTCCAGATCCCCGCACATCGGGTCGCCAATCGTGATGCCGCAGTACTGGGTGCGGTAATAGGCGATCTCCTTCATGCCTTCGGGAGGCGAGAGGATCCAGCAGTCCGCATAGGACGGTTTGGTCCTGGCCTCTCCATGTACCATGCTGGAGAACAGGGACAGAAGACCGTCATCCTTGACGGGCTGCACCTGCACCGGCACCGGTTGGATTTCAGATATTCTAAAGGAAGCTACCTTGTCCGACATTGTCACTCCCCCATCCAGATGCGGATGCTCTCGATCTCCGCCTCCACCTGCTCCAGGGCCCTCCTGGTCGAGGCGATGCATCTGGTGCACCTGTCGTCTGTACCATCTTCCGCCAGATGCCCCTTGGTCCCTTCGAAATCCATCTCCGGGAACGATTCCCACATACCAGCCATAACAGCGGTCCTGGACCTGGGGCACGACTTGCATCTTCTGTCAGGGACCCCTATCGGGTCGGACCATCTCCTCAGCGAGGATATCCTCCTCAGCGCTTGGCCAGACTTCCCCGAGATCTCCGTATCCATCCCTGTCCTCAGGATCACCCTCTGGGCCCCTCCGGACCCGTACATTCTGGACACCATGCATCTGAAGCATTCCAGCGAGCCAGGGTCTGGCCTGTACCTGCAGTCCATGCATCTTATGATCAAGGCATCGCCTTCAAAGGTGTGCTCTACTTCGTTCTCCGATCTCTTTCTGACGGAACCTAGTATTCTCGCGACGATATCTTTGTCCATGGGGGTGTGTTCTGATAATTCGATTATAAAGCAAGAACACTGCAGTCAATGGTACATAGAACCGAAAGCGGCAATCTGGCGGCGGGAGACCGTAGGCATCCCGAAGGATGTCGACCGCCCACGGCCTCCGATACCTTTGGGCGGGTATCGCGCCTTTTCCTTCGAAAGGTTTATGACCAATCTATTACGATAGTCATATCGCCTATCGTAAAGGTCAGCCGGAAACCGCCATGCAGATACCGGCAGAACGAGATAAACATATTATCACCTTCCTGCCTGGTCCCCGGGGTCGACACCCTGATAGGACCTTGGTCCGTTGGAGCCGGACACAAGGTCCGGAACCGGCAGGAAGCGTGTCGCATTCTGTAGTCTTTAATGTGAACCACACAGTCAATGAGATTGTTGACGTAAGATTCAGTCTAAATCAACTGGTGGTGGGAGACCGCAGGTATCCCGAGGGATGTCGACCACCCACGGTCTCCGATACCTTCAGGCGGGTATCGCGCCTTTTCTGTGACGAAAGGTTTATGATACATCGATGACGATAGTAAAGTGACCGATCGTCACGGTCAGCCGGAAACCACGCGGATGCCGGCGGATTGTAATAAACATGTTATCACCTTCCTGCCTGGTCCCCGGGGTCGACACCCTGATAGGACCTTGGTCCGTTCGTCCGGACCAAAGGCCCGGAACCGGCAGGAAGCGTGTCGATTCTTCCGATATATAACTAGAACCGCTGCAGTCAGTGGGACTTAATTTGATAGACCAAACAAGGTGCTGTAAAAACTGCTATAAATCAATTAGAGATAGGTTCACGCATGGAGATACTTTCACCCGCGGGTTCCCCCGATAGTCTGGTCGCAGCGATCAAGGGAGGATGCGACGCAGTTTACCTGGCAGGCAAGAGCTTCGGGGCCAGGGCCTTCGCAGGGAATTTCAGCGACGGAGAGCTTGAGGGGGCCATCGCCTATGCCCACGACCACGGTGTGAAGGTCCATGTGACGGTGAACACGCTGATCAAGAACTCCGAGATGGAGGAGGCCGTCTCCTTCGTCAGGTTCCTCAAGGACATAGACGCGGACGCGATCATCATCCAGGACCTCGGTCTATTGAAGCATCTTACCAACGTGGACATCCCCAAGCATGCCTCCACACAGATGCAGATCCATTCCCTGGAGGGGATACGCTGGTGCGCCGAGAACGGCCTGGACAGGGTCGTACTGGCGAGGGAGCTTACCATGGACGAGCTGTCCAGGATGATCCCCGAATCCCCCATCGAGACCGAAGTGTTCATACAGGGAGCGCTCTGCTATTGCATGTCGGGAGGATGCCTCCTGTCCAGCTTCATCGGCGGGCGCAGCGGCAACAGGGGGTCCTGCGCACAGCCCTGCAGGAAGAGATACGAGCGCGAGGGTGAGCAGGGCTATTTCATGAGCTGCGCCGACATCTACGGCATGGATTACCTCAAGGACCTGTCGGACCTCGGCGTGACATCCCTCAAGATTGAGGGCCGCATGAGGTCCCCTCCGTACACCTATCTCGCGTCCAAGGCCTACCACATGGCGGTCAACGGGGAGTCCGGGGAGGAGCTGGACGAGACCCTGGAGCTGCTGCGCACCGTGTTCAACAGGGGGACCTGCTCGGGATACCTCGGAGGCGTGGTCTCGCCGGTGCAGTCCGTGTATCCTGACAACAGGGGGTTCTACATTGCGGACGTCAGGATCAAGGATAAGACCATAGTCTCCGATTTCGATGAGCCCGTGGGCCTGAAGGACGGCCTGTCCATATTCAAAGGGGACGAGAAGGTCGGCGGGTTCAAGGTCATGGACCTGGACCCAATCCACATACCTTTCAAGATACCAGATGGGAAGTATCAGATCTACCGCACATACGACCCCCGTATAGATGTGATCAAGAACGACATAGGGGCGACGCCAAAATTCAGAGGAACAACCGAGAGGCAGCCGGTCCACCTGAAGATGGACAGGCAGCCCGTCAGGGACCTGGTTCCGGAGCTCTCCTTCTACGTGAGCTCCATGAAGTGCCTGGAGGCCGCACTGCCATATGCGGACAGGATCTACTTCGACAACATGGAGAAGCTGGACGAGGCCATCGAGGCATCCAGCGATACCGAATGCGTCGCGCTCCTTCCGAGGTTCGACGGTCTGGACGAGTTCTCGTTCAAGGACCGCCCGGTCATGGTCAACAACCCCGGCCAGTACAGGGCCTGCAAGGAAGCTCCCAGGATATACGGCAGCAACCTGCTGAACATGTTCAACTCGTCGTTCCCCCTGCCGCTCTATCAGACAACACTGTCGGTGGAGCTGTCGAGGAACGAGGTGTCTAACCTTATGGCCTATTATCCTGGTAGGACGGAGGTCATGGCCTTCGGAAGGACCGAGCTCATGTACACCAGGGACCCGGGCGCCGTGCAGGGATCCCTCAGGGACGAGACGGGAGCCGAGTTCCCGGTCTACAAGGACGGCAGGGGCTTCGCGCACATACTGAACTCCGTGGACCTGGACCTTCTGGACCTGATACCGGAGCTGGGGCGCTCGGGTGTCTCCTCCGTGGGGCTGGACCTCAGGAAGAGGCCATCCTCCCTGGTGAAGGCCGTGGGCGAGGTCTGCAGGAATCCGTCTGACAAGGCCAAGGCCAGGCTGAAGGAGATGTGCGGCGGAAGGATCACTCGCGGACTGTACGCCCGCAAGGTGTGACACCGATCGGTTCCACAGAGAATGTACCATTGACTGCAGTGATTTGCGTTTTATACCAGAAAACACGACACGCTTCCTGCCGGTTCCGGGCCTTAGGTCCGGCCTAACGGGCCAAGGTCCTATCAGGGTGTCGACCCCGGGGACAAGGCAGGAAGGTGGTAATATGTTTGCTACATTCTGCCGGTATCCGCATGGCGGCTTCCGGCTCACCATTACGATTGGTGATTTGACTATCGTAATCGATTGGTCATAAACCTTTCGGATGGGAATGGCGTGATACCCGCCTAAAGGTATCGGAGATCTCGGGATGTCGACATCTCTATGAGATTCCTGAGGTCTCCAGCCGCCAGATTATGGACAATCGTATGTACCATTGACTGCAGTGTTCTGCCTTTATAATCTCAAACCGGAAGAACTGTCCGATGAGATTCAACAGAAGGGCAGAGACGGGATTCATGGAAGCCATCATTTCCATGATGGCCGTCACCATGGTACTGAGCATGTACCTGGTGTTCGTTGCGGCATCTGCCACCGGCACGGACGGTGGGACGGGCATAGACATCAGGATGCTTGACATTGATGTGAGGGATGGGTATTCGCTGTCCGAAGATTATATTGCCGAATTCATGGAGGTCAACGAGCTCTCGGGCATCCAAGTACATGTCGTTATACCGTTCTACGACGATGATGGCATAACCTTTGTGGCAGGTATCGCAGAAGGTCTGGTGGAGACAGAGAGGGCCATCACTCTCGTGGATTACCAGGACGGAAGGAGGGTCCTGGCTATCGTGGAGGTGTCGACATGGAGATGAACAGAAAGGGCATGATCGCCTTCGTGGACGCGATGGTCTTCATGACGATTATGATGCTGGCCATCTCGGTGGCTGCGTCGGGGATCGGGGGACAGCATGCTCCAGCCGATACCTCACAGCTGCTTGATGCTATAGGCAGAGCGGAGGTAAGATTGTCCGACCTGACGTATCTGGACGATGACAGTTTGGTGCATCTCACGGACGTGATGGCGCTGTCCGCCATGACGGATACGGGCATGGACGCTTACATCAGGTCCATCCTGGACCCGATGTTCGGGGAAAACGGTTACATCCTTACATACGCGTACGGCGATTCTGCTGTTACGATCGGCGATGAATCGGATTATTGCACCGCCCAAGAGTCCAGGACATACTCAGTTTCGACGGGCGGCACCGTTTACATAACCCTCGGTATCAGCTGAATGCTTTTTATCTGATGCATAGAATGACCACACATGTTCGCTGAGCTTCCGGATGTGAAGATGTATTACGAGGAGGAGGGCACCGGGGAACCGGTCATACTCATCGCAGGTGTCGGTGCCAATCACCGTTTCTGGAAGGGTATGGTGCCTTTGCTGAAGGGATACAGGGTCATCACACTGGACAACCGCGGAGTCGGTGATACGGTCTACAAGGGGGACGTCCAGATAGACATCATGGCGGACGACGTCATCCATCTGATGGACTACCTCCACATCTACAAGGCCCACATCGTGGGATGGTCGATGGGCTCACAGATTGCCCAGTCCCTCGCCATAAGGTACGGCGAGAGGCTCCAGACGCTCACTCTCGTATCCTCATACCAGTTCAGACCCCACAGGTCCGCTTATTTCATGTACACGATGACGAAGGCCGCCGTGGAGGGCAAATGCACCATGGACGAGGTCAACATTCTGCTCAATTCCTTCTGCTTCCCGGAATCCACTTTCGCATCGCTGGAGAAGAAGGGCATGATCATGCCCGTGCCGAAGCATCCGGAGAAGGCGGAGGAGGTCTACAAGCAGATGATCTCCATGGACAAGTTCGACACCACGGAGAAGACCAAGGACATCAAGGTGCCCAGCCTCGTCGTGCACGGCGGAATGGACATCATGGTGGAGCCCATCAAGGGAAGGGCCATCGGCCAGTCGATCCCCGGATGCAGGTACATCGAGCTCCCCGGAGAGGGACACACCATAAGGCCGGACCTGTACGCCGATGCGCTCAGGAAGCATCTGTCGGACCACAAGATGTGATCCTTCAATATAGAAACTCAGTTTTTGTGATAAGTGAGGTCGAGAGGGGGCTATGCCCCCTTCCGATCCCGTTAGAAGTTTCAGTTCTCGGTTCCGAGCTTGATGCAGAGCCTGTTCTTGTCCAGGAGGTCCATCTTCCTTGCGGGGATGGTCTTCTGGAGGCCCTTGTCTAGGTTCTCGGGGGTGCAGAAGCTGGTCTCCTTGAACAGCTTTCCGAGGATGACCATGTTGGCCGCTCCCTTGATCCCCGCCTTCTCGGCGATTTCCGATGCCGGGATGTAGATCGTGGTCACATCGCAGCGGGCGACCTTCTTCGTGATGATGGAGCTGTCCACGATGATGATCCCTCCGGGGACGACATCGTTCTCGAACTTCTCCAGCGAAGGGAGGTTCATGGCCACGAGAACGTCGGGGTTGGTGACCAGAGGGGATCCGATCTTGTTGTCGGAGAGGCAGACGCTGCAGTTAGCGGTTCCTCCGCGCATTTCGGGGCCGTAGGAAGGGAGCCAGGACACCTCCTTGCCCTCCATAAGCCCTGCGTACGCTATGACCTTCCCCGTGAACAGGATACCCTGTCCGCCGAAGCCGGCCAGCAGGATGTTCATGTCCGTCATTGCTCTCCCTCCTCGCCGACGTCCTTGTAGACTCCCAGCGGATAGTACGGGAGCATGTTGTCCCTGAGCCACTGGAGCGCGTCACCGGGTGACATTCCCCAGTTGGTGGGGCAGGTGGAGACGACCTCCACTATGCAGTATCCCTTTCCGGCCATCTGGTATTCGAAGGCCTTCTTGATCGCCTTTTTGGCCGCCTTGACGTTCTTGACGCAGTCGACCGTGACGCGCTCGGCCAGGGCGACGCCCTTGACCGAGGACAGGAGCTCGCAGACCCTGATGGGGTTGCCTGCGACCGACGTGTCCCTTCCGTAGGGGGTGGTCTGGGTGACCTGTCCGGGAAGTGTGGTGGGTGCCATCTGGCCTCCGGTCATTCCGTAGATCGCGTTGTTGATGAATATGGCGACGATGTTCTCGCCCCTTGCGGCGGCGTGGACCGTCTCTCCCATACCGATGGCGGCAAGGTCGCCGTCCCCCTGATAGGTGAAGACGACGTTGTCGGGCCTGGCCCTCTTGACGCCGGTGGCGACCGCGGGTGCGCGCCCGTGAGGCGCCTGGACCATGTCGCATCCGAAGTAGTTGTATGTGAACACCGAGCATCCGACCGAGGCGACCCCTACGGTCTTGCCCTCGATGCCGAGCTCGTCTATGACCTCCGCCACCAGCCTGTGCACGATACCGTGTGTGCATCCGGGGCAGTAGTGGAGCGGCACATCCAGCAGTGCCTTGGGCCTCTCTCCCATAACCTTGGACATCAGAAATCGCCTCCGTTGAGCTTTACGATCTGTTCGAGCACTTCCTTGGGCGTGGGGACCATTCCTCCGGTGCGCCCGAAGAACTTCACCGGCTTCTTCCCGGCGATGTTGAGCTTGACATCCTCGACCATCTGTCCCATGTTCATCTCTACGGAGAGGAACACCTTGGCGTGGTCGATGTGCTTCTTGATGTACTTCTCGGGGAAGGGCCAGAGCGTGATGGGCCTGATGAGTCCGGCCTTGATTCCCTGCTTCCTAGCCATGTCCACCGCAGAGTGGGACACCCTGGAGGATGCTCCGAAGGCCACGAGGATGATGTCGGCGTCGTCGACCATGTACTCCTCGGCCCTCTGCTCGGTTTCCTGGATCTTCCTGTACTTCTCGAACCTGGCGACGTTGAGGTCCTCGAGCTCCTTGGGGTCTATGTACAGCGAGTTGACGACGTTGTGGGCCCTCTTGCCCTGGTGGCCCTTGACCGCCCAGTCCTTGTTGTCGGTGGGGTCCTTGGGCTCGGTAAGGACG
>Ga0310696_10009909_pt1 | contig 10988 bp, 6 predicted proteins | sample AusTroGonzalo_MG_4_FD_203885 | JGI IMG/M metagenome (GOLD analysis project Ga0310696, IMG submission 203885) | Bovine rumen microbial communities from tropical cattle in Woodstock, Queensland, Australia - Gonzalo_02 (v2) (version 2) | ecosystem: Host-associated > Mammals > Digestive system >...
CGTATACCCTTTGGACAGATTTCCACCCTTTGCTGCAAAATACCATTCATTTTTAAAAGGTAAAGTGAAGCGTCCTCCAGTCTTCGAATTAATTTTATCGATGAAACTCAGACAGTCGTCTCTTGTGACGTTTGTGACAGGATATTTTTCACCTTGCACTTCCGATGGGTTCGTTTTCATGACAGCCTCCCATAGCTCTTGTGTCACTTCCGTCTCTCCGATGTAGAAGTAGTCGCCGGTGATGTCTTTGGTGCCGTTGAACACCTTCACCATACGGAAGGTGACACCTTCTACGGTGTAATCCTTGTATCTCACGGCTGTCCATCCGCTTCGGCTTGTAGGAGTAGGGATGTCTATGAACCCGCTCCGTCCCTCGGCTAAGGCGTTATCGCCCATGACACGTTCGAACGACACGTTATTGGCCCTGTCGTGGAAGGTCAGCTTGCGGTTTTCCTCATCGGCGAAAAACCCGTAGAAGTAGTCGGAGTATCCACTCTTGGTGACGGTAGCCTTGAAAGCCGTATCACCCTTGATGAACAGGTTGTCATCCAGATTGTAGCTACCGTAGAACGTGATTCCCTCAGTGATGAACGACTGGTTTGCCGAACCTTTCATTCGGATGCGTCCCGTCATGGGCTTCAGGCTGGCGTTTACGGTCACCGTGTTGTCTTCGAAGGCATAAGAAGCTTTCTTGTCGGCATAGATGGCGGTGGTCTTGTTCAGCGTCACGCTGCTGTAGGTAACCGAACCTGGGTTCTCGAAGTAGTAAGCCTCGCATGTTCCGTCGTTTGTTGCGTTCAGCGCACCGTAGAGTTCGACGGTCCATTGCGCACCGGAGGCGTCGTAGCTCGCCATGCCGCTAACACGGCTTTTGCCGACAGCGAACTGCAGATAGATCTTGGAACCGTCTTCCCATTCTTCTGCAGCACGTGTGGCCTTTTCTTCAAACGTGGGCTTGTCGCCGTTGAGCATCATGTTCGTCTTGAAGACTATACGCTCTTGCTGGGGAGGAACAACTTCATCCTCCACATCATTGGAACACGATACCGACATCATTGTCATTACTACGAATGACGTGAGATAGATAAACTTTTTCATAACTATACTTTTTTATTTTATTGTTTTATTTGTTTTCTGCTTTAATTCCAATTTTCATCGTCGTCAAATCCCGACTTATCGATGCCGCCGCCAGCCGAATGACTGTCATTCAGGTTGTCGTCATCGCCATAGCCGTCCTTGCCGATATTTCCGCCGGCCGAATGATTGTCATTCAGGTTGTCGTCGTCGCCATAGCCGTCCTTGCCGATGTCGCCGCCGGCCGAATGGCTGTCATTCAGATCGTCGTCGTCGCCATAGCCGTCCTTGCCGATGTCGCCGCCGATCGTGTTGTCGTCATTCAGGTCATCGTCATCGCCATAACCTTCCTTGCCGAACGACGAACCGTCTTCTTCTTCGGAGAGTGTCGTAAAACTTACTGCACTGCCCAACATCGTTCCACATTCATTCCGAGCATAAGCCAAAATAAAGTAGGTGGTCTGGGCATTCAGACCCGACAGGCGGGTCGAGAGGGTTGCTGACCGTCCACATTCCACCTTTATTCCATTCGCCTCGGTAGGGTTATTGTAGGTAGAATAGATGAGACCTGTTTCGATAATCGTTCCATTGCCCAGATCCGTCACGGCGGCTTCGGCCGTCGCATAATGGCTACGCAGCTTACTGACCGTAACGGCCGATACGGAGGGTAGTGTTATCGCTTCAAGATTGTCGGTGTTGACAAGTGTCCAATGGGTCGGGACATCGCCGGCTGAGGGCAGCCTAATAAAACCGCTTTTCCCCGTAGCCAGCACCTCGGGATTGAAATTGCGCAGGTAAGCTCCCTTGCCCTCGCCACGCACTATCATCTGCCGTTGCGTTGCATCAGTGAAGAAGAGGTAATGATAATCTGTGTCACCGGATGCGTCAGTACGTATGCTCAGGGTGGTCTTTTCCTGTGTGAAGCGGTTCTCCTTTATGTCATAAGCGGTATAGCAACTTAAGCCAGAGACAACATAGGTGGTGCTTGGCTTACCCTTGAACCTGATACGGCCCGTCCTGGGTGTCAGCGCGAGTTTGACAATCATCACGTCGTCTTCGGTCATGTAGAAACTGCCCAAAGTGTCCTGATAGATGGCTGCCGTTGCCCCAAGCTTTATCTGGTTTGCCGTTGTGCCCGACGTCTCATTCAGGAAATAATAGGCTTCGCAGTCTCCGTCGGTGTCGCTGCCGATGGCTGTGCTTGTCGTCATCGTCCACTCGTCAGTCGCTTGGTTATAGACGGCTGTCCCGCTAATGCAGCTGTTCCCCACGTTGAATTGTAGGTAGAGGCTGGCACCGTCGGGCCATGTGTATGCGGAACGTGTGGCGTTGTTCCCGTAGTCCTCGACGTCGGCATGCAGGCTCAGCCGGTAGGTGAAACGGTCGGTCGGGGTTTGCAAATCCCCGTCAGTAGATCCTTCTGTGTCGTGTGTGCAGGCTATCGAAATGATAGCCGCCACGGATGCCAACAAACAATGCTTAATATAGGTTCGTATCTTTTTCATATTGTTTTGTCGGTTTTAATTGTCCCAGTCATTATCATCGTCATAGTCGTCTAACGACACGTCGTTGCCGCCAGGGTCTTTCTCAGTGGTGAATGTCACGACTTCGCCCAGCGTGGTTCCTTTCTCGTTCGTTGCAAAGGCCCGCACATGATAGGTCGTCTCTGCCGCCAAGCCGGATATCCTTGCAGAGAGAGCCGGCGGGCTTGCACAAACCACCTTCGTGCTGTTCATGTCGGGAGAGGACGATGTGGAGTAAACGAATCCGGCTTCGAGGATAGTGCCGTTTCCTGCCGAAAGGACGGTTGCCGTCAACGAGACCGATTGATAGGTCACCTTATTGATAGTCACCTCTGACAGGGTAGGCTTCACGATTTCGAGTGTTGCGAAGTTGACTTCCTCACCATAGGATGTGCCGGCTTGGTTGGTGACGTACGAACGGACGTAGTAGGTGGTGTTGTCGCGCAGGTCGTTGGCCGTCGTGGTAAAGGTACCTGTCTGCTTTGCTCCACAGCTGAGGACGGTGCCGCTTTCTGTCGTCGGCGACGGGGTCCGGGCAAAGACGAAGCCGCAGTCGCTGACGGTGCCGGAGCCATCGCTGGTGATGGTGCCTTGGAACGTGGCGGTGGTGGTGCCAATGGCTGAGACGGTTGTCTTTGACGTTTGTCCAGGATGAATCTCATGGGTGGTGGTAAAGGTGACGTCATTGCCGTAATAGGTAGTGCCTTCTTTCGTGGTAGTATAGGCACGGGCGTGATATTCCGTCCGTTCGGAGAGACCCGTCAGGCGGACGGTGAAGCGGTCGTCGGTGGAGGAAGAGGGCGTGTGCATGCCGTTGATGTCGGGATTGGCACTTGTGCCGTAGCACACGCCACGTTCGGCAATATTGTTCCCTCCGTCATCGGATATGCTGCCTCCGAGGGTGGCTGCATTATGAGTGACATCGGTAGCGGCCGACGTTGTCAGGCTGACGGCCTCGGCGGGTGTCGTGAAGGTCTGCTGCTCGCCGTAAGCCGTCCCTTTTTCATTGATTGCGTATGCGCGGACATAATAGGTGGTGGCACGTTGCAGGCCGCTGGCTGTCGCAGAAAGATCGGACGTCGCGCCACAGGAGAGGCGGCGATGATCGGTCACTGGATTCGGCGAAGTACCGAGGACGAAGCCGGCATCCGTGAGCGTGCCGTTACCGTAGTCCGTCACCTGTGCTTCAAAGGATGCCGTATTGACGGTGATGTCTGAAACCGTGACGGATGTGAGCGTCGGGAGATTGACGGGCAGTGTGGTGAATGAGACCTCGTCGCCGTAGGTTGTGCCTTTTTCGTTGGTGATGTAGGCACGGACATAGTAGGTGGTGTTCTCCTTCAGATTGCTGGCGGTGGAAGAGAAGTCGCCAGACTGTTGCTCTCCGCAGCTCAGCTTATTCCCCTGTTCCAGCGTGGGGCCGGAAGCCGGAGCATAGACGAAGCCGCAGTCGCTGACGGTACCGTCACCGTTGCTGACAATGGTGCTGTTGAACGTGGCAAAGGTCGTACCGAAGGCGGACACCGTTGTCGTTCCTACCTGACCGGGGAATATCTCATAGGTGGTGGTAAAGGTGACGTCGTCGCCATAATAGGTTGCTCCGGTTTCGGAGGTTACGTAGGCACGGGCATGGTAGGTGGTGCGGGGTGTAAGTTCCGTCAGGCGGACGGTGAAACGGTCGGCGGTTGATGGGGAGACGGCATGAGTGCCGGAGAGCGTGGGGTTGGCATCGGTGCCGAAGCAGACACCCCGCTCGGTGATAACGTTGCCTCCTGTGTCGGATATGCTGCCGCCAAGAGTAGCCTCGTTGTGCGTGATGTCCGTTGCCGCCAAAGTGGAAAGACGGACCGCATCAGGAATGGTGGTGAAGGTGATTTCTTCGCCATAAGAGGTGCCGATTGCGTTGGTGGCGTAGGCACGGACATAATAGGTGACGTTGGGTTTCAGACTGGTCAGCGTGGAGGTGTAGGGGCCTGTAGCCTTCGTCGTACCCAGTTCAGTACGGTGGGAGGCGGTCGTGGGCTCGGCCTTTGTGTCCCAGACGTGCCCATATTGGATGATGCCTGCATCGTTGCCCACCTTGACGATGGTGCCCGATACGCGTGCTTCGTTCGTCAGAATATTGGAGGCCGAGCCCGTTTCGACCGTTGGAGCTTCGGGCAGGCCGAGTGTCTTGAAGGTCATGGGGCTGCTGTAGGCCAGACCTTCGTCGTTCTCGGCATAGGCACGGACGTAGTAGCGGGTATCGGGCGTGAGGTTGGCGGCACCATAGGAGAAGTCCTTGGGCGACGTGCAGTCACCAAGGTTGCAGAAGGCATCTTTTTCTATCTCCGGTTCCTCCGTCGTACTCCAGCAGAAGCCGTGACGGCTGACGCGGGAACCTCCGATGCTGACGACCGCCCCTTTGAATATGGCTGTGGAGGCGGATATCTCATCCACTAATGTCAGGCTGACGGTGGGCTTCTCACGACGGGCAATTTGCATACGGACGGGAATGTCGAGTGTACGATCATTGACCCTCAGCTGAAGCGAGCCTGAGTAATCGCCTTCGGACATTCCGGCACGGTTGACCGTTATCGTAACGTCAGTCGAATAGGTGAAGATGCCGCTGGTGACAGAGGGGATAATCCAGTCGTTGGAGGGTGTGAGCGTATAGTTGACGCTACTTGAACCCTTGTTGGTGAGTGTGAGGGTAAGCGATGTGGTGGTGGCACCGAAATCCAGTTGTTCAGGAGAAGCCTTGACCTGAATGCCCTGGACGGTAAGCCCCACCTGCACGGTGGCACTTCCGCCGTTGCTGGTAATAGTAATGTTCTCGCTATAACTTCGCGGTTCAAGGCCGGAGCGGTCAACCATGACTACCACCGCCTGCTGTTTCCCTGATTCTACGGCACCCGACGTGGGATTACAAGTGAGCCACGTGATATTCTCCGTGAGCTGCCATGTCAGTTCGGCATAACCCGAGTTCTTAATGTCGAGGGACAGGCTCGTCGCCTCCTCCCCGAAGTCAAGCGTCTTCTGCACGACTTCCAACTGCGAATTGGCAGGCTTCAACTGGAAATCAAGGTTGGATGTCTCAGCCACACGTACCTCAACAGAGCGTTCGTCTGAGACATAGTTTGTCTTTCTGACAGCTACGGTATAACTGCCGAAATCGATGTCCTTGAACTCATAGCGTCCATCAGCACCGGTAGTATAGGTTCGTCCGGAAGGATTGAGGGTGACGGACGCGTCTTTTAGGGGTGTATTGTTAATTGCATCTGTGATGATGCCTGCAATGGTGCCCTTTGTGTCGATCTCTTCGTTCACGCAAGCAGCAAGCATCAGGGAAAACAGGGAGAGTGAGAAACGTAGAAGTGTTTTTCTCATTGGTTGTCCTTTTTAACTATTATTCCTTTTCGTTCTCAACTTCAGTCGAAAGCCCTTTTCTCACACTTCTACATAACACCAAATACGAAGGGCTTTTTGCTCAAAGCCGTTGCAAATGTAGAGCTTATTTTTCAAAGTTCAAACAAAAAGACAAAAAAATGAAGAAAAGAGGATTACAAAACCACAGAAAATGGAGGAGTTGAGACTCGTTGACTCGTTGACCAGTAGACTCGTTGACTCGTAGACTTCACTGGAACATTGACCAGACTTCGTCGAACTTGCGGCGGATGTCGGCGGTGCAGAGGTTGCCGATGGAGCCTTCGTGGGTGTGATGGACACGGCGGGTGGGGCGGTAGGTGCCGTCCTGTACCTGATGGCCGACGGTCTTGTAGGCTTCGCGGAAGGGCGTGCCGGAGAGTACGAGGCGGTTGACGTCCTCGACGGTGAAGAGGTAGTCGTAGCGGGGATCGTCGAGGATGTCGCATCGGACGCGGATGTGCTGGAGCATGAAGTCGCATAGCTGGATGCAGTCGGTGAGTTGGCCGAAGGCGGGGAAGAGGACATCCTTGAGCAGCTGGAAGTCACGCTGGTAGCCGAGGGGGAGATTGGTGGTCATGAGGGCAATTTCACCCGGGAGGCTCTGCAGACGGTTGCATTTGGCGCGCATAATCTCAAAGACGTCGGGGTTCTTCTTGTGGGGCATGATGCTGCTGCCGGTGGTGAGCTCGTCGGGGAAGGAGATGAAGGCGAAGTTCTGGCACATGAAGAGGCAGATGTCCATGGCGAAGCGTCCGAGGGTGGCGGCGACGGCGCTGAGGGCTGCGGCGATGGCCCGCTCGGTCTTGCCGCGGCTCATCTGGGCGGCCACGACGTTGTAGTGGAGCGTGGAGAAGCCGAGCAGCTCGGTGGTCATTGTGCGACGGAGGGGGAACGACGAGCCGTAGCCTGCGGCGCTGCCCAAGGGGTTCTGGTCGGCGATGGCGTAGGCGGCGGCTACGAGGCGCAGGTCATCGACGAGCGTTTCGGCATAGGCACCGAACCAGAGGCCGAACGACGAGGGCATGGCCACCTGCAGGTGGGTGTAGCCGGGCATGAGGACGTCCTTGTACTGTTCGCTGAGGCTCTGCAGCCGCTCGAAGAGGGTGGCGACGGAGTGGGCCGTCGCCTTCAGCTTGTCGCGGAAGAAGAGTTTGAGATCGACGAGCACCTGGTCGTTGCGGCTCCGGCCGGAGTGGATTTTCTTGCCGATGTCGCCGAGGCGCTGGGTGAGCAGCTGTTCCACCTCGCTGTGGACGTCCTCGACGCCCTCCTCGATGGTGAAGCGGCCGGCATCGATGTCGTCGAGAATGGCCTGCAGGCCGTCGAGCAGCAAGGGCAGCTCGTCGGGACTGAGCAGCCCGATGGTTTCCAGCATGCGGATATGGGCCATCGAGCCGAGCACGTCGTAGCGTGCCAGCTGGAGGTCGAGGTCGCGGTCGTTACCTACTGTGAAATTCTCTATCAGTTTGTCAGGCTCATAGCCTTTGTCCCAAAGCTTCATGGAAATTAAAGAATTAGGAATTAGAAATTAGGAATTAGGATTTGATGTCAAGTTGATTCAGCAGCTTGAAATAGATATCGTAGCCTTGTTCTATTTCGCTGAGGCGGATGTATTCGTCGGCGGTGTGGGAACGGGCGGAATCGCCCGGGCCTATCTTCAGGGTGGTGTAGCCCGGCAGTACGGTCTGGTTGCTGGTGGTAGGGGAACCGAAAGGGGTGAGGCCGAGGCTGAGGCCGCGTTGTACGACGGGGTGGGCGAGGGGAATGTGGGAACTGCTGTGACGCAGCGAACGGGGCACGACGTCGCAGCGGACATGGGTCTTTATCTCTTCCAGAATCTCCTGATTTGTGTACATGCCGTTGGGACGTACATCGACGACGAACGGGCAGCGGTCGGGCACGACGTTGTGCTGTGTGCCGCATTGGATCATGGTGACGGTCATCTTCACTTCGCCGAGGTAATCGGACGTGCGGGCGAAGTGGTAGGAGCGGAACCACTCGATGTCGTTCATGGCCTCGTAGAGTGCATTGATGCCCTCGCCTCGTGCGGCGTGTCCGCTGCGGCCGTGAGCTGTACAGTCCAGCACCATCAGTCCCCGTTCGGCTACTGCCATCTGCATTTGCGTGGGTTCGCCGATGATGCCGAGGTCGAACGGTCCGATTTCGTCGAGGATGCTCTCGATGCCTCCTTGCCCGCATACCTCTTCCTCGGCTGTGGCGCTGTAGATGAAGCGACAGGGCTGGGGATGTTTCGAAAGCTCCATGAATGTGGCCAGGAGGGCTACGAGCGATCCGCCGTCGTCGTTGCTGCCCAGCCCATAAAGGCGGTCGTCCTCGAGGGCGGGTGTGAAGGGGTCGCGCGAATAGCCTGCGGCGGGACGGACGGTGTCGAGGTGGGAGTTGAGGAGGATGACAGGCCGGCCGTCACCTCGTCCGGGTTGTTCCACCCAGACGTTGTTGCCCTTGCGATGGACGTCGAGGTCGTGTCCCTTCATCCATGCTTCCAGGCAGTCGCATGCAGCCCCCTCTTCGCGGCTGAAGGAGGGAATCGCTATGAGGGACTTGAGTAATGAGATGAGTTCATTCTTCATTGTTCATTCTTCATTATTAAGGTGCCGGCATGGAGGTTCGTTGCGCTGGTGATGACGACGCGGGAGACACCTGCATCGAGGGCTGCGAAAGCGTTGTGGAACTTAGGCAGCATGCCGCCCGAGAGCGTTCCGTCGGCGACCAGTGCTTCGTAACGGGCACGGTCGATGCGAGGAATGACGCTCTCCTCGTCTGCCGGATTGGCCAGAACGCCCTTCTTCTCGAAGCAGAACGTGAGTGTGACATCGTAGAAGGGCACTAGCCCTTTGGCCACCTCAGCGGCGATGGTGTCGGCATTGGTGTTGAGCAGCTGCCCGTTTCCGTCGTGGGTGAGCGGAGCCATCACGGGCACGAAACCTGCTGTAAGCAGTGTGTGGAGTGCCTTGCCATTTACTTTCCGGACATCGCCTGCAAAGCCATAGTCAATAGGAGTGGAGGGACGTTTGTCGCTGCGGATGCTGTCCATATCGGCACCTGTCAGCCCGACAGCATTCAGTCCCTCGGCCTGCATGCGGGCCACGATGTTCTTGTTTACGAGTCCGCCATAGACCATTGTGACCACCTCCAGCATGGCCTCGTCGGTGATGCGCCGTCCGTCCAGCATCTTTGTCTCGATACCGAGCCGAGCGGCCATTGCCGTAGCCGACCGTCCTCCGCCATGAACGAGGATTTTGTACCCCTCTACAGCCGAAAAAAGCTTCAGAAACGCCTGAAGCGCCTGAGCATCCTCTACAACAGCTCCACCGACCTTGATGACGTTTACCTTTTCCATCTTCCTCAACTCACGAATCATTCTTATAGGTCTTCTAACATCCTTTTGATAACAACCTGAGCGGAGATCTCGCGATTGGCAGCTTCAGGGATGACGAGGCTTGTGGGAGCTTCGATGACATCGTCCGTTACAATCATTCCGCGCCGAACGGGAAGGCAATGCATGAACTTACCTTGATTCGTGACAGCCATGTGAGCCGTGTCGATAGTCCAGCTCATATCTTTCGAAAGCACCTTGCCGTAGTCCTGCGGACGGGTGACGCCTGGGCAGCTCCAATTCTTGGCATAGACGTAGTCGGCCCCTTCGAGTGCTTTCAGCTGGTTGTACTCCACGCGAGCCGAACCCACGAACTGAGGGTCGAGTTCGTAGCCCTCCGGATGGGTGATGACGAAATCGACATCGGCGGCATTCATCCATTCGGCGAACGAGTTGGGTACAGCCTGCGGCAAGGACTTGGGGTGGGGAGCCCAGGTCAGGACGACTTTCGGGCGTGCCGAGATCTTATGCTCTTCGATTGTAATGAGGTCGGCAAAGGCCTGCAGGGGATGCACGGTGGCTGTCTCCATCGCGAATACGGGACGGCCGCTATAGCGGACGAACTGCTGTACAATGGTTTCGGCATAGTCGTAGTCACGGTCTGTGAGTCCGGCAAAGGAACGTACGCCGATGAGGTCGCAGTAGGAGCCCATGACGGGGATGGCTTCTAAGAGGTGCTCGCTCTTGTCGCCGTCCATGATGACACCGCGTTCTGTCTCCAACTTCCAGGCTCCAGCGTTCACGTCGAGCACAATGACATTCATGCCGAGGTTCATGGCGGCTTTCTGGGTGCTCAGACGGGTGCGGAGCGAGTTGTTGAAGAATATCATCAGCAGGGTTTTATTCTTACCCAATGTGTCGAATTGGAAACGGTCTTTCTTGATGGAATGAGCCTCGGCAAGCGCTGCCTGCAGGTCACCCAGATCAGAAACGTGGAAGAAAGTCTTCATTTATTTACGATTTGACGATTAACTGTTTACGATTGTTTTACGATTTGAGGATGGCGGCAAAGGCTTCAAGGAACTGCTTTGCTTCGTCCAGGGTTAGGCAGAGAGGTGCCAGCAGGCGAATCATATTCTTGCCCGCTACGCCGGTGAAGATGTGATAGTCGAAAAGTAGCTTCTGGCGTAATGGGGCGACGTCCTCGTTCATCTCAATGCCGATCATCAGTCCCCGTCCACGAACCTCTTTGATACGTGGTGATGCGGGAAGGTGGAACTTGATGTATTCGCCGACGTGGTAGGCGTTCTCGATTAAACCGTCTTCTTCGATAATGTCCAGCACGGCCAGAGCAGCCGACATGGCCAGATAATTACCTCCGAAGGTGGTGCCGAGCATCCCCTTGCGGGCCTGGAACTGGGGCGAGATGAGGATTCCGCCACAGGGGAAACCGTTGGCGATACCCTTTCCCATTGTGATGATATCCGGACGGATGCCGTTCCACTGATGGGCGAAGAAACGCCCTGTGCGACCGTAGCCGCTCTGTACCTCGTCGAGAATGAGGACTGCGCCGTACGTGTGGCAGAGGCGTTCAAGTGCCTGCATGAATGAAGTCTCAGGGAGGTGGATGCCACCACAGCCTTGTA
>Ga0310696_10009911_pt1 | contig 10986 bp, 7 predicted proteins | sample AusTroGonzalo_MG_4_FD_203885 | JGI IMG/M metagenome (GOLD analysis project Ga0310696, IMG submission 203885) | Bovine rumen microbial communities from tropical cattle in Woodstock, Queensland, Australia - Gonzalo_02 (v2) (version 2) | ecosystem: Host-associated > Mammals > Digestive system >...
CTCAATGAAACCCTCGGTTGCTGCTCTCTGCCAGAGAGTGTCAGCTTCGTACTGCTTCTGGGCAGCTCTGCGGCCAGTCAGCTTAGCAGCCTCCTGCTCGGCGGTTCTTGCCTTTGCATAAAGGGTCAGAACCTTGGTCTCGGTCCAGTTGTTTTCAAGCTGGTCATCGGTAAGTTCACCGATCTTCTTGGTGATAGGAAGCTGACCTGTTCTGATGAATGCTGCCAGAGAATCAAAGTTGTCGCAGTAACTGTCATGCTGATACTTGTATTCAGTCTGGGCAGCCTTGATATCCATAAGAGTCTGGATCACAGCGTTGTCACGGATCTTCTTTTCATTCGCAAATCTGATAGGATTCATGATACTACCGTAAACAATGTAGATGAGTGCTACAATGCAGATTGCAAGAAGAGTGTTGACGACTTTTTTCATATTGGGATGTTTTTTTTTATTTTCGCATCGCAAAAATAGAACATTTATCCGTATTAATTAATAAAACAACATTTTTTTGCTTTTCGGAGCAATGATTGACCCTCTATTTCAGGATATTGCCGCCCATTTCCCCTTTGAACCCACGTCTGAGCAGACTGTGGCAATGAACCGCTTGGCAATATTCGTTAATAATCCGGCTCCCCGTCAGGTCTTTTTACTGAAGGGTTATGCGGGTACCGGAAAGACGGCCATTATCAGCGCTCTGGTCCGTGCTCTTGCCAGTCACAGAAAGCGGGTGGTACTGATGGCCCCTACGGGACGTGCCGCCAAGGTCTTTTCAAATACTTCGGGCTTTCCGGCCTGTACCATACACAAGAAAATCTATCGGCAGAAATCCATTGTCGACATGGGCAGTTTCCAACTGGACCGAAATATGCATGAGCATACCGTGTTTCTGGTCGATGAGGCTTCCATGATATCCAATGAGGGACTCTCGGGCTCCACGTTCGGGACGGGGCGCCTTCTGGATGACCTGATATCGTACGTTTACTCCGGTGTGGACTGCCGCCTGCTGATGTTGGGCGACCAGGCTCAGCTGCCTCCTGTGGGAGAGCATGAAAGTCCGGGCTTATCGGCCCAGGTTATGGCGTCATACGGGCTTACAGTGTCGGAATTCTGTCTGGAGAACGTGATGCGCCAGATGCAGGAGTCAGGAATACTTCATAATGCAACTGCGCTGAGGGATTATGCACGCGGCTTAGGCCAACCCGGCGGGTTCCGTTTCAAGCTGGACGGATTCAAGGATGTCGTGAAGATATCCGGCAGTGACCTGATAGAGGCTTTGAGCGGATGCTACAGCCGCGACGGCATTGATGAGACCATGGTGCTGTGCCGTTCAAACAAACGCGCCATCATCTACAACAACGGAATACGCAGTCAGATTCTGGACCGTGAGGATGAACTGGGTCGCGGCGACAGCGTCATGATTGTCAAGAACAATTACTATTGGACCGAAAAACTCATGGCCGATGAAGGGGCCGATTCATACGCCAACCTGCCGTCGTTCATAGCCAACGGTGACATTGCGGTGATACGCCGCGTACGACGTATGCGCGAGATGTACGGATTCCGCTTTGAGGATGCCGTGCTCTCATTCCCTGATTATGACGATCTGGAGATGGAGGTCACCCTGCTGCTTGACACCCTGCACAGCGAATCGCCCTCGCTTACCCGGGAGGAGAGCGACAAACTCTTCAACAGCGTGATGGAGGATTATGCGGAGATCCCGTCCAAAAAGAAGAGGATGGAAAACCTGCGTGAGAACCCGCATTTCAACGCCCTCCAGATAAAATACGCATACGCTGTTACCTGCCATAAGGCGCAGGGCGGTCAATGGAAAAACATATTCATAGACCAGGGGTTCATACCCGAGGACGGCCGCGACGAGGACTACTACCGCTGGCTCTATACAGCCCTTACCCGCGCCACCCAAACCGTCTACCTTGTAAATTGGCCTGAATAAAAAAGCCCCGCTGTCAGCGAGGCTTTTTTATTCAGATTGTTTTCAGTATTGCATCTACTGCGGCTTGCAGACCCTCCGGGTTCTTACCTCCGGCGGTTGCGAAGTGGGGCTGACCGCCGCCACCGCCCTGGATCAGTTTGGCTGCCTCGCGAACCATCTGGCCTGCGTTGAAGCGTGAAGTCAGGTCATCGCTGACGCTGACGGTAAGCATGGGCTTGCCTGCCTCTTCACTGCCAATGATTACGATAGTGTTGGCGGTAAATTCACCACGGATGCCGAATACCAGATCCTTTGCCATTGCGGCACTGGCAGAGATAACGGCGCTGATAACCTTTACACCGTTTACATCCTTTGCCTGAGCAATCAGATTGCCCTTGAGCTGGCCGGCTTTCTCCTTCTGGAACTCTTCCAACTGTTTCTTGAGTGAAGCGTTTTCTTCGAGAGCCTTCTTGACCGATGCCTCAACGGATGCGCCGGGCAACAGGGCCTTGAGGTTGTTCATTGAATCCTGGTAGTTATAGAGCATCTCCTCGACGGCAGCGCCTGTGAGAGCCTCGATACGGCGCACGCCGGCTGCTATTGAACTCTCGGATACTATCTTGAACATACCTATACGGCCGGTTGAAGAGGCGTGTACACCGCCGCAGAACTCAATGGAGTTTCCAAACTGGACTACGCGTACCTTATCACCGTATTTCTCGCCGAAAAGTGCAATTGCACCGAGCTTTTTGGCCTCCTCGATGGGAAGGTCGCGATGCTCCTGCAGGGGCAGATCCTCACGGATCTTCTCATTTACCAGACGTTCAACCTGACGCAGTTCCTCATCGGTCACCTTCTGGAAGTGTGAGAAGTCAAAGCGCAGACCGTCGGGGCTTACAAGTGAACCCTTCTGCTCGACATGTGTACCCAGAACCTCACGAAGAGCCTCGTCAACCAGGTGGGTTGCGGTGTGGTTGGCCTCGCAGGCGTGACGCTTGTCGGTATCGACGCAAGCCATCATGGGAGCCTCGGGATGCTCGGGGAGTTTCTTGGTAATGTGAACGGGCAGGCCGTTCTCCTTCTTGGTGTCAATTATATCGATTGTCTCGAATTCGCTTACTATAACGCCGGTATCACCTACCTGACCACCCATCTCGGCATAGAACGGGGTCTTGTCAAGTACTATCTGGTAGATGACGCCGCTCTTCTGCTTAACCTCACGGTAGCGCAGGATGGAGGTCTCATACTCGGTGAAATCATAACCTACAAACTCTGTCTCACCCTCCTTGAGAACAACCCAGTCACCGTTCTCTACGGCGGCGGCGTTGCGGGCACGTGCTTTCTGCTTTGCCATCTCCTCGTTGAACTCGTCGATGTTGACGGTCATGCCGTTCTCACGCAGGATAAGTTCGGTAAGGTCAAGCGGAAATCCGTAAGTATCGTAGAGTGTGAAGGCGTTCACACCGCTGATTACAGTTGATTTGGCTGCCTTGGCATCGGCCATAACCTTGTCAAGGAGTTTGATGCCGGTCTCAAGAGTACGCAGGAATGACTCCTCCTCCTCGATGATGACCTTCTCGATGAGTGTCTTCTGTGCCCCCAGCTCGGGATATGCGTCACCCATGTTGTCAATCAGCACGGGCAGCAGCTTGTAAAGGAATGCCTCCTTCTGTCCCAGGAATGTGTAGGCGTAACGGACTGCACGGCGCAGGATACGGCGGATTACGTAACCGGCCTTGGCGTTTGAAGGCAGCTGGCCGTCGGTGATCGAGAAAGCGATGGTGCGGATATGGTCAGCAACTACGCGCATGGCTATATCCACCTTCTCATCCTTGCCGTACTCCTTACCTGTCAGAGCACCTATCTGCTTGATGATGGGCTGGAATACGTCGGTGTCATAGTTGGACTGCTTGCCTTGAAGGGTGCGTACCAGACGCTCGAATCCCATACCGGTATCGATTACCTTGGCGGGCAGGGGCTCCAGTGAGTGGTCAGCCTTGCGGTTGAACTGCATGAACACCAGGTTCCATATCTCGATTACCTGGGGGTGATCCTTGTTTACAAGGTCGCGGCCGGGCACCTTGGCCTTCTCCTCGTCGGAGCGTGAGTCCATATGGATCTCACTGCAGGGGCCGCAGGGACCGGTATCGCCCATCTCCCAGAAATTGTCGTGCTTGTTTCCGTTCAGGATATGATCCTTGGGAAGGAACTGTTCCCAGATGGCAGCGGCCTCGTTGTCGCGCTCCAGACCCTCCTCCTTGCTGCCTTCAAATACAGTGGCGTAGAGGTTCTTGGGGTCCAGTTTGAGGACGTCGACCAGATACTCCCATGCCCAGCTGATAGCCTCCTTCTTGAAGTAGTCACCGAATGACCAGTTTCCCAGCATCTCGAACATGGTGTGGTGGTAGGTATCGTGACCTACCTCCTCCAGGTCGTTGTGCTTGCCGCTTACACGCAGGCACTTCTGTGAGTCGGCTACGCGGCGGCTCTTGGGGGCGCGGTTACCCAGAATGATATCCTTGAACTGGTTCATTCCGGCGTTGGTGAACATAAGGGTGGGGTCATCCTTGACCACCATGGGGGCAGAAGGGACTATGAGATGTTCCTTGCTCTCAAAGAAACTCTTGAATGATTCGCGGATTTCCTTTGCTGTCATCATATCTTTAAAATACTTGTATTTCGCAATTGGTTTGCAAAGGTACAACAATTTCGCTATTTTTGCGTGTTGTAATAAGATTATGAGGAAGATTTACTATCAGTACGATCCCAACCGCAGGGTTTACCGCAGGGTGTTCCCCACCTTGGGCCAGAGATTTTTCTCCTGGATGTGGCGTTTCCTGCTTTCAGTACTGTTGGGAGGAGTCTTCTTTATCATCTACTGGTTTGTCATAAGCACTCCTCAGGTTGAGGACCTGTTGGTCGAGAACAGCCGTCTGCAGTCTCAGTACCGCGTGCTTTCACGTAAGGTCGATGACGCCCTGCTGGTGCTCCATGACATTGAGGAGCGTGACGACAACCTCTACCGTGTCCTGTTGGAGGCCGATCCGGTTCCGCAGGTGGCACGCCAGTCAGGTTTCAACGGCACAAACCGCTATGCCGAGTTGAACGATATGTCCAACGCCGATCTGGTTGTAAACACATCACAGAAGGTAGACATGTTGAGCCGCAAGCTCTATATGCAGACCCGCTCGTTCAACGAGGTCATCGAACTGTCACGTGAGCAGGAGAACAAACTGGCCTGCATACCCGCCATCCAGCCGGTATCCAACAAGGACCTGAAACGTACGGCATCCGGTTACGGTTACCGTAATGACCCCATATATCATGTCCGCCGATTCCACCACGGAATGGACTTTGCATGTGATACCGGTACTCCGGTCTATGCTACAGGTAACGGCAAGGTGGTATATGCCAAGTGGAAATCAGGCTTCGGCAACCTGGTTGAGATAGATCACGGCTACGGTTACAAGACCCGTTATGCTCACCTGAGCAAGATTCTGGTAAAGGAGGGTCAGAAGGTGGTACGAAGCGAGGAGATAGCAAAGGCAGGTTCAACGGGTAAGAGTACCGGACCCCATGTGCATTATGAGGTTTGGGTAGGAAACAAGGATGTGAACCCCATCAACTACTACTTCATGGATCTGGATGCCGAGCAGTACGAGGAGATGGTTAACCTGGCCGAGAACCACGGTAAAGTATTTGACTAAAAGAACGGACTATGGCACTTAACACCAACAAGGTCTTAAAGAAATATTACTCCATAAAGGAGGTATCCGATATGCTTGAGATTCCCGAGAGCACCCTGCGCTATTGGGAGAAGGAGTTCAAGGAGATTGCTCCCAAGAAAAACGCCAAAGGTATAAGGCATTATACCACGGCCGATATCGAACAGATAAAGAAGGTGAATTTCCTGGTCAAGGAGAAGTCTCTGACCATCAAGGGTGCCAAGACCCGTATGAAAGAGAATCCGCAGAAGACCACCGATACCCATGACGTCGTAGAACGTCTCAAGAAGATACGTGAGGAACTGGTGGCAATACTGGGAGAGCTGGATGCTACTCCTCCTTGCGGACAACCGTTGTAATATTCTTGATTTTCTTAAGTTCTTTCTGAATCTTATCCACGTCCTTGAGATTGTGGACCTCGACACTTATTGTGCCTTCAAAAAGACCCTCCTTGGATTCGATAACCAGTTTGTTCATGTTCACGTTCATCTTCTTTGAGATGATCTCGGTTATCTTGCCCATCGTACCGATGCTGTCCAGACCCTTCATGTAGATGGTTACGGGGAACAGACTGTTCTCAATCTGCCACTCTACGGTAAGTATGCGGTTGCCCTTGGCGGCCTTGAGTTTGTTGGCCACCTCACATTTGCGCTTGTGTATGGTTATATGGCCTTTATCGTCGACAAATCCCAGTACAGCATCACCGGGAACCGGATTGCAGCAACTTGCAAAGGTGTACTTGTGCATATCCATGTCGTTGATTATCAGCGTACGCTTTACATCAACTCCGTCCTGGTTCTGCTCATCGGCCTGTTTCTTCTCCTTGTCCTTTGATGAAGATGATGAAGAGAATGTTGACCAGAATCTCTTGTACCAGCTGTCGCTCTCACCTTTTATGATATTGCGTTCGGCATCACCCAGGATGATCTTCTTCTGACCCAGGGCAATCATGAGTTCGCTGCGGTTGTTCATGCCGTGCAGGCGGCATATGCGTTCCATCTTTGCGGAATCGACCTCCATATCCTCCTTTTCGAGGAACTCATGGAAGATTGCCTCACCGAACTTCTCGTTTGCACGCTCCTCCTTGCGCAGTACCTGCTTTATCTTACCGCGGGCCTTGGCAGTGGTGGCAAAGTCGAGCCACTCGGGGCTTACCTTCTGGCTCTTGGAGGTAAGTATCTCCACCTGGTCACCGCTCTTGAGTTCATAGTTGATGGCCTCAAGCTTATGGTTTACCTTGGCGCCGATGCAGTTGGTGCCCATGTAGGTGTGGATGGTGAAAGCAAAGTCAAGCACCGTACTTCCCTGAGGCATGGTACGCAGTTCTCCCTTGGGGGTGAATATGAATATCTCCGATGAATAAAGGTTCAGCTTGATGGTATCCAGGAAGTCCATTGAGTCCGGCTGCGGATCCTCCAGAATCTCCTTGATGGTCTCCAGCCAGTGGGTGAGTTCGGTCTCGTCCTCCTCATAGGTGGAACCGTCCTTGTATTTCCAGTGAGCGGCGATACCCTGCTCGGCGATATCGTTCATACGGCGGCTGCGTATCTGAACCTCGACCCACTGGCCCGAATTACTCATCAGTGTCACATGAAGTGCCTGATATCCGTTGGCTTTGGGGTTGGTTATCCAGTCACGCAGACGGTCGGGGTGCGACTTGTAGATCTTGGTGAGCGCAAGGTAGATGTCAAAGCACTCACTCTTCTCCTTTTCGGGTGACGAGGGGTCAAAAACAATTCTTACGGCAAGTATGTCATATACCTCCTCAAAGGTAAGATTGTTCTTGTTCATCTTCTTCCATATGGAGTAGGGTGACTTGATTCGGCCGAACATGTTGTATTTCACGCCCAGCTGGTCAAGCTTCTCCTCGATGGGAGAGGTGAAATCATTGTATATGTTGTTGAGTTCCTCGCGAGAGAAATTCAGTTTCTCCTGAATGTCCTTGTACTCTGCCGGATGCTCGTACTTGAAACTCAGGTCCTCAAGTTCCGACTTGATCTTGTTGAGTCCCAGACGGTAGGCCAGAGGAGCGTAGATGTAAAGGGTCTCGCCTGCAATCTTGTACTGTTTGCGCGGCTGCATGCTGTCCAGGGTGCGCATGTTGTGCAGGCGGTCGGCTATCTTGATCAGGATGACGCGGATATCGTCATTCATGGTCAGAAGCAGTTTCTTGAAGTTCTCGGCCTGGGCCGATGCCTTGTCGCCGAAAATGCCGCCGGCTATCTTTGTCAGTCCGTCAACGATCTGTGCGATCTTGGGACCGAATACGTTCTTGATGTCATCGGTGGTGTAGTCTGTATCCTCGACTACGTCATGAAGCAGAGCGGAACAGATGGATGTGGAGCCCAGCCCGATTTCTGAGCATACTATCTGTGCTACGGCAAGAGGATGCATGATATAGGGCTCTCCCGAATGACGGCGCACACCCTTGTGGGCCTGACGCGCAAACTGGAACGCCTTGGTTATTATCTCCACCTTCTTACGGTGCTTGGTCTGGAGATAAGAGTCAATAAGATGCTGGAAGGCCTCGTCTATGAGTCTCTCTTCATCGGGCGAAAAAAGATTATCTTCACTCATCTTGCTGTCCTTTTAACGGTTATATATTCTCAGGGTCTTGCCGGCTCTGATGTTGTCACTCTTAAGATTGTTCCAGTTCTTGATGTTCTTGACCGATGTGTGATACTTCAGGGCTATGTGTCCCAGAGTCTCACCCTCCTTGATCTTGTGCGTTACGTAGGTGACGCGGTTCTTCATGTCGTCATCTATGTACGCCAGTTTGGCCTTGCTGAAGTACTTCTCCTTGTCATACTCGTAAAGCGAGTCGCCGGCTTCAACGACAGGCTTGATATACTGCTGCGGCAGAGTCACTACACAGGTTCGGTAGGCACCCGGAATGACCTCGGTCAGATACTGCGGGTTGAGGGCCTTGAACTCATCCTGGCTGATTCCGCTGTAGTGGATGAGTTGTCCTATGTGCAGGTTGCGCTCTATGTGCAGGGTATCGGTCTGTGCGGGACGGGCCGATGTCATGGGGCATATGCCGTGCTCCTTGTAGAAACTCATGGCGTAGTTCACCGCGATGAATGCCGGCAGATAGCCGCGGGTTTCACGGGGCAGGTAGGGGTAGATGTCCCAGAAGTCACGCTTGCCGCCCGAACGGGTGATGGCCTTGGTCACGTTGCCCGGTCCGCAGTTGTAGGCCGATATGGCCAGTGACCAGTCGCCGAACATGTCGTAAAGGTCACGCAGATGGCGTGCGGCGGCATCCGATGCCTTTGCTATGTCATAGCGGTCATCGACCAGGCTGTTAACCTGAAGTCCGTACTTGTTGCCGGTGCTGTAGATAAACTGCCACATTCCGGCCGCTCCCATACGTGAATAGGCTTTGGGCTTGAGTGCCGATTCCACTATCGGAAGGTACTTGAGTTCTACGGGAACGTCATATTTTATGAGAGCCTCGACGAACTTGTCCTCGTAGATGGGCATCATGCCCAGCGCGTATGATATCACCTTGCGGTTACGTCCCATGTAGGCGTCAATCGAACTGCGTGTCACATAGTTGTAGGGCATCTCAACTATGGTGGGAAGGCTGCTCAGGCGCTCTGCATAGACAGTGTCGCTGAACTTGGGGTTTACGGATCCTTCAATGCAATCCTCATCATATGAGAGGTACTGCTTGGAGAGCCACAGGTTCATCAGGCTGTCCACATCGAACTCCATGCTCTCGGGGAATTCGACGGTGAGCGAATCGGTACATATGGCTGTGGTGCTGTCAGGAATAACCTCCTGTGCCTCCGCCTTCAAAGCCGGAGCCAAAGCCAACGCCAAAGCCAAAGTATATATCTTTCTAAGTTTCATCAGAAATTAATAGCTAACGAGAATCCCGCAGTGGGGGCTCCTCTGTGGTCCATCATGAAATTGGGTTCCACTCTCATGCTCAGGTCGGGCGAGATGTCAAAGTGTGACAACTCTGCATCGACATAAGCGTCAATGGCCGCGATTACGTACATTCCGGCAAAAGCGAAAATACTCAGGTCGCGGTATCGGCGGTATTTGTTCTTGCGCTGCTTGAACACATCCTTGAGCCAGTCCTTCATACTGGTGTCGATCACATAGTTAGGAGGCAGGAAATCCTCGAAACTATTGGTGTTGTCGTCAGTGTCCATGATGTCCACATAGGCCCTCTGGTAGTCCATGTAGGTGGACTGGTTCCATGTCAGGGCGTAGATGCATCCTACATAGCCTCCGTAGACAATAGGCAGTTTCCAAAGTTTGTGGTTGTATATCTGTCCGCCTCCTGGAACCAGAAGAGAAAGCCATACTGCAACACGGGGCTCGGGCTCCCATCCTGTGTCATTCCTTTTGTAGCGGTTTATCTTTTCCTGCTCAATATCCTTCCAGGTGGTGCGTTTCTTCTTTCCCTCCTGAACCGGTTCCTCATCGTCCCACAACCTGATAAGATCGGAATCCTCCATCTCGTCAAAAGTGAGGTTGCGGACATAGTCCATCTCACGCTGCCAGGCGGCAGTGTCGTTAAGTGAATGGTAGATGCTGTCCACACGGGCAAACCGCATGGAGTCTTCATAGATGTATACTGTTGCGGGGCGGCCGGCCTGTGACCGGACCGGAAGGGCGGTCATCACTGCCAGAAGGGTGAGCAGCAGGGTTTTTATGAATCCGGATCGGACGGTCATTTCTTGAGTCGGTCAAACATTTGCATCAGACGGGCCAGGTCATCATCATCCTTGAATGAAATGCTGATGCTTCCTGCACCCTTGGCACCAACCTTAACCTTGACGGGAGCACCCAGGAACTTGGAAAGCTGACGTCCCAGAGGAGCCAAAGCGTCGTTCCCGGCACTTTTCTTAGTCTTGGGCTGACTGTCATTCATCTGGCGGGCCTTGTCCTCGACCATACGTACCGAGTAGCCGTACTTGGTCAGTTCATGGAACAGCTGCAACTGTTTCATGGGATCGTCAATGGCCAGCAGGGCACGGGCATGTCCCATATCTATCTGCTTGTTCTTGAGAGCTACCTGTATTTCGGCGGGGAGCTTGAGCAGACGGATGTAGTTGGCTATGGTGGCACGTTTCTTACCGATACGTGAACTGAGTTGCTCCTGAGTCATGTTGTAGACTTCAAGCAGATTCTGGCAGGCCAGTGCGACTTCCATCGAGTTCAGGTCCTCACGCTGAATGTTCTCTATGAGTGCCATTGCCATGACGTTCTCGTCATCGGCCGTACGGATATAGGCGGGGATGGTCTTGAGACCTGCTATACCGGCAGCACGGAAACGGCGTTCACCTGCTATGATCTGATAGTCACCCT
>Ga0310696_10009912_pt1 | contig 10985 bp, 11 predicted proteins | sample AusTroGonzalo_MG_4_FD_203885 | JGI IMG/M metagenome (GOLD analysis project Ga0310696, IMG submission 203885) | Bovine rumen microbial communities from tropical cattle in Woodstock, Queensland, Australia - Gonzalo_02 (v2) (version 2) | ecosystem: Host-associated > Mammals > Digestive system >...
CCTGTTTTTTCTTTGATTCTGGACAAGCTTTTAAGCAAATTTTCGGCAGTTGTTTGTTCTTTGCAGCGTTTAAATAGTGCTTTTTCATCTAAAGCCTCAAGCAAATCTATGGTTTCTCTGTCATTGATACCGATAGAATCAACCAAACAAATCAATTTTTGAACAATGGCTTTACGAATCAGCATATCTTGTGTTGAAGCAACTTCTAAATGAAAAATTGTATTCGGCGTGCTTTGTTTCCACTCTTTGATACGGGTTGCCACATTATCAATCAGTGCTTCACCGCCACTTTTGGCGAGCAAGGCATGAAAGCCTGATAAAACCACAAAATCAAGTTTTTGTGTTTTGACGTTTGACATGAAATTTTCATCTAAAACAAGCTTTAAATTAAGCGGATCGTATGTGGCAATAAAACGATTGGCTTTCGGACACTTGAATTTTTTGCCTTCAATTTCAATGATGTCGCCACGCTTAAATTCAATAATCCAATGTATTAAAGGCAAGTCATTTTTACGGTCTATCTGATAAGCAGGTTTAATTTTGCCGTTTTCATCAAAAGACAATAAATTATCAAGCTTGGCAAATTGTTCGGCTTGTAATTTCGGAAGAGAATTGGCATGAGCAAAAACTTTTTGAACACCGACCGTTGAAAGAACATTGGCCATAATGCCTCCCTGTCCGCCGATTTGAAGATAATTATATCCGATTTCGTTTCTGAGCCATTCGTAAACACTCTCGTTTTCACAAATCCACTCTTCGGCAATGCCTTGCGTGAAAGATTTGAAAACACCTTTGATGAAATCCGTTTCATTTAAAATACGGCAATATTCAATATTTTGCAATTTTTCAAGCGTTAAGCCGTATTGCGAAATAAGCTCGGCAAGCTTATGCCCGCTGATCTTATATATGGCATCAATATTCGCATTAAAACCTGTGGCAATGCCTTCAATGGTTTTAATTTTTTGAAGTTGTTCGGGCATTATTTGGTAGTGTTTTTCCCATATTTTTTTAAAAATTTGCATATCCATCATTTTTCTCCTTCTTTATCAAGATACAGATGCCAATGGAACGGATTGAATGTACCACACTTTGAACAAAACGGTTTCCATTTTGAAGCTGTTTGTTTGCAATGAGAGCATACCCAAACACAGTCATCCGCACAGGCCAAAGAGCGTTTGTGCCAATTCTCTGCCGCCTTTGGATTATGATTGACATTTTTCTCGTATTTTTCAATGAGGGAAGCAATCTTTTTTGTGGCAGGGTTGTTAATTAAGAAAATTTCAAATTCAGCGCGAGCCTTGTCGTATAATTTAGCTTTCATATTGCATTCGGCAAGTACAAAATTGTTGAGAGAAGCATCGTTTTTGTTGAGAGTTGCAAAAGTTTCCATGCGCAGAACCTGCTCTAACGGGGTTTCGGATTTAAATAAATTAAGATAAGCTTTTGCAATATCATAGGTGGGATTACGGCGCCAAACTTCTATGAGCGTTTTTTTGGCGCGTTCTTTCTGATTGCTGTGTTCAAATTTTGCGGCCAAATCAAGTGCCGCAGGTACAAAGTCCGGACACAGGTGACACGCATGCGTGAGATATTTCAGAGCTGCAAAATCTTGCTTGTTTTTGGCTGCAGTAAGGCTGATTTCGTATAAAGCAACGGCTTTTAACTCGTTGTATTTTTGGGGTAATACCAATTTTTTCTTTAAGCCCGTTTCCAAAACTTCAAGAGCCCCTTGCCAATCACCGGAAAGTGCACGCAATTGAAATGTGTTTTCAAGAACCCAGTATAAATCCTGACGAGTTTCAAAGGCTTTGTTTGCCGACAATAAAGCTTCGTTGAAGTTTTTCTTTTTGGCAGAGGTTTCTATCAGAGATTTTAGGCCGACAAGCTCGGAATCCTTATTTTTCAAAAGCTTATAAGATAATTTTTCAACCGCATCAAAGTTTTTTTCGCCTTTTAATATTTTCAGTTCCAAAATATCGGTCAGAATATGCTGACCGATAAGGTTTTCAAGCGTTTTTAAATGTTTTCGGGCAGATTTTAAATCACCTTCTGTCGTGGATGTCATGGTTTTAAGCAATGCAAATAAAGCTTTGTCGGCATGCTCTTTTTTGATGGTAGCACTTGAAACCGAACGGCTCATTTGCTCATCTGCCTTTTTTTGAAGCAGACGGATACACTGAAAAGCAATAACGGAACATAGAAAAGCAATTAAGCTTGAGACAAGAATGAATGAAAATAAAGAACCGTCAGTGTTGCCAAATAAGGTATCCGCAACAAGAGCAAAAATAAATGAGAAAAAAACAAAAAGCGTTGAGACTATTTTCATTGCAATGATTCCATTTTAATGGCGCTTAATGTCAGAGCCTTAATTTTTGACATTTGCTTATCAAAGATTTTTTCGGAAACAACATCTTCGGCCCAAATTTGAAAAGCTTCTGTTTGATATTTAGGCTCGGTACTCATTTTAAGCAAGGCAGTTTCAAAATCACCGTTTCTGACGAGACGATAAACATCATCCGTTGAGGTGTCGTTATTTTCATATGCAATAAGCTGTTCATCGTCGGATATCTTTTCTATAATCAATAAAGATTTGAGTTTATGTATTAATTTTTGTTTCCAATCCTGCAAACCGACCGGTACAATGTGAACGGGGCGCGGATTTTCAATTTTTGGGCGACTTTCAATAAAATTAACTTCATAAAGTCTGATAAACCGCTCAATCAATTCTTCTTTCGTCGGCAAACCTTTGATGGACAGACCTGCAATAATTTGAGCACTCTTTTCCATCGGTGTACCGCGACTGAGTTCTTCCAAAACAGAAGCTTCGTACATAAAAGGTGTTCGCTTTTTTGCCGCATTTTCAACCAATGCTGCGGCGGTTAAAATGAGGGCGGACTGAGATGTTCCCGCATTAAGAATTTTAATTTGAGATTCAAGAGAATCAATGCGTTCAACAATCCCCATAACAGATGAAAGACTGGCCTTTGATTCTAAAATTTCAAGATTTGCTTTTTCCATTGTGAGTAATTTTTCATTTAAAGCGGAAATATCTTTGCTGTTTATCGGGGAAGGTTTTTGAATTTGTTTTTGCACAAGATTTTCAAGATGTGTGATTTTGTTTTGAAGTTGTGCGATGTCGGCGGGAGAAACATTGTTTTCAGAGTTTTTCAGAAATTGCGTTCGCATATATATACCGACACAAACAAAGCCGATAAGAACGATGACGGCAATAAGCATATATGAAAGATTTTTGAGCAGTTTCTTGATTTGATTATTCATCTTTATTTCCTCATAAATGATATAATTCTTGGCAAATTTATTTTTATAGTTTATAGTTAAAAAAAATAAATGACAACAAAAATATCGGATTATGCAAATGATTGTTTTGGGAATTGAAAGCAGTTGCGATGAAACGGCGGCTGCCATTGTGAATGATAAACGAGAAATTTTGGGACAAGCGCTCTTAAGCCAAGAAGAACATCACGCTTTCGGAGGCGTTGTGCCGGAAATTGCCGCACGGTCGCATTTGGAACATATTGATGAAATGATAGCACACGCCGTGCAAAATGCAAAGATTGACTTAGAAAAGATTGATGCCGTGGCCGCGGCATCAGGCCCCGGACTTATCGGTGGTGTTGTGGTCGGGGTCATGGCGGCAAAAGCACTTGCTTTGGGCTTGAATAAGCCGTTTGTTGCGGTTAACCATCTGGAAGGGCATGCTTTGTGCGCGAGACTGACAAATGATGTTGAATATCCGTATTTGCTGTTGTTGGTTTCGGGCGGACATTGCCAAATTTTAATCGTAAAAGACGTCGGTTCGTATGAGCGTTTGGGCACAACAATAGATGATGCAGCGGGCGAAGCTTTTGATAAAGTGGCGAAAATGCTGAAATTAGGATATCCGGGCGGACCGCTTTTGGAACAAAAAGCGTTAAAAGGTGATGAAAAACGATTTGTGCTTCCGAGACCTTTAATCGGTTCACATGATTGTAATCTTTCTTTTTCGGGCTTAAAAACCGCCGTCAGAAAAATTATTGAATCGTATGCGCCTGACGGTGATATTGACCATGCCGTTTTAGAAGAACGGGATATATCGGATATTTGTGCTTCGTTTCAATATGCCGTAACGGATTGTTTGACGCGCAAATTAAAAAAAGGTATTGAAATTTTCAAAGAAAAATGTCCGGAAGGCAAACACCTTGTTGTTTCGGGGGGAGTGGCAGCCAATACATATTTAAGAAATGCCTTGCAAAATTTAGCAGGTAAATCCGGTTTGATTTTTGCGGCACCACCGATTAAATTTTGTACGGATAACGGGGTAATGATTGCCTGGGCGGGTTTGGAACGGTTTAGAAAAGGCTTTGTGTCTCCTTTGGATTTTAAGCCGAGACCTCGGTGGCCTTTGGATGAATTTGCACCGAAGGCGGCCGGTGCCGGAGGAGTGAAAGCGTGAGAACAAAAGCTGAAATTTTGGAAATCATGCACCTCTTTGAAGCGCAGGATCCGAATCCGAAATGTGAGCTTGATTTTAAGAATGCTTACACACTCCTTGTTGCCGTGATTCTGTCGGCTCAATCAACAGATAAGGGGGTTAATAAGGCAACAAAAAGCTTATTTGAAGTTGCGGATACACCGCAAAAAATGCTTGATTTGGGTTTGGAGAAACTGAAAAATTACATCAAAACCATCGGCTTATATAACAACAAAGCACAAAACATTATGCGTATGAGCCGTGAGTTGGTGGAAAAATACGACGGCGAAGTGCCGAATTTGAGACAAGAACTTGAATCGCTTGCGGGTGTCGGACGCAAAACGGCAAATGTTGTTTTAAACGTTTGGTTTGATAAGCCGACTTTGGCGGTTGATACGCATGTTTTCAGAATTGCACACAGATTAGGGTTTTCGGACGGGAAAACACCGCGCGATGTGGAAGATGATTTATTGAAAGTTTTGCCCGATCAATATGTGAAAAATGCAAACCATTGGCTTGTGTTGTTCGGAAGATATGTATGCAAAGCCTTAAAGCCTGATTGCATAAATTGTCCGATTAAAGATTATTGCAAAAGCAGAGATAAAAGAGTGTAAAAATACTAAAATTATCCGCTTGTTTAAGCTTGCATTTTTGTGATGCTAACGACTGTTTTGTTGTTTTGCACGACGCTTTTTGATGGTTTTTTTCTTTTCAACCGAAAAGCCGAATTTACCGAGTTGCCTGCCTAAAACATAGTAAAATCCGTGTGCATAGGCGAGTAAATCAGCCTTTCTTAAATTAAGGGCACCGTTTTTATTGATGTATTGTTCATCAATATTAACAGCCAATACTTCAGCCAAAAACATATCATGCGTGCCGAAATGTTGTATGTCTTTAACTTTGCATTCAAGCGAAATCGGAGCTTCTTTGATTTGAGGCGCCGATATGTGAGAACACTTTTCGGGTGTTAGGGCACAGGCTTTGAATTTGTCGGTATTTCGCCCCGATTTAACACCGCAAAAATCAGTTGCTTTTAAGAGAGGAAGATTTGGTACGTTAATCACAAATTCTTTATTTTTTAAGATAATTTCATGTGAATAGCGTGACGGGCGTATGGATACATACGTTAAGACCGGATCTGATGCAATGATACCTGTCCATGCGGCCGTCATGACGTTTGGCTTTTCTATGGTGCCGGAGGAAATAAGTGCGGGCGGAACGGGGGCCAAAAGGGTGCCTGCTTGCCAAGTTATTTTTGCCATAATCATTTATTCCTTTTTAAAAAAATTTAACATTTGCTTTGCTATCGGATTGTCAAGACGGTAAAAAATTTGTTGCTTACTTCTTCTGGTTTGAACCATTTGTGCACGTCTTAAAACCGCTAAATGTTGGGATAAGGCAGACTGGCTGATTTTGAGCTTTGTCTGCAAATCGCCGACAGACAGCTCATGATGGCGTAAATAAATTAAAATTTCAAGTCTTTTTAGATTTGCCATTGCCTTAAAAATTAAAACGGCCTTTTTAAGATTCATGTTCTTATCCTCCCTTGTTTAGTATCTAATGGCTGTTAAAGAAATTTTGAATATGCCAAATTGTTATAAGATGCAAATTCAGATTGATTTCGGTTTAAAAAAAAGATAAAAAGTTTTAAAAGATTAATTTAAGATAAAGAAAGTATGCAAAATGAAAAATGAAGGTATGGAAAATCTGACATTTGAAGAAGCTCTGCAAAAACTGGAAAATATTGTGCGTGAGCTGGAGACGGGACAAATCAAACTTGATGATGCGGTTGAAGCATATGAAAAAGCTATTCATCTTAAAAAAATCTGCGAAGCAAAACTTCAGGCGGCTGAACTGAAAATTGAAAAAATTGAAACGGATCAAAACGGTCAATTATCTTTGAAACCGCTTGAAGAAGGGCAAGTTGATGAGTAATATTATTAATCAAATCAAAGCTTTTTCCATATCATTTAATGAGAAATTATCCGCTTTTTTTCAAAAACCGGAAGGTCCGGAAAGACGTGTGGTTGAAGCGATGGAATATGCCGTTTTAAACGGCGGTAAAAGGCTGAGACCGTTTTTGGTGTGTGAATGCGCCAAACTTTTCGGTAAAAACGAAGATGATGCGCTTTATGCCGGAGTGTCACTTGAATGTTTACATTCATATTCGCTTATTCATGATGATTTGCCCGCGATGGATAATGATGATATTCGTCGCGGTAAACCGACTTGCCATAAGGCTTTTGATGAAGCAACGGCAATTTTGGCCGGTGACGGACTTTTGACGTATGCATTTGAAATTTTAGCACAATCAAATTATAAAGAAGATGTGAAAATTCGGCTCACGAAATTGCTTGCAAAAGCCGCAGGTGCTTTCGGCGGTATGGTTTCGGGACAAACGCTTGATTTATATGCCGAACATGCGGCAAATGAAAAAGAACCGCTTAAACTGATTGAAAACATAGAAAAGATGAAAACGGGATGTTTGCTCAAATATGCGTGCGAAGCAGGTGCAATTATCGGCGGCGCAGATGATGAACATTTAAAGGCTTTACAAATATATGCCAGAAAAATAGGGCAGACTTTCCAAATTTCGGACGATATTTTAGATGTGACGGGCGATGAGAAAAAAGTTGGTAAAACACTTAAAAAAGATACGGTACAGAATAAGTTGACTTTTGTTTCCGTACTCGGTATTGATGCTGCACGTCAAAAAGAACGTGAACTGACACGCGAGGCTAAAGAAGCCTTGAAAATTTTCGGACATCAAGCCGAGACGCTTGAAAATTTGGCCGATTTTATTGTTGAACGAGAATATTGATTTTTCTCAGATATTAAAAAAAGTGCGCGTTTATCAAAAGGCTTAACCTAACGAAAAACGCGCGGATTTTGACGCAATAAGACTATCAACAGAACAAAGATAATCCAAAATGCGACATAGACAACGCCGGCAAAATCAGCCTCAAAACACAGAGAGATGATGCCGACAACCAAAGATAATACCAGAGCAAGAAAAAATGCTCCTAAAAGTATTTCAATGGTTCTGAGGATATCCATTCTTTTGAACAGACCTCCCATGCAACCTAAAACAACGGCTGCAATTATCAAATATTTTACCATAATTTCTTAATATTGATAGCAATATTATGGTAACATTTTTGAGATAAGGTGTCAAGAATTTTCAATGTTTGAAAAATAAGCTTTTGTTTCGGCTGTGAGTTTGGAGGCCGCTTCTTCGTCACAAACGATAAGGGCGTTTTGATGCATTTGAACGGCAGATAATGTCCATTTGTGCGATATGCCGCATTCAAGCGAATGATAAAGAGCATCGGCTTTGTTTTGACCGAAAGCTAAAATCATCACTTCTTCTGAATCCATAATGGTTTGTACACCGACGGTTAAGGCTTTTGTCGGGACTTTTGATGTGTCACCGCCGAAAAAGCGGGAATTGGCGCGTATGGTGCTTTGGGTGAGAGGTTGGATGTGCGTGCGTGATGATAAAGATGTGAAAGGTTCGTTAAACGCAATGTGACCGTCTTGGCCGACACCGCCTAAAAACAAATGTATGCCACCAACGGCTCGGATGGCTTTTTCGTAGTCTTGGCATTCTTTTTCGGGATTTGCCGCCATGCCGTTTAAAATATGAATATTTTCTTCTTGAATATCAATGTGATGAAAAAAATTGTGATACATAAAATAATGATAGCTTTGTTCGTGTCGGGCTTCAAGTCCCAGATATTCATCCATATTAAACGTGATAACGTTTTGAAAAGACAGTGCGCCGTTTTGGTATAATTTTATCAGTTCGGCATAGGTCATAAGCGGGGTGGATCCCGTGGGCAAACCCAAAACAAAAGGCTTGTCGGAGCTTGGATTAAACAAGTTGATTTTTTTTGCAATATGATGTGCTGCAAAAAGGCTTGCTTCATTTGATGTCGGTTTAATAATCAGACGCATAAAGGTTTTCCTTGTTTATATATTTGCCCCGAAACAATGGTGTACAGAACATTTAATTTATCACTTAAAATGACTAAATCGGCATCGTAGCCCGGTGCAATAATGCCGAGATGGTCTTGTTTCATGATGCGGGCAGGGTTGGTTGATGCCATATGTACGGCTTGCTCAAGATGAAATCCGTAGGAAACAATATTTTTGACACTGTCTATCATGGTTAATGCCGAACCTGCAATTGCATTGTCGGATTTGCGGTAGAAACATTTGTTTAAATAAACTTCCTCACCATTTGCAATCAGCGGTTGCTTTTTCTGTTTGGTCGGTTTCAGAGAATCGGTTACGAGAACAACTTTATCAAGCGATTTGCAGGATAGCAAAAATTTGATGATTTCTGGGTTAATATGAATGCCGTCGGCAATGACTTCGCAAGAGAGCTCGGGATGAATAAAAACGGCACCGACAACGCCGGGGTCGCGATGATGCATGCGACTCATGGCATTAAAAAGATGTGTAACATGAAAAATGCGCGCTTGCATGGCTTCTATCATTTGTTGATATGTGGCATTTGTGTGCCCGGCTTGTAATACAATACCGTGGGATATAGCATAAAGAGCAAGTTCTCGCATGTTTTCAAGTTCGGGTGCGACGGTCATGTTGACGATGTGACCTTGAGCGGCTGTGAGCAATTCGTCCATCAATTTTAAGTCTACCGCGCAAACATCTTCTGCGGATTGAACACCAAGGCGGTCTTTGGATATAAAAGGCCCTTCCAAATGAATGCCTAAAATGCGGGAACCTTTTTCTTTTCCCATAGCGGAAACGATGGCTTTGATTGATTGAATCATTTTTGCTTTCGGGGCAGCATAAAGCGTTGGGATGAAAGATGTGACACCATATCGGAGCAATGCTTCGGACATTTTTAAGATAGATTCTTCTTTACCGTCTTCGGTGCCATAACCTTTAATGCCGTGAATGTGCGTATCTATCAGTCCGGGGATGACATACGAACCTTTTGCATCCACCATTAAAACGTCTTCGGGAAGGTGTTTTTTAGCCAAGCGGTTCTCATTAAAAACGTCTACGATTTTATTTTGTTTGATGAGAACGGCACAGTTCTTCATTAACGTATAACCGTTTAAAACAGTTGCATTGTGAATACATATCGGGCGAGACATGATAATTTCTCCTTTATTCTTTTATATCATAAAGTTTGCTTTTGGTGCAAGTTTTTTCTTGAATGCGGATAGAAAAAAGACTTAAATATATCTGTGAAAGGTTAAATATGAACGAAATTGCACACGGACTGTCTGTTTTAAAACAGTATGTTAAAATTGCACCGACAAACCCCGGCGTTTATCGTATGATTGCAAAAAACGGGGAAGTTTTATATGTGGGGAAGGCTAAAAACATCAAAAAAAGAATCGTTTGGTATACGAAATTTGATGAATTACCGATGCGCTTGAAAAGAATGGTTGCTCTTGTTGAGACTATGGAGTTTGTGATTGCGCAAAACGAAGCGGAAGCGCTTTTAATTGAAAATGAGCTGATTAAACGATATACACCGAGGTTTAACATTCTTTTGAAAGATGATAAATCTTTTCCGTATCTGGCAATAGATGAAACGGAAGAATTTCCGGCCTTAAAAAAATATCGGGGCAAAAAAAATTCGCATACACATTATTTCGGTCCGTTTGCAAATGTGGGTGCCGTGAACAGTGCAAGCGATATATTGCAAAAAGCGTTTTTATTACGCTCATGTGCGGATTCCGTTTTTAAAAACAGGGACAGACCGTGTTTGCTTTATCAGATTAAACGTTGTTCGGCGCCGTGTGTCGGTAAAATTACAAAAGAAGACTATAAAAAGCTTATTGAGAATGTGGTTGATTTTTTGAATGCAAAAGACAGAAGTATTCAAGATGAATTGGCGCAAAAGATGGCTGTTGCAAGCGAAAATTTGAATTTTGAAGAAGCCGCTCTGCTGCGTGACAGAATAAAAGCTTTGAGCAATATTTCGGGTTCGGGAAATGTGTTGTGGGGAAAATTGCAATCTGTTGATGTGATTGCTTTGTATAGAAAACAGGATTTGGTCTGTATAGAAGTTTTTATATACAGAAGCGGTCAAAATTGCGGGAATGTGGCGTATTTTCCGAAGCAAACACAAGAAGCATCGGATGATGAAATTTTGGAAGCTTTTATTTCGGAATTTTACACACATCATACGCCGCCAAAAGAAATTTACGTATCTTCACAATTTGAAAATGCACCTTTTTTGGAACAGGCACTCGGTGTAAGAATTGAAACGTTTGAGAAGGGAGAAAAAGCCAAACTGATTGCACAAGCCGTTTTAAATGCCAAAGAAGCTTTGGAACGTAAGATGAGTGAAAAAGCAAGCATCAGACAGAATTTGAATGATATGGCGGAAGTTTTCGGCTTAAAAAAAATACCGATGCGTATAGAAGTTTATGATAATTCACACCATCAGGGATCATACGCGGTCGGCGCAATGATTGTGGCAACTCCGGCCGGATTTGATAAAAAATCGTATCGCACATTTAATATC
>Ga0310696_10009913_pt1 | contig 10985 bp, 8 predicted proteins | sample AusTroGonzalo_MG_4_FD_203885 | JGI IMG/M metagenome (GOLD analysis project Ga0310696, IMG submission 203885) | Bovine rumen microbial communities from tropical cattle in Woodstock, Queensland, Australia - Gonzalo_02 (v2) (version 2) | ecosystem: Host-associated > Mammals > Digestive system >...
AGGATGTCGAAAAGCAGTTCGATGCTGCGGGGTTCGAGGGAGACGGTCTGACGGATGAAGTCTTCGGCTTCGTCGCCACGTCCGGTCTCCTGAAGGATGGTGATGATGCCCAACAGGGCGTCGGTCGTGTCGGAGTTGAGGATGAGTGCCTGGTGGTAGGCGTCGAGCGCCTGCTCGAAATCGTTCATCGAGTAGTAGCAGTCACCGATGCCGCTCATGGCGTGAAAGTCCTGGTCGTCAAGACGCAGCGTCTCCTCGTAGTAGTGGAGGGCGTTGGGGTAGTCGCCCATCTCGAAGTAGGCGTTCCCGATGTTGAAGTAGGCGGTGGAGGCCTCCTCGTCCAAGCTGATGGCGTTGAGGTAGGCGTCGATGGCCTCCGGGAAATCCCGTTTCCAGCTGTAGGCGAGGCCGAGGGCGAACCAGCTGGCCTTGCTCAGCGGGTACTCGTCCGTCAGCTGACGGAAGAAGGCGACAGCATCGTCATATTTGCTGTTTTCTTCAAAAATATAGGAAAGTGTAAAAAGCTGTTCCTCAATAAGCTCGTCGTTTTGCATGGCGTTGCGCAGGAGGGTGAGCCCGCGGTCGTAAAAGCCTTGTCGCACATATTCGCCCGCCAGCATCAGGTTGATTTCCGGTTCGTCGGGGGCAAGGCGGTGCGCCTTTTTCAGGAGGGGGAAGGTCTGGTCGTCGGCACCGGTGAGCTTGTAGAAAAAGGCTCTTTCCAGATAGATTTCTGCTGCCGGCGCGAACTCCCGCTCAATGCGGTCGAGCTCCTTTCCGGCTGATTCCAGCTTCAGCTCCATCATCAGCTTGCGCACCTTCAACAGACGGAATACCAGCGATGTCGGGAACAGGCGAAGGGCATAGTTCAGCGCCTTCGTGGCCGTCTTGAAGTCCATCTGCCCAATCAGAGATTCAATGATGATCTCCATGTCCTCGTCCTCTATATACCGCATCTCACCCGTATGGAGCATCTCCCTGAAATTGTCCACCAAGCGCGTCACTTCATCGTCTGTGTATCCCTCGTTCTCTTCCATTTACAATATTATAAAATAGGGCGCAAAATTACGGAATTTAACCCGATAATTTTAATTCTTTTCGTTGAAAAAATACTAACAAACGTTCAAAACCTGTGATAAATAATTTTATTGTATCTTTGCCGCTTCATTCAGAATTGCTTACAATGGACGAGAATAAGAAGGAAAATATTGTGAATCAGAATAATAACGGTAATCAAAAATATCATAACAATAACAAGAAGCGTCACGATAACCGCAACCGTAACCGAAACGGGCAGCGTCCCGACCGTCCGAACGGACAGCGCGAGCCCGAACGTCAGGAGAAAACGGAAGAGAAACTGCGCGAGGAGGCTGCGGAACAGCAGGTGAAGACGGCCGAAGAAGCCGCTGCCGCTGACGATTTTGACCTTTCAGACGACATTCCGGATGACGGCGTGGACGACAACCTGTCGGCGGAGGAAATGGCCGCCATCATGAAGGAGCACCACAAGAAGCCCGAACGCCACTTCAAGGAAGACGAATCATCCGCTGCCGCAGTACCCGCCGAAAACCTCGACGAGTATCTCGATATGGACATCCGCACGCCCATCAGTGCCGAGGCCAAGCGGATTTCCGCCAACCCCTTCCTTACCCGTGGGCTGCGTAACGTGCCTGACCCAGAGGAAATTAACTCCAGCGAATATTCCGATACCGCCTGCAAGCTGTCCACACACAACTGGATGGAGGGGCTGGACATCACCACCGATTATCTTGACTGCCCCATCGCGGAGGTTCGCTTCAAAAACAGCCATAAGGATTTCTATCTCCTCCCGCAGGAAGGCGTGTTCCATGTGGGCGACATCGTCGCCGTGGAGGCTGCTCCCGGGCACGACATCGGCATCATCTCCATGCTCGGCAAGAATGTCTATCGCCAGCTTGCCCACAAGCGCGTGAAGGTGGAGGACGTGAAGAAAAAGCTCTACCGCACCGCCCGCTATTCCGATATTGAGAAATGGATTTCCACAGTGAATCAGGAACATACGACGATGCTATCCTCCCGCTACATCGCTTGGGACCTCGGCCTGAAGATGAAGGTCAACGATGTGGAGTATCAGGGCGACGGCACGAAAGCCATCTTCTACTACTCCGCCGAGGACCGCGTCGATTTCCGTGAGCTGATCAAGATTCTGGCGGAGCAGTTCCGTATCCGTATCGAAATGCGGCAGATCGGTGTGCGCCAGGAAGCGGGACGTCTTGGCGGCATCGGCACCTGCGGGCGCGAATTGTGCTGCGCCTCATGGCTCACCAACTTCCAGTCGGTATCGACCTCCTCTGCCCGTACCCAGCAGCTGTCGCTCAATCCGCAGAAGCTCGCCGGCCAGTGCGGAAAACTCAAGTGCTGCCTCAACTTCGAGCAGGCCACCTATCAGGAGGAACTGAAAGGATTCCCTGCACCCAACATCAAACTCAAGTTCAAGAAGGGGAACGCCCACTACAACAAAATCGACATTTTCAAGAAAATCGTCTGGTACAGCTACTACGGCGACAACACCATCTTCGCCATCCCGCTGGATAAGGTGAACGAGATTATCGAACTGAACAAGAAAAACCAGCTTCCTGAAACACTGGAAGAGTTCGCCATCGTCAACCAGAAGAAGGTGGATGAGGTGAAATACAGTCTTGACGAACTGAAAAATATTGAAGATAAGTAAGATGAGACGATTTCTGCTGTTCCTGTCTGCTGCCCTGTTGCTGTTTGCGACCTCCTGTCGGCGCGGTGTCTTTTACGAGGAGATTCTTCCCGTAAAGAACGAGACGTGGAGCCTGAACGACACGCTTCATTTTTCCTTCGACATCACCGACACCTTGCAGTACTATACGATGTATATGGACATCCGCAACAGCATCGACTTTGAGACGCGGAATCTTTATCTGTTCATGGACACGGAAGACCCGCACGGGACGAAGAGCCGCGACACGCTCGAGTTCCTGCTCGCTGATGCGCATGGCAATTGGGTAGGGAAGGGGACTGGAAGGCTCAAGGACTACCAGTATCTTTTTTATCCAAAAGTAAGATTCCCATACTCAGGGACTTACAAGTTTTCTTTCGTGCAGGCTATGCGCACGGAAAAGCTGGAGGGAGTCGCCAATTTCGGTATGACCCTCTATTATTTTGATGAAGACCGTTTTCGCCGATAGCGTGGATTGTATCTGTCCGATTCTGAAAATTTTATGTATTTTTGCAGCCCTAAAATAAAGAACGTAAAGTTATGACTGAAAACGACTTATTGCAGAAGTTAGAGGATATTCACCAGCGTTGGCTCCAAATCGGGGAGGAAATCACCCAGCCCGATGTGGTGTCGGATATGAAACGCTTCATCAAGCTGAACAAGGATTACAAGGACCTTCAGGCTGTGGTCGATGCCTACAAGAAATACAAGAATATCATCGGCAATATTGCCAATGCCAAGGACGTGATTGCCAATGAGAAAGACGAGGATTTCCGGGCAATGGCGAAGGAGGAACTGGACGGGCTTCTGGTGGAGAAGGAGAAAACCGAGGAGGACATCCGTCTGCTTCTGCTGCCGAAGGACCCGCAGGATGGCAAGAACGCACAGGTGGAAATCCGTGCCGGCACGGGCGGCGACGAAGCCAGCATCTTCGCCGGCGACCTGTTCCGCATGTACCAGCACTTCTGCGACCGCAAGGGTTGGAAGATCGAGATCATCTCCATGACCGAGGGCACCGTCGGCGGCTACAAGGAAATCGTCTTCCTCGTCTCCGGCGAGGGCGTGTACGGCCTGATGAAGTACGAGTCGGGCGTGCACCGCGTGCAGCGTGTGCCGCAGACCGAGCAGCAGGGGCGTGTCCACACCTCCGCCGCCTCCGTGGTGGTGCTGCCCGAAGCCGACGAGTTTGATGTTGAGCTGAAAATGAGCGATATACGTAAGGATACCTATTGCGCCTCCGGCCCCGGCGGACAGTGCGTCAACACGACCTATTCCGCCGTACGCCTCACGCACATCCCCAGCGGCATCGTGGTCGCTATCCAGGACGAGAAGAACCAGATCCGCAACCTCGAGAAGGCCATGAGCGTGCTGCGTACCCGTCTGTTCGAGCGTGAGTACCAGAAATATCTCGACGAAATCGCCTCCAAGCGCAAGACGATGGTCTCCACCGGTGACCGTTCCGCCAAGATCCGCACGTACAACTACCCGCAGAATCGCGTCACCGACCACCGCATCAACCTCACGATGTACAACCTCATCGGCTTTATGAACGGTGATATCGAAGAAACGATTGAAGCACTGCAGGTGGCAGAAAACGCGGAACGCCTGAAAGAGGCATACGCGTAATAGAAGGGATAATAGGATGTTTTTACTCAAAAGCGAAGCAGCGGCAATTTCTTGTCGCTGCTTCGTTTTTGACGGGCACTGGGATAGGGGGGGGCGGATTTCTTTGTGACGGATTTTTTTGTACTTTTGCCGCTTAAAAAATCCTATTGACAATGAAGAAAATAACGCTTTTATTAGCATTTTTTGCGATTGCCGCATCGCTTTGTGCACAAAATCCAGCCTTGAAAACCCCAAAATTCAAGGGAAATGAAATAACTGGTACCGTTGACCAATTTGGAGCCAAACTTTCCAGCCAAGGATTTACCTTTATAGTTAAAGAATCTTATGGATCTGTTTATACGGGACGTTTTGCAGGTATGGACGATTGCTTTTTGATCTTGTCCCCTGTTGAAAACTCAAAAGACATTGCTTCTGTGAACGTATTCATTGGCTTGAAATTTGACGGATATGATATGCACAGCTATGAAACGTGGGAAAAGTTGCTTGAAGATTATGAACATTTGAAAGACCTGCTGACCGAAAAGTATGGTGAACCGACAGAACAGAATGTTGGTTTTTCGCAGGACGCTTCTACAAGCAGTTCGTTTTTGAAATTGTATGCAGTCAAGGAAGGACAATGTGAATACTATTCCAAATGGGGAGACCCAGATGTTGATAAGATGGTCGTAAGACTCTCCATTACAGGTGGTACAAGTATGGGATTTGCTGGTGCTGTCATCATGTTAAACTATTACAATGTTGAAAAAGCCAATGACTCGAAGAAAGAGATAATTGACGATTTATAATTATTCTTTGGGCGACGGGTGTTGCTCTCCGCCCAAATTTCATAACCGCTGAATATATGGAGCATAAACTTTTTGGCTGGGCAAAAGATAAAGAAGGGAACACTGTATGCGTATCTGATGTGCCAAAAGGATTTGCCTGCAATTGCTTCTGTCCATACTGCAATGCCCCATTGCAAGCAAGAAAAGGACAAATTAGGAAGCATCATTTTGCCCACAAACAAGGAATGGAATGCCAATACGGCTATGAAGCCTCCGTCCACCTGCTCGCCAAGGAAGTTTTCCTAAAGACAAAGACACTTCAGCTTCCCCGATTTGCTTTACAATACGAATCAAATCAGGGGAAAGAAAGAATCCTAATACACAATTCAAGAAAGAATAAAAACAGAACACTTGAAATCCACGACGATGAGCTTACTGATCTAATGCGCGTGTATGCACCTTATGAAGGCACTTTCTACGCAGATGACCAGCATAGGCCCCCAATATATTTTGATGATGTCATCATCGAGCAATTCAGAGGCGATGTCAAACCCGATGCCATCGCTATCAAAGCAGGAAATGAACTGTTTGTGGAGTTTATGTTCTCCCATGCCGTTGACGATGAAAAATACAAAAAATTAGCTGAAGCTAATGCCAAATGTGTGGAGATTGACCTGTCAAATATCAACCTGCAAAACAACAGAGATGCGGATTTTATTATGATGGCAAAGTATCTCACCAACGAAACGAATATTCGTTGGATTTACTATCCCGAAGCCATTGAGAAAATCCGAAAAAAGTTGAACGAAAAGCGTGAACACCACGAAGATGCCCTCCGCAGGAACAGAAGCAGAAGAACACACCAACGCACCTATACAAAACAAATAAAACCAACTCCCATAGGAAGGACGTACTTTCCCTCTGCCTTTAATAAATTTGACCATCAGACCAATTGTGATTACATTCTGAACAGAGTAGAAAAGGGAGGTAAGGATGTTTGCGATTATGTCAAAAGATTAAGAAATACAGGTGGACTTCCGTGGGAAGATATTTATTTTGGCTGGCGGCAGGAATGTCGCAATTGTCCCAATCATCGAATAGTCAGTGGCAAAATCTTTTGTGAAAGATATACAAATTACATATAATTTTTGTGCACCCTGCCTCTTATTCCACTAAAATTCGTCCTCATAACCACAATCGTTGTCGAGGGCATCAAAGTTGTTTTTGTTAAACGGAACGAAGCCGTTCCATTCTCTCTTCCGCGGCAGCACCCGCGGTGTTCTTCCGTACCTGCCGCCCGTGCCGCGGCCTAACACGCAAGGCCTTCCCGCACCCCAGATTGCGCTCCGCTTATCTGGGGTTAATAAAATATCACCTCTCCGAGGTGAGGCACGGAAACCATCATGTTCTGAAATACGGTGCGCTTCCGAAGTCGCACGCCGCCTTGCGATTTTTGCCGTTAAGAAATTGAGTCGTTTCGAGTGTGAAGAAACGCGAACTGTTCGAAGCAACACGGAATGGAATGCAGTGTTGCAAGTTTTCGCGTTTTAACGAGAAACGGCCAATTTTAGGGAAAAATCGTGCAGCGGCAAAGCGCATTTCTTTTGGTTCGTTTTCTTTGTGCAATCGCAAAGAAAATGAACAAATATAACCGAAGGTTAAATACACTATATAGGAGCTGACAAAACCAATAATCTTGTCACCAGTTGTTTTGTTAAAAGGAACGAAGCCGTTCTATTCTCTCTTCCGCGGCATAACCTGCGGCATTCTTCCGTGCCTGCCGCCTTGTAATGCGTCGTTGAAATAGCGTGCGTCTCGCACGCTCTGCACAATATCCATTTGCTTCATCCGTTACTCCAAAGGTAACTCGCAAATGATTTCCATGGAAAATATTCGTCTTTTTTTTCAGCAGCTTGACGATAAGAAATTGGACTGTAAGTTCACTATTGTGAACGCTATCCTTATTGCTGTTTCCATATTAATTAATGTCACAATTAATGGTGGTTTTTGTGTCTTCGTGCCATGGGCAATGATATTGCAAATCATCTGCTTTATTAACATTGTTACCTTCATTTGGGTTGAGCGCACTCGCTATTGGCAGGTCAATGCGCTGATTTGCGGCATTAGCACCGGTGTTTACGCCTATTGGGTGCTTTTCTTGGGATTGGGGATATTGCTGTTTCCTGTGCCAATATGGTTTCTTTTCTTGCTGATCTGGAAAAATGTGGTGCATCCTGTCCGCAAAGTAGTCAGAATCTGGTATTTTAGCGGCGTTACCTTATGTGTGGTGGGTGCCATTGTGTCGGCGGTGCTGTTCTCCAGTGCTGCTAAAAAGATTCGGCATGGAGAATATGACACTAAAAATCCGATGATGGAACGCATCTTGGGAATGCATTTCCGTTATCACACCCGCATTTGTCCTTACGATGGATGGAGACCGCCGTTGCACGACCCCGCCATGGTGCTGGGAATGCGCCTCACGGGTGACAAGGACCCTCTGGCAGGAATGCTCCTTGAAAGCCGTGTCGTACTCTATCATACAGTCTATCCGTCGCATCCCGTAAAAGCGGACTGCGCCTGTTCCATAGAATCTGAGAACAACGGATATTTTGAAGATTACTTATGGAAAGCGCTGGATTTCAAGCCAATGAAGGTAATGAAACAGGTGTCGGTTTGGGGATGTGAGTCGGTAGCATTGAATAATGAAAGGGTGGCTGATATGGGATTGCCTTTTTCTTTCACAAACACTTCTTTCAACAATGTGGTAATTCATTTGGGAAATAGCATAGACACCATATCCTCAGGTTGTGTGGGTTCCTGTTTTACTGAAATAGCATTCGTAGAATTTGACAAGCAGCCCATGTATCGCCTTACATGCGGTGCCAAGAACGATTCTATTTTTTGGGAAACATTTGTTTTGCCAAATGGAATTCAGTTTACCACAGCCCCATTTAACGCAAGGGAATCGCATCCCACCTATTGGCTTGCATCGGAGTCTATTGACTTTATGGATTCTGTGGAGATCTTTTATCCTATCGAAGATGTCCGGGATACGGTGAAAATATACAGGGTTGAATCTCAATAATATTGTTGAATGAAGTTTAATGTCAAACAATATCTAATCAAAATGCTCTTATTTATAGTCATTTTGGCCCCCTTTGCAATCATTGCATGTTTGTGTTGGCAGCCAAAGGACAAAAATTATAAGATTGTTGGAATTTCATTGCACCCGATAGAAATAGTGGACACAACTGCGCAATTTAGACAATATTTCCATCTTCATTTTATTGTTGAATTTTGCAATCCTTCATACGGTTTTCTTGCGGGGGGCACAGAACCTGGATTAAATGGTTCTATTGAGAAATTGGCCTCTTTTCGTGTTTTTGACATTTATAATAAAGATATAACTAAAGAAATAAAAGGTTGGCATACCTCAATTCCGAACATCTTTATTGATTCTAAAGGAGATGACCATCATTATTATTCTCACGACAATTTAGATAGTTTAGTCAATGACATTAATGCCAATGTCCGTTCCACAAGAGGATGCAGGATTCGTGATGAACGCATTTTCTATATTGAGGATTCAACCATTTCTCCTTCCTCCATTCATATTGCGTTTGAAAGCTACGCCATCACAGAACATCTCTCCTCCCGTCCATATAAAAAAGATACTTTAAAAATAATAAAGTAGTGGCTTCTTTGATGAAAGTGTTGTTTTGTTAAACGGAACGAAGATGTTCCATTCTCTTTTCCGCGGCATAACCTGCGGTGTTCTTCCGTACCTGCCGCCCGTGCCGCGGTTGGCAGTACGGCACATCGCTACCCCAGATTGCGCTCCACTTCAGTTTCGCTTATCTGGGGTTAATAAAATATCACCTCTCCGAGGTGAGGCAAGCCACAAGTCAACCATTATGTTCTGAAATACGGTGCTATTTCGATGTCGCACGCCGCCTTGCGATTTTGTCTTTTATCGGTCGTACACCCGCAGCAGCTGCTCCCCGATGACCTGCATGGAGAAGTGCGCTTCGGCATACTCCCGAATCTTCTGTGAATCATACTCCTGACAGTGGTCCAGCATCGTGTTGACCGCCTTCAGCAGACCCGCCTCGTCACCGGCGTGCAGGACGATGCCGCGGCTTTCGTCCATAATCTCACTGATGCCGCCCACATCGGTCGTGATGACCGGCAGTCCGCAGGCGAAGGACTCGATGAGGACGCACGGCAGGTTCTCGAAGTTGGAGAACAAAAGGAAGAAATCGGCTTTGGCATAAAACGCGGCGATGTCGGCCCCCTCCTTCTTTCCGTGGAAGATGACTCTGTCTTCCAGGTGGTTATCCTTCACATATTGCACAAATTCGGGCTTGTCGAAATCGTGGACGACATCAAGGACGAAGTCTTGCCGTTGTTCCGAAAGCTGCTTGATGACCCGAAGGATGCCGGAGAAGTTCTTGGCTTCGTCCCGCAGTGTTGAGACGTGCAGGATGTGCTTGACCTCATGCGGCTCTTTGGCGACAGGATGGAAAAGCGCCGTGTCCACCACGTTCGGAATGTGACGGAACGGACGGATGATGCCTAACCGCATCATGTTGACCTGCAGGTCGTAGCTGACAGGGAGTATCACCTCCGCCTCGTTGGCGATTTCCAGAATCCGCTGTTTGAGTTGCGGGGTCATCAGCTCCGCATTCTGTGGCTGGTAGATGGTCCAGTGCTCCGTCATGACGAAGGGGAGATGGTGACGTTTTTTCCAGTATAGGGCCACTCGGCCGAGCGGCAGCGCCACGTGCAGGTGGACAAGGTCCGGTTCGAAAAAGTTCTTCTGGATATACTTTAGGCCGAAATTGTATGCTCTGAACAGCTGGTAGGCATTCGGCAGCAGCGACTTGGGCACGCGGATCATGACTTGTTGGAAATTCCGGTAGGGGACAATCTCGACGGTGCGGTGACGGACTGTCGGGTCGATGTATGCGGACAAAACAATGGAATTGACATTGTCCGATACCGACTGGATGTGGTTCAGGCAGAAATTCCCTGCGGTGGGCGCATCGGGGCGGGGAAACCAGCTGAGCAGGTGCAGAATGTTCTTTTTTTGCGACATCTAACTAAAAAACAAGCTGTTGCAAATATTGGTGAATGGTGCTTTCAAGACCCAGATAGAGGGCGTCGCAAATCAGTGCGTGGCCGATGGAAACCTCCAAAAGTCCCGGAATGTGCTTGGCAAAATACTGCAGGTTGACGAGGGAGAGGTCGTGGCCGGCATTGAGGCCGAGGTTCTGGTTGCGGGCTTCTTCCGCAGCCAATACAAAGTCGTGGATGGCGGCTGCGGGGTCTTCGGGATAGTTGCGGGCATAACTCTCGGTGTAAAGCTCGATACGGTCTGTGCCAGTCTGTGCCGCCGCCTTCACCATCTCCACGTTGGCATCGACGAAGATGGAGGTGCGGATGCCTTTGCGGTGGTAGGCCTCGATGAGGTCGCGGAGGAACTGCTCATTGCGGATGGTGTCCCAGCCGGCGTTGGACGTCAGCGCGTCGGGCGCGTCGGGGACGAGCGTCACCTGCGTCGGCACCACCTCGCACACCAGCTCGTTGAACGACTCCGACGGATAACCCTCGATATTGAATTCTGTCGTGACAATCCGTTTCAGGTCATAGACGTCATTGTAGCGGATGTGCCGTCCGTCGGGACGCGGGTGCACGGTGATGCCCTCCGCACCGAAACGTTCGCAGTCTTTTGCCACCTGAAGCAGGTTCGGCATATTCCCGCCGCGTGCATTGCGCAACGTGGCGATTTTGTTGACATTGACACTCAGTCTGGTTCTCATATTTCCAATGATTTTTTGTTCTGAAAAAAGGAGTGCAAAAGTACG
>Ga0310696_10009914_pt1 | contig 10984 bp, 6 predicted proteins | sample AusTroGonzalo_MG_4_FD_203885 | JGI IMG/M metagenome (GOLD analysis project Ga0310696, IMG submission 203885) | Bovine rumen microbial communities from tropical cattle in Woodstock, Queensland, Australia - Gonzalo_02 (v2) (version 2) | ecosystem: Host-associated > Mammals > Digestive system >...
CTCTCCCGCGGCGAGCTGCAGTGCGTCGGCGCCACCACCCTCGACGAATACCGCAAGGGCATCGAGAAGGACGCCGCGCTGGAGCGCCGCTTCCAGCCCGTGATGGTCAAGCCGCCGTCTGTGGAGGACTCCTGCCTGATATTGGAGGGGCTGCGCGCGACCTACGAGAACCATCATCATGTCCGCTACGCCCCCGGCGCGCTGAAGGCCGCCGCGGTCCTGGCCGACAGGTACATTTCGGGCCGGTTCCTCCCCGACAAAGCCATCGACGTCATGGACGAAGCCGGCGCCCGCGCCCGGATCGCCGCCATGGTGCCCCCTCCCGACACGGCGAAGCTGGAGAAGGAGCTGGAGGACATCCGTTCAAAGAAGGAACAGGCCATCGTCGATCAGAATTTCGAGGACGCCGCCAAGTGGCGCGACGCCGAGCGCGATCTCAACGAACGCATGGAGGAGCTCCGCAAGAAGTGGCGAAAGGTCTGCGAGGAAAAATACGCCGTGGTCACTCCCGACGACATCGCCGTCGTCGTGGCGAAACTCACGGGCATCCCCGTCCAGAAGATGGCCGAGGGCGAGAGCGCCCGGCTGCTGCGCATGGAGGAGGAGCTCAAAAAGAGCGTCGTCGGTCAGGACGAGGCCGTGGGCATCATCTCCCGTGCGCTCCGCCGCAGCCGCGCCGAACTCAAGAATCCCAACCGGCCCATCGGCTCCTTCATCTTCCTCGGGCCCACCGGCGTCGGCAAGACTTTTCTGGCCAAGAGTCTGGCGGAATTCATGTTCGACGATCCCGAGTCGCTGATCCAGGTGGACATGTCGGAATACATGGAGAAATTCAACGTCTCCCGTCTCGTGGGGTCGCCTCCGGGCTACGTGGGCCACGGCGAGGGAGGCGAACTGACAGAGCGGGTCCGCCGCCGGCCGTACTCGGTGGTCCTTTTCGACGAGATCGAAAAAGCCCATCCCGACGTGATGCACATGCTTCTGCAGATCCTCGAGGAGGGGCATCTCACCGACTCCCTCGGACGGCGGATCGACTTCCGCAACACGGTGGTCATCATGACCAGCAACGTGGGCGCGCAGGAGCTGATGCGCAGCTCCTCCCTGGGCTTCGGCGGCGGGAACGAGTCCGTCAAGGCCGAGGAGCGGCTGCTGGCCATCGCCAAAAAGACTTTCAAGCCGGAGTTCATCAACCGGGTGGACAACATCGTCGTGTTCAACAAACTGGACCGCGCGTCCCTGCTCAGGATCATCGACATCGAGCTGGAGAAACTCAAAAAGCGGCTTGCCGGCCGGGAGCTCGGTCTTGAGATCACCGACGCCGTCAAAGAGTTCCTGCTGGCCAAGGGCTTCGAGCCGGAGTTCGGCGCCCGCCCGCTGCGCCGCTCCATCGAGCGGTACATCGAGGATCCTCTGGCCGAGGAGCTGCTGAAGGGCCGGTTCGACGCTTCTTCCGGGATCCGGGTCGAATGCGACCAGCAGAAGATCATCTTCTTCCCCGTTGCCGGGAAACGGCGCTCCGCGAGGAAAAGCGACAAATGAAAGCCGGTGACATCGTGACGTGCCCGCACTGCGGGGAAAGGACCGTCGTCAAGCTCGGGAAAAAATTCTCCGGCTGGCAGGTCTGCGGCGAAGTTTTGACCTGCGCCCTCTGCTCCGCGGAACTGGGGACGCCGGAGAAGGCGAAAAGCGACAGTTCCGCCCGGGACAAACTTGCCGCCCTCCTCGGCGGGGACGAGACGGAGCACGTCTCCCTCGCGCCCGGCGAGGAGTACCGCAGGGGATGCCGCAACTGCGCCCACAGGCTGGAGCACCCCTTCAAAATGCTCTGCGGCCTGACCAGGAGTGAGGTCGAGCCCATGCACGTCTGCCCGGAGTTCCGGGACCGCGAAGAGAAAGGAAAGTGAATGATGAAATCGATTTTCGGCAGCCGGGAGGAAAAACTTGCCGCCTTCCTGCAGGCCAAACTGTATCTTGTCATCTCCTCGGAGTTTACCCTCGACCGTCCTGTCCCCGAGATCTTCGAGGCCGCCGCCGCGGGGGGGATCCGGCTCATCCAGCTGAGGGAAAAGAAAAAGGGGGCGCGTTTCCTCTACGAGACCGCCATGGCCTGCCGTCCCATTGCGGAGAAGTACGGTGTGATGATGATGATCGACGACATGGTGGACGTGGCGCTCCTCTGCGGCGCCGACGGCGTCCATCTGGGTCAGGACGATCTGCCCGTTGACGTCGCCCGGCGCATCGCTCCGGATCTCTTCCTCGGCTGTTCCACCCACAACATGGAGGAGGCGCTTGCCGCCAAGGCCGCCGGCGCCGACTACATCAACATCGGTCCCATTTACGAGACCGCCACCAAGGCCCTGCCCATGAAGCCCCTGGGGCTCGACGCCATCCGCAGGATCTCTCCCGCCGTTTCGCCCCTGCCGTTTTCGGTGATGGGCGGGGTCAAGGAGGATCGCTTCCTCGAGCTTTACCGCGCCGGGGCGCGGCTCTTCGCCATGGTCACCGAGATCACCCGCGCCGCCGATGTGCGGAAAAAAGTCGAAGAACTCATGGGGGCTTACAACGCCGCCGGGAAAGGATGCTGAAATCATGACAAAAGCGCAGCAGCTGGCCGAGAAGGCCGCCGAACTGATGAAAAAAGACGCGGTCGTCGTCACGGCCGCCGAAATCAAGGACGGCGTGGTCCGGAAGATCCAGGTCTATTTCTTCGACGGCGGCTCCGCCGTCATGGACATCATTTCCAAGGACGATCTCGTGCAGAATTTCCCCGACGCCGGGGTCTACGTCCTCGTTCCCGGCGAGAGCGACGCGGGGAAGGCGTTGAGGAAACTTGAGATGTTCGAGGGTGACGAGGACATGTACTTCCGCACGGACGGGACGAGGACCCAGGCCGACGAGTTCGCGGGCGTTCCCCCCGTTCTTTTCATGGAGACCGTCGAAACCATTTGCGGCCTGCAGGAGGTGAAAAAATGACGAGGATCCCGGTGTTCGGAAACATTCCGTGCCCTCCGCCGTTCCCTCAAGGGGAACCCGGATTCGTGGAGGAGTTGAAGCAGTATGACGCCCGTCTGCCCCACTGGGACGTGAACGGCGCGGTCCCCGCGGGACATCTCGGTCTTGCGGGACACTGGTCCGTGAAGAAGGACTTTCCCGATCCCGAAAACCTGCTGGAAACGGCTTACGGGGCGCTGGACCGCTTCGTTTCGGCCCACGTGCCCGCGGGGCAGGGGGAGATCCCGGTCGAGACCCGGCGCGACGGGGCCCTCGAAGGGGAGTCCTACAGCATCGAGGTCTCCGCTTCGGGGATCGTTCTTGCCGCCTCCGGGACCGAGGGCATGCGCCGGGCGCTGTACGCCCTCATCGATCTTTGCCGGAGCGCGGCGGTCCCGGCGCTGAAATACGGCAGGACCCTCCGCCGCAACTGGCTCAAAAACCGTATCTCCCGGTGCTTTTTCGGCCCCATCAAGCGCCCGCCGTTTTTCCATGACGAACTGACCGACGACATCGACTACTATCCGGAGCCCTATCTCGACCGCCTCGCCGCCGAAGGGGTCAACGGCATCTGGCTTACGGTGGTCTGGAAGGAGGTCGCCGCAACGGACTTCTTCCCCGTCGATCCCCTCCGCGAAAAGCGCATTTCAAAACTGCGCAGGACCATCGAAAAATGCCGCAGATACGGCATCAGGGTCTGGGCTTTCTGCATCGAGCCCCGGTCGTGGACGAGCGATGATCCGCCCCCCGCGGGAAAAGAGGACATGCGGGGGCAGGAGAACAGAGACGGTCTCCACGCCTTCTGCATCGCCTCCGAGAATTCCCAAAAATATATCCGCGACACGGTCTTCTCCATCTTCCGCGACGCGCCCGGCCTGGGCGGCATGATGCTGATCTCCCTGGGGGAACGGGCCACGTCGTGCCTGAGTTATGTCTACAGCAGCAAGACCGGGCGTCAGTGCTGTGCCGACCGCTGCGGGCTGAGCGATTCGGGCATCCTCGACGGCGTGCTTTCGGCCATCAAACGGGGGATCCGCGACGCCGGGAGCGACGCGGAGGTTTTGAGCTGGCTGTACAATCCCTATGCGTGGCAGATCCCCGAGTGGTGGTTCACGCTGCCGGAGGAATTGAACGAGGACAAGATCCTCGCCTTCAATTTCGAATCGGGGTGCAGCAAAGCCCAGAACGGGCGCGTCCACTCGGGCGGCGACTACTGGCTGTCGTGCGTCGGGCCCTCCGACCGGTTCGGACGCATGGCCGCTTCGGCCAAGGGGCACTGCGAGTTTGCCGCCAAACTTCAGGTGGGCTGTTCCCATGAGCTGGCCACGGTCCCCTTCATGCCCGTCCCCGGCAACCTCTACGAAAAGTACCGGGCGATGAAACAGCTGGGCGTGAAACACGTCATCCAGTGCTGGTACTTCGGCAATTATCCGGGGCTGATGAACCGGGCGGCGGGGCAGCTGGCCTTCGAGGAGTTCGACACGGACGGGAAGGATTTCCTCCTCCGCCTCGCCCTGCCGGAGTGGGGAGAAAAACATGCGGCCGAAGTCGCCGCCATGTGGGCCGCTTTCGGCGAAGCCTACGGGAATTATCCGCTGGACATCCAGTTCCAGTATTACGGGCCGATGCACGACGGCGTCGTGTGGCCGCTCCACCTGAAGCAGGCGATGCGCTCTCTGCCCCGCACGTGGAAGCCCGAGACTTTCCCCGCCGGCGACGCCTTGGGCGAGTGTTCGATCAGCCACGGGCTGGAGAGCATCGTGACGCTCTCGAGAGCCCTTGCCGCGGGGTGGCACGGTGCGCTCCTGCCCCTTCCCGAATTGCGGAAGGCCTTTGCGGACGACGCTTCCCGGCAGCGGGACTGCGATCTGTACGAGGCGCTGGACATCCTGTTCAACTCCGGCGCCCGGATCCTCGAGTTCTACGAACTGCGGAAGGTCCTTTTTTCAGCTTCTTCCGGCGAGCGGGGCATCCTGAAACGGATGCGCGAGATCGTCCGTTCGGAGAAAGAAGCCTCCGCCCGCATGATCGACCTGTGCCGCAACGACCCCCGGCTGGGGTATCACTCCGAAGCTGAGGTCTTCAAGTTCTACCCGGAGAAACTCGCTTGGCGCATCGCCGAGCTGGAAAAGCTGGAGCCCGTATTCGATCTGCTGGACGGGAAAACGCCGGAGGAGATCCGTCGGCTCCTCGCCTGGGAGGGCCCCTGTTTCGAAACGGGCGAAACCTGTCGCGGCAAAACTTTTTCCTGGAAGGCATCGATCGAAGACCGGGCGCTGGTTTTCCGGATCCGCCTTGAGCCGCTGCCCGGGGGCAGTTCCGGCGAAACGGCGTACCTCTATCTCATGGACAGGGACGGCGCGGAGTTTCCCTTCATTCTTTCCCTGAAGGAAAAGTCCCGGGGGTACGAACAGAACAACCTCGGGATCGAGATCGATTCCGGACCCGGCGGGGAGCTGTGCGTGACGGTCCCGCCGGAAAAGATTGGTTTCGCCGACACTCTTTTCGTCGGCGTCCTCCGGCGCTGGTCCGACGCGGACGGCGAACACTGCGACGCGACGCCCGGGGGCGATTACAGCGCCGAGGGCCGTCTGAATCTGGGAGATTTTTCGACCGAACGATTGGGAAAACTTTTCATCGGCCGCTGACGGCCGGAGAGGGGGGATGTCGTGCTGAAGATACTGCTGCTTGCGGTCGTTTCGGCTTTTCTGCCGGGGCTTTCCGGTGCGTCCGCCGCGGCGCGGGTGAGCTTCATTTCGGGGAGTGAAGAGAACCGTTTCCTGAACGTCCGGGCGGTTCCCGACGGGAAGTGCCGGATCGTTCCCCGGAAGGCCCGGCGCGATCCCCTCGAGATCCTCCAGGTGACGGGGAACGTCGGGCCGGAGTGGAAGGCGTTTTCCGTCAGTTTCGTCTCCGACAAAAACGCCATGGTGACCATGACCCTCACCTCAGGAAAACGCGACCAGTGGGTCGAATACACCGGATTTTCCGCCGAGGGGACCCGGATCGACAACGGGGATTTTTCCCGGGGGGAGGATTTCTACTGGCTGTGGAACGCCCACCCCGTCTCCGTCAGCAAGGGGTATTGCTCCGCCAATCTCACCGTCGGCGTGACCCAGAGTTTCCGGGTGGTCAAAGACCTTCCCGTCACCATCCGTTTCAAGGCCCGCTCCGGTCAGCCCAGGCCCCGTCCCGAAAAGCAGAAGTCATTTGACTACAATACCTATCACAAATTTCCCGGCGCGCCGCTGCGCTTTTCTTCGCCTCAGGTGAAGTATCTGGGGCTTGCGCACAAAGGCCTCTCGCCCGAAAGCTGCCCCGCCGATGCCCTGTGGTACGTCAAGCCCCGGACGGCCGTTTCTCCGACGGGATTCGTCTCTCTGCCGGGCAAAGCGGAAGGGCGGCTCGACGCTCCCGTGGAACTGCTGGAAGAGGACGGCATTTCCCGGAATGCCCCCGTCCGCTTCGGTCTGCCTTTGGCCGAGGGGGCCTTTCATCATCTGGGCGGATTGACCGTGACGGGGCCCGACGGCAGGAGTGTTCCGGCCCAGTTTTCGGCCATTGCCTTCTGGCCCGACCGCTCCGTCAAAACGGCGCTGGTCCAGTTCGTTGCCCCCCTCAAGGCCCGGGAGCGCTCCCTGTGGCGCGTCCGCTCGGGTTCGGGGCCGGCGAAAAGTTCGCCGCTCGTCTGCTGCGTCACGGCGGAGGGCGGCTCCGTCGATACCGGAAAAGTCAAGGTCTCCGTGGCCCGGAAGGAAAAATTCGTCACCGTGGCGGATCACGATTCATCGGGGCGGCTGATCCTCGCCGACGAACAGGGCAATGACCAGATCTTCGTTCCCGAAAAGATCTCCGTCGAGGAGTCCGGGAGCGTCCGGGCGACTCTCCGGCTGGAGGGGCGTTGCGGCAAGTCGTACAGGGCCGTCGTCCGGATGGGATTCGTCGCGGGATCCCCCGTCATCTCCTTCGACATGCGCTTCATCAACGATCTCTTGGATCATGAATTCACCGACATCACCTCTTTGCGCCTGAGTTTCGACAACGTTCCCGCCCGGGAGATCGTCATGGACGGTGTTACCGGACGGGACTTTTTCCAGTACGACGACAGACAAGTCCGGATCGACGGGAAATTTTCCGACCGGCGGCTCTCCGGCGTCGGGACGGCGGGGAATATCCGCTTTTCCCTTGCCGATTTCTGGAAAAAATATCCCAAGGCCGTCACCGCCGCGGGGCAGGGCATCGACTTCGAACTCCTGCCCCGGCAGCCGGACGAAAATTTCGGGGCCGGTCTGCCCTGGTATCTGCGCTATCCCTTCTGCGAGGGGAAATACCGGACCAAGTGGGGAACGGCCTTCTCCGAAAAGCTCCGGATCGATTTTTCGGGAACGGCCGACCTGGCCGCCCGGGACGTCGTGCCCGCGGTGGACCGGGATTACGTCGCCTCCTGCAGGGTCTTTCAGGGCGTCCCCGAAAAGGACTGCAAACTCTTCTATCTCTTCGACAAGCGCGCCCTGGAGGCCTTCCGAAAGATCGAAGCCAACCGCGACGAGGTGCGGGAATACGGCTTCCTGAACTGGGGCGACAATTTCGGCGAGCGGAGCGTCAACTGGAACAACAACGAATACGATACCGCCCGGGGTCTCTTTCTGCTCTTTTTGCGCACCGGCGACCGGGACGTCTTCCGTTACGCCATGGCCGCGGCGCGGCATCAGGCCGATGTGGATATCGTCCACGCCTCTTTAGTCAAGTCGGTCGTCGGCGGGCAGCACCAGCACGGCATCGGCCACAACGGACCGTCGTGGCACCATTTCCGGCCCAAGCCCTGGAGTTATCCCCACGACGCCAATTCCACGGGGCTCAACGGCCACACATGGAGCGAGGGACTGCTCACCGCCTGGTGTCTTGCCGGGGACCCCTTCGTGATGGATTCCGCCCAGCTCATGGCGGCCCACTTCGTCAATTACATCGCCCCCACCTACGTCAACATGCGCAACAACGAGCGCAGCATCGGCTGGGCCCTGCGTGCCGTCATGGCCTTCTACCGCGTCACGGGGGAGAAAAAATATCTGCAGGCCGCCAAAGACATGGTGGATGTGGCGCTCCATGAATACTGTCCCGCCCACGGCGGCGCCTGGCCCCATCCCCTCAAGGGCCAGCATGCGGGCGGCCACAAAAACGCCTGGGGCGGCTGTCCATTCATGGTGGGCGTCCTGCTGGAGGGATTGCGCCAGTACCAGCTGGCGGCCCGTGATCCCGAGGTGGAAGAGATCATTCGTCAGGCGGCCCGGTGGCTGTACAAGTCCTACAGTCCCTCCGACGTGGGCTGGCCTTACGGGGTCTCCTGGGACGGGAAGGGGTACCACGACGCCTTCGTGCAGTGCAATTTCGAGATCGTTTCCGGCATGCTCGCGGGCATGCCCGAAAGCTACGACGTCGTCTGCGATGTCGTGGGGCAGGCGGCGCTGGGCGGCATCAGTTCCACGCCCAAGGATTTCTCCATGGTGCTCAACATGTCGGGCGGCATCCTCGACGGGCTCCGCAAGACGCGGCCCGGCGAAAAGGGCGTCATCGACGGGACCCGGCTGTGGAAGCGCGTCGCCGCGGCTCCCTCCAAATTCAAGCTCCGTGGACCGGTGGACAAAAGGTTCGAAGTGACCGTCACGGGAGACGCCCCCGAGGTCGTCTTCCGCCGCACCGCCTACGGCAGACTTCTGCCCGCCAGCGAGCGCACGTACACCTTCACCTGCGGCGGCAGGACCGAGACCGGCGATGCCGCCGCCCACGCCGTCCACACTGTCCGGCCTCCGGCAAAGAATGGTGACCGGGTCGTGGTCGACATCCATGACGGTATGTTCAGCTACTGGGACGTCGAGTCCGCCCGGGACGCCCGGGTCGAGGCCGTCGTCGTGCCCAATTTCCACATCATCGCCGCCGGGACCAAGGCCTACAGTTTCACGGTCCCGGCCGGGACGAAGAGCTTTTCGGTCACGGTGCTGGGCGTCCACCGGGGCGGTTTTGCCGCCGCGGTGCTCCGGCCCGACGGCAGCATCGCCGGCATGACCACGGGGCGCAACGACGGAGACGTCCAGTTGCCCTGGGTCAAAAAGAGCACGGCGAAACGGCCCGAAATGACTTTCCGCATCGACTGTTCTCCCGAAAAGGACGAAACGTGGAAGCTTGTCCTGCTCTCCGGCGGCGGCGTCATCCTCTCTTTTGACGGCATCCCGCCGCGCATCGCCCGGATCGAATAGGCTTTTCGCGGCTTGACAAGTTTCGGCGGCCGTGATATATTATTTGGTATGGTATGGACTGGTATTATCATCTGACACGGAGGGATTCGTGCTCGCTGCCGGAAAAAGAACCACGCTGACGGATCAGCTGGTGGAAAAGATCCGTTCGGATATCCGCGGAGGCGTTTTGAAGCCGGGGGACAAACTGCCCGGCGAGCGTGTCCTTGCACAGAACTCGGGCGTCTGCCGGGTGACGGCCATCGCCGCGCTGAAACGTCTGGAGAAGGAGGGGCTCATCGAAAAGGTCCCCCTCGTCGGCAGTTTCGTCCGCGAACATGAGATGCCCGTCAGGATCGCCCTCGTCTGTCCGGGGGCGCAGCTGGGCCAGCTGGGCACGCCCGAATCGACCTTTTCTTTTTTCGAATTTCACCGCGGCATTCTGGCCGAGGCCGTCGAGCGCGGCGTGGGATTCGGTGTGGAGTGCATTCCCCTCCGCGAGGGCGAAAAGGATCCCCGCAAATTTGCCGACCGTCTCTCCGGGTACGATTCTCTCATATTTTCCACGGAAGCGCTGGCCGAAGTGCGGCACCTCTTCTATGGCAAAAAGCGCATGATCGTCCGGTACCCGAGATTCTATTCCGAGGAGGACAGGAAGAACTGCATCTACCTGGGTTACGATCAGCGGGGCGCTTTCGGAGATCTTCTGCGGAAGGCCGCCGACCTCGGCTGGAAAAGATTTTCCATCGTCATGCTCGAAGACACGCCGTGGTTCCGGCTCCGGCGCGGCCGTTTTCTCGAGGCGGCGGCTCTTCTCGGACTTGCCGTCGACACCATCGATCTTGCGTCCGATCCGGCGTTCGGGGAGCTGCCGCGCTGCCGGGGGAGTTTCGTCTTCTGCAACCACACGGAGCGGCTGGATCTGTTTTACGAAAAGTGCGCCGGAGCGGGACTGACGCCGGGAAAGGACTTCGGCTTTGCCGGGCTCTGTTCGGGCTTCACCCTCGGGAGCCTCGACCCCGCGCCCGGATTCATCCGCATCCCGCTTTTCGAACTGGGCCGCGAGGCCATGCGGTCGGCCCTTGGCCTCGCTCCCCTGAGCCGGAATGTCCCGACTTCGATCGTCGAGGGCAAGACGATCCGCCGACCCGATACAGACCTTCAACCTTAACTTACCGAAAGGATCCCAAATGAAAAAAAATCAGATCCCATGGAACGGCGGACGGCGAACCGGGTTCACGCTGATCGAGCTCCTGGTCGTCATTGCCATCATTGCCATTCTGGCGGCGATGCTGATGCCGGCGCTCCAGCAGGCCCGGGAACGGGCCAAGGCCTCCAACTGCATGAGCAATCTCAAACAGATGGGACTTGCCATGATGCAGTACATGGGCGACAGCGACGATTTCTACCCCATCGCCTCCAAGACCTATTATACGCTGGTGGACGGCGACGGTTCTTACAACACCTGGGCGTACACCCTGCGGGCGAAGAACTACATCACGACCCACAAACTCTACGTCTGTCCGACGCTCAAGGACTGTCTGACGACCGCGAGAAGATTTCTCGACGGAGAGATCCACGAGGGGGCTTTCGGGACGCTCAACTACGGCTATGTGACCTATTACGGCGGGTACACGAGATCGCCCTCCCGGGTCGCCCGGGGCGTGGCCAAGATCGGCAAGGTGGTGATGCCCTCCCGCAGACCCTGCGTCACGGATGCCGGATATCTCAACAGCAACGGCGTATGGGGCGGTCTCTCCTGCAAT
>Ga0310696_10009915_pt1 | contig 10984 bp, 7 predicted proteins | sample AusTroGonzalo_MG_4_FD_203885 | JGI IMG/M metagenome (GOLD analysis project Ga0310696, IMG submission 203885) | Bovine rumen microbial communities from tropical cattle in Woodstock, Queensland, Australia - Gonzalo_02 (v2) (version 2) | ecosystem: Host-associated > Mammals > Digestive system >...
CGTTGGATTTCTTGGCGAAATACACACTCTCCTTTTCGGGCAGTTCCTCCACAGCGGGCGAGCTGGACATCACACCGACATCAATGCCGTTGCGGTCCATCTCAGCCACGCGCTCCTCGCCGAAATTCATCATTTCGTCAATGAAAGGATAGGTGTTCGTCACACCACCGAAATGGGCATAGACATGATCCCTCACTTCCAGAACTTTTGTTTCTGGGAAATACCTCATGGCTTTATCTCTCGTAGCGAGATAGTCCATCAACTCAGGTAAATAATAATGAAATTCACAATCAATAATTTTCATGTCGTTTTATCAACTCGACTAACTTAAAATGTACTTCTCGGCATTCAGGTGGAAGAGCTTTTCTTTCTCCTCTTCTGTCAAATCCAGTGTTTTCACGAACTTCATCATGTTTGACAGACACTCGTAGGGATAGTCTGAGGCGAAGATGATGCTGTCGATGCCAAATGCCTGCTTGGTACACTCAAAGGTGATTTTAGACATGATGCCGCTGGTCGTCATTACAACATTCTTGTTCTCGAAGTAGTAGGCAACCGTGTGCTTCATCTTCACCTCATCATCCTTGATCCATGCAAAGCGGTTGTCCACTCTGTCAATGATGAATGGGAAGTATTCGCCACAATGGCCGAGAATCATCCTCAGCTTTGGGAACTTGTCGAAGGTGCCGTTCAGAATCAGTCGCAGCGACGTCTTCATGGCATCCAGTCCGAATCCGAGACCAGGTGAAGAATACACATAACCCATTTCCTTCATGTCCTTGTCGTCAGAAGCCTGCGGATGAACATATACGGCACAGCCCAGCTCTTCGGCCTTGGCCAGCAGAGGAAGGTATTTCTCTTCATACAGGTGCTCGTGCATATAGTTGGAATGTGTATGCCAGTATTTGAATCCCAGTTCTTTGACGCAACGCTCCAGCTCTTTGATGGCCTCATCGACGTATGGCGTCGGCAACACGGCAGCACCATAGAAACGACCGGGGAATTTCTTGATGAGTTCTGCTACGGCGTCGTTCGATTTCTTGGCGAAATACACGCACTCCTTTTCGGGCAGTTCCTCCAGTGCAGGCGAAGAAGACATCACAGCGACGTCAACGCCGTTACGGTCCATTTCCGCCACGCGCTCCGCTCCGAAATTCATCAACTCGTCAATAACGGGATAAGAGTTCGTCACAGCGTCAAAATGCGCATAGATTTTATCCCTCACTTCCAGAACTTTTGTTTCTGGGTAATACCTCATGGCTTTATCTCTCGTAGCGAGATAGTCCATCAACTCCGGTAAATAATAATGAAATTCGCAATCAATAATTTTCATGTCGCAATGTATATATTTATAGTTTAAAATAATTTACTATACAAAAGTAGGGATTTTCTCTGAGAAACAGCAATAACTTGCAAAATTTTTCAGCTTTTTGTTTTTTTTTAACAAACCTTTGCCCAAAAAATCCCATCGGAAATGAGTTACAGGCAGGTAAAAACAAAGAACTGGCAGCATTTGTTGATGCTGTCAGCCCTTTGGTATTAGAGACTGTGATTTCTTTTCTCAGAATGCTATTGGGCCGTGGCCCATACAGCTTGTGGTTCCCACGCTATGGAGAGGCAACGACCCCATCATCATCAACAGCGGTTACCGCTCTGAGGCAGTGAACAAGGCCGTAGGCGGTGTCTCTGGCTCGAACCATCTGACTGGCTCCACTTCGCCGTCAGGCCATCAGGCAACAGGCGAAAAGTTCGTCTGATTCAGACGTAAGACGCAGGAAACTATCGAGAGGGTATCATCGGCCCTTTGTTATTGTTGCTCGCAACACACGGATATCTTCCAGCGGGCGGTCGTTCTCATCGACTGCCTGCTGTTGGATGCGGTCGACGACATCCAAACCTTCCACCACCTCACCAAAGACGGTATATTGGCCATCGAGATGCGGTGTACCACCTATTGTCTTGTAGACCTCAATCATCTCTGGCGTCAGCTTTACCTGCCCCTGAGTGGCAGCGTCCAGACGTTCCTGAACCTTCTCCAGGCGGGCATCACTGCACACCTGTCCCCAGACGATGTAAAACTGACATGCTGAACTGCGTCTCTCGGGATTGACCCTGTCGCCCTCGCGAGCCATTGCCACCATTCCGCGACGATGGTAGAGCTTGGGCAGACGGAACTCAGCCTCTACGGTGTAGTTATAGTCACCATAGCCCAACTGCTGTCCTGGCTTGGCGTGCTTGCTATTGAGGTCGCCACACTGCACCATGAAGTTTTTGATGACTCGGTGGAACAACAGCGAATCATACACGTGCTCCTTGACATTGTTCAGGAAGTTGTCGCGATGCTGGGGAGTTTCGTCGAACAACGCTATACGAATGTTACCAGCTGTCGTCTCAAACAGCACCTCCGTCGTCGAAGTCTGTGCCAGCGCACAGCACGTCGTCAGCACTAGCATCACCAATAATACAATGGTCTTTCTCATAAGTCTTTTATCTTTTTGAATAGTCGGAAATGGTTGTAACGCTTATTTCACGCGGCTCATGCGGTCGACTTGCTCGCGAACGACAGCGAGGGTGGTGCTGTCGGAGGAGAAGACGGAATTCAGACCCTGAGCCTCCTGGGCAGGATCACCTGTGTAGTCGTCGCCCACCAGCCATTGTTCGTGGGTGGGTTTGGCAAAACCGCCCCAGCCCCAGAAGTTACAGCCGGCAAACTTTCCGCCCTGCTCGGCATTGTCCGCCACAAGAGAGAATACATAACGGTAATATCCGTCACGACCTGTCGTGGAACTGCCCTGCGCAAACGAAAAACCATCGCGCGGATAACCGAACTCCTCCATCACGAGCGGCTTTCCGATACGGTCGCAAATGGCGAGGTGTTTGTCAATATACTCCTTCGTATTCTCGCAGGCACGAGGCAGATGCTCGATAAGCGAGTCAGGCTTTGCCCAGCCCCAGTTGTAGGGCCACAGGTGGACATTGCAGTAGTCCACATTCTGGTCGCTGCAGATGCGTTCCCAGCAATTATAGTCGTTTTCGCAACCCCACGAGCCCTCGCTGCCAATGGAAATCAGATGGTTGGGGTCGAGTTCGCGAATGAGTGCAGCAGCCTCGCTAATCCACTTCTCGAAAGCCGGCAAAGCCTCCGTAGAGAATGCTCGTGGCTCGTTGCCAATCTGCCACGACATGATGGCAGGATCGTCCTTATAGGCCAGACCAGTATAGCGGTTGGTACGACTGATGATGAACCGCACATAGTCGTAGAACAGCTGATGCGCCTTCTCGTTGGTGGCATATTTCGACATGGCCTGCATGAAAGCCGGATAGCCTGCATCGTCAGGGCGCGGCTGTTTGCCTGCGCCAGCGTGCTCCAGATAGAAGCCATATCCCCCACTCCACTCCCACGAGTTGTTCAGGTAGAGCACGGCGACCATATCGCGCTTGCCCATCTCCTGCAACAACCAGTCGAGACCAGCCAGAATGGTGTCGTTATATACGCCTGGAGCTTCTTGCAACGTCGGTTCCACCTTGGTCTTGACGCCACGCTCACCATCGCTACCCACAAGGATGCGCAGGTTGTCGATGCCCATACGCTTCATCTCGTCGAGTTCCTGCGCCAGACGTTCGCGATTGCCGCCCTGTCCCTCAGAACCGAGGATGGCACCATACCAGAAATTGGTACCCACGTAATAATAAGGTTTGCCTGCGCGCACGAAATGGCCGTTTTCCACCCGTACGAAATCGCTTTTTCCTGTCGTTTTCTGTCCGCAGCTCACGGTAAGTGCAACTGCCACGAGGAGTAAAAATAAGTGTTTCATTGCCGTTTTAGTATAATTTATGGCGCAAAGGTACGAAATATTGCAGAATATTTCGTAATTTTGCACGGAAAAATTGACAATGAAGATGAAAAAAGCCCTAACGACACTCGTGCTGCTCCTGGCGGTGATGACCGTAGCAGCCCAGATGCAAGACCCTGTTCACGTGCGCTCGGAACTGAAGAAAATCAGCGACACCGAGGGCGAACTGTTGTTTTCTGCCACCATCGACCCAGGGTGGCATGTCTATTCTACTGGTTTGGGGGACGACGGTCCCATTTCAGCAACCTTCCATGCCGACAAGCTGGAAGGTGCAAAAACCGTAGGAGGTCTGAAGTTCAGGGGCAAGGAGCTGAAAATGTTCGACAAGATGTTCGACATGGAACTGCGCTATTTCGAGGGTTCGGTGACCTTCGTCCAGAAGATACAGTTCACCCAGCCCAAATACGACATCAAGTGCTACGTGGAATACGGTGCCTGCAACGACCAGATGTGCATGCCGCCATCGACCATCGAACTCGCTGCAAGCGGAACGATAGATAAGAAGCCAGAAGCGAAAGCAGAGGAAACGAAGGTGGAAGACGTTGCACCATTGACGTCAGACACAGCGGCTGTTGCATCTGACTCCATTTCTCAGCCATCTTCCATCATCCCTCTTACATCTTCCGGCGATCTCTGGCAGCCTGTCATTAGCGAACTGCAGGCATTGAACGGCGAAGCGTCCGACACCGCCAATATCGCCCTGTGGATGATATTCCTCGAAGGACTGTTGGGTGGTTTCCTCGCCTTGTTTACCCCCTGCGTGTGGCCCATCATCCCAATGACCGTCTCGTTCTTTCTGAAACGTAACAAGGAACGCTCGAAGGCCATCCGCGAGGCTACCGTCTACGGACTGAGCATCGTCGTCATCTACGTGCTGTTGGGCTTGGCGGTCACACTACTCTTTGGTGCCAGCGCCCTGAATGCCCTCGCCACCAATGCCGTATTCAACATCCTGTTCTGTCTGCTGTTGGTGGTATTTGCAGCCTCCTTCTTCGGTGCCTTCGAACTGACACTGCCCTCGTCGTGGTCGTCCAAGATTGACGCCAAATCGGAAAGCACCACAGGACTGCTCTCCATCTTCCTCATGGCCTTCACGCTGGTGCTGGTATCGTTCTCGTGTACTGGTCCCATCATCGGCTTCCTCCTTGTGGCAGTGTCCACGCAGGGCTCCATCCTCGGACCCACCATCGGCATGTTGGGCTTCGCCATTGCGCTGGCTATTCCGTTTACGCTCTTTGCCCTGTTCCCGTCGCTGCTCAAACAGGCTCCCAAGTCTGGCGGATGGATGAACACCATCAAGGTCGTGCTCGGATTCATCGAACTCGCCTTTGCGCTAAAATTCCTCAGCGTGGCAGACCTCGCTTACGGCTGGCACATCCTCGACCGCGAAGTATTCCTCGCCCTGTGGATAGTCATCTTCGGACTGTTAGGTGTTTACCTATTGGGCTGGATCAAGTTCCCACACGACGACGAAGACCGTCGCACCAACGTGCCGCAGTTTTTCCTGGCAATGGCCTCGCTGGCCTTTACCGTCTATATGATTCCAGGTTTGTGGGGTGCACCGTGTAAGGCCATCAGTGCCTTCACGCCACCTATGAACACGCAGGACTTCAACCTCTATCAGGGCAGTGTTGAGGCACGCTTTACTGACTACGAACAAGGCATGGCCGCCGCCAAAGCCGAGGGCAAACCCGTCATTGTCGACTTCACCGGCTTCGGCTGCGTCAACTGTCGCAAGATGGAAGCCGCCGTTTGGAGCGACCCACAGGTGGCAGACCTGCTGAACAAGAAATACGTCCTCGTGTCGCTCTATGTTGACGACAAGACCCCATTGGCTGAACCCATTGAGGTGACGGAGAACGGCCAACAGCGCACGCTGCGCACTGTGGGCGATAAGTGGAGCTACCTGCAGCGTACGAAGTTTGGCGCCAATGCCCAGCCATTCTATGTCCTGTTAAACAATGAGGGCCACCCATTGATGGGTAGCCGCTCGTATGATGAGGACGTTGCCGCCTACGTCGATTTTCTCCGCCAAGGACAGAAGAAGTACGTTGAACAATAAACGTTAAACAATAACCAATAAACGTTACGTTTAACGCGAGTGATAAGCCATCAGGCCGTCAATGGGGCTCTGGACGATTGACCTCACTTGGAATCCCTCTGCCTCTGCAGCCTCCTGCAAAGCTGCAGGATAGTGATGCGCCATAGACCCCACGAAATGAACAGGCAGGTCAGGACGCTTGTAAGGCACGATATTCTTGCGGAAGAACTCACGGAAATTCTCAATCACCAAGTCGCGCAGCAGGCGGTTGTCCTGCCGTTCGACGATGAACAGCGACGTCGTGGCGAGGAAACGGTTAGCCAGCGGTTCGCGATACACTTTCTGAATGATGTCCGCCTGCGTCTGCTTCGTTTCCTTCAAGTATTCGTCGCGGATGGCCGCATAGGCCGGATTCTTGAAGATGGCATTCATAAACATGCGTCCCAGCACGGCTCCACCGCCTTCGTCACCCAAGATATAGCCCAAGGCAGGCGTGTTCTGCACGATATCCTTACCGTCGTACAGGCAACTGTTGGCACCCGTTCCGAGGATACAGGCAATGCCCTCCTCACGCTGACAGAGCGCACGCGCCGCAGCCATCAGGTCGCTATGCACCTCCACCTTCTGCGGGTCGAACACCTCGCCCAACATCTGTTTCATCATAGGTACATGTGCGGGCGTGCAGCCACTGCCGTAGAAAAACACCTGCAAATCGGACATCAGCGGCTTTTCCAATACACCCGAACCGATGAGTTGTGCACGAGGAAAAGTAGACAACTGCGACATCAGTTCCTGCCCTAAAATGTGGCGGATGATGTCTGGAGTCTGATGGATGGGCGTGATGCCCTGTGTGTGGAACGTGGCGATGACCTCGCCCTTCCTAATGCCGGAAGAATGGATGAGCAACCAGTCGGTCTTGGTGCCTCCGCTATCTGCTATCAGTATCATATTTCGTTAATTTTTCTGCAAAGATAATGATTTCTTTGAAATTATTCGTAACTTTGCGCACAAAAATTACGACAATGAAGCGTTTTCTTATCATTATAGTCATTTTTCTGGCCACGCTCAGCGCCCATGCCGTGCTGAAGGAGAAAGACCTGGCGCAGACGTTAAAGATACTGCGCGCGGAACTGAACACTCAACACCATGAGCTGACAGAACGTTCCGAACTGGACCACAAGCGCAACGAACAGATGGTTAGCCAGCTCATAGCCATCATGAAGCGTTCAGACCAGAATTCGCTGATGCTCTACTCCCAGAAACAAGAGTACGTGTTCGACCTGACCTACGCCTGTCACGAGGCCACTGAGCAGTATCAGGAATTCCAGCGCCAACGCGTACCCTTCAAGCAGTTTATGAGCAAGACGGAGAGCGACATAGCCCGCTACGACTCACTCATCGGCACGCTTAACACGATGCCCCAGCGCGTGCTCAGTCCTCAGGCACAGAAGGACCGAACCGCCTGTCTGGCATTGGCATACGAAATACGCGATATGCTCGAAAATAACCGCGAGAAGCTGAACGACTACATCGATATGTACGACCATACCGAGAAACGACTTTCGCGCATGAACGACTATGCCCAGAAGCGCTATGACGAGATTCAAACCGGCATTTTCCGCAATGGCGGCGACTCCTACTTAGACATCCTCCAGAACTTCGACCGCTACTGGCGCTTCATGTCGCGTACGGTCGAAAAGAAGTACCGCCCTACCGACAATTCCCAATGGGACTCGCGCTTCATCTTCGGACTGCTCATGGGCGTCATCCTCTACGCCATCTTCGCCTCGCTTCTCAATTTCGTGATTATCCGCTACGTCGTTCCCAAGAAACTGCGCAACGAGGAATTCATGAAGAAGCGCGCCTGCATCACGATGGCCACGACAACCGTCACCTTCGCACTCATCCTCGGCATCACGCTCGCCACCGTCGAACAGAACTTCTTCATCATGGCCGCGCGCCTGTTGGTGACCTATGCCTGGCTTCTGGGCGTCATCCTGTTCTCGTTGCTGCTACGTGTCAATGGCGACCAAATCAAGAGCGCCTTCCGCATCTACACCCCGTTGATAGCCGTGGGATTCCTGGTCATCGCCTTCCGCATCATCCTCATTCCCAATGAGTTGGTAAACATCCTCTTTCCGCCCATCCTATTGCTTTGCGCCCTGTGGCAATGGAGCGTCATCCACCGTCACAAGCGCAACGTACCACGTTCCGACATGTTCTTCACCTACATCTCGCTCGTGGTGTTCATTGCTTCCGTCATTTGCTCGTGGTCGGGCTACACGCTATTGGCCGTACAGGTGCTCATCTGGTGGATCATGCAGCTTACGTGCATCCTCACCATCACCTGCCTGTCGCAATACCTCAAGCTCTATGGCGAGCGCCGCCAGCTGGCCGAAGCACCTGTCACCAAGACGTGGTCCTTCGACCTCGTCTATCAGGTTGTGCTCCCCTCGCTCAGCGTCCTTTCCATCATGCTCAGCGTCTGGTGGGCCGCCGACGTGTTCAACCTTAGCGACCTCTGCTGGGACATCTTCAAATACAAGTTCATCGATCTGTCTGACTCAACAGACCTCGCGTCGGGCACCCAGCAGGAGAACTTCACCATCAGCATCCTCAAACTCACGATGGTCATCTGCCTCTGGTTCTTCTTCTCGTGGCTCAGCAAGACGCTCCTGCGACTCCTGCACCTCCACTACGTCAACCGCGATCCCGATTCCGCCGATAGCCGCACAGCTATGTCGAAGAACGTCATCCAGATCATCATCTGGGGCTTCTGGCTGCTCATGTCGCTTTCCATCTTCCACATCAGCCTCTCGTGGCTGCTGGCCATCACAGGCGGACTCAGTACTGGTATCGGTTTCGCCTCGAAGAACATCATCGAGAACATCTTCTACGGTGCTTCGCTCATGACCGGCCGCATCAAGGTCGGCGACTGGATAGAGGTCAACAACACTATCGGCCGCGTCACCAACATCAGCTACACCTCCACCTCCATCGAGTCGCTCTATGGCGAAATCATCACCTTCCAGAACTCGCAGCTGTTCTCCAACAACTACAAGAACCTGACGCGCAACCACAGCTACGTCCTCGCCGCCGTGCCTTACAGCGTGGCTTACGGTTCCGACCTGCAACAGGTCATGCAGTTGGCCGACGAAGCTGTCGCCCAGCTGAACCATCATTGGATGGACCGTTCGAAGAAGGTCCGCTCCGTCGTCAGCGAGCTCAGCGATTCCGGCATCAACCTCAAGATGTTCGTCTGGGCCGAGGCTCCCAAAAAGTCGTACGTCATTAGCGAAGTGCTCCGCTGCATCTACGACACCCTCAACCAGCACGGCATCGAGATTCCATTCCCACAACAGGACGTACACATCAAACAATAACAAAACACAACATGATGAAACAGATTCTGACAACTATCATTACGCTGGCCCTGCTCGCTCCGACGAAGCTGATGGCCGCCAAGGAAAACAAGTTCTACAACATCACCGTCGACGGCAAGGCACGCAAGTACCTGCTCTATGTGCCGAACAACGTGAAGGACAACGCTCCCCTCGTCTTCTCGCTCCACGGTGCAGGCGGCGTGGTGTCCACATCGTCCCACGACCCCAATTTCAACCCCATTGCCGACAACGACGGCTTCATCGTGGTCTATCCACAGGGACTCGACACACAGTTCCCCGGTCTCGGCGGCATGACGGCTCCAGGCTGGAGCGCCTATGGCGAGGATAACTTCGACACCCATTTTCTGCTTGCGGTGATAGAGGATGTGGCGGAGAAATACACCATCGACCGCCAGCGCATCTACTGCTGCGGCTTCTCCAACGGCGGCATGATGACCTACACCATGGCCAACACCAACAGCCACATCTTTGCAGCCTTCGCAGCCATCAGCGGCTACCCCATCAACGAGTTCCACCTGCACCACACCAGCTGGCGTCCCGTGCCTCTCCTTCATATCCACGGCAAGAGCGACGACTTCGTGAAGTATTCGCTCGTACCCAACATCATTGACAACATGGTGGCTCGCAACGGTGCCAATCCCGTGCCTGAGAAGACCACGAAGAGCGGCAGCTACACCAAGAGCGTCTATGAGGCTGGCGAGGGCGGTTTCCCCGTCATCTTCTACGAAATCGACGGCATGGGCCATGAGCCCTTCACCAACAAGACCGAGCAGAACAGCTCGTCGCAAACCATGTGGGACTTCTTCCAGCAATACACCCTCGACGCCCCCTGCGACACCACGATGAAATGGCGTCCCCGCGTCGAAACCGAGGGTTACGAGCCCAAGGACCACGGCTGGAACGTGAACGCGCGCAACACGCTGCTTAAGTTCGCTGGCGACCAGAACACCGACGAAAACCAGAATGTCTACCACTCACTCCAGTTCGAGAGCGGTTCCTACGAGCTGCGCTTCCAGTCCGAGGGCGATGCCGCTCTCACCGTCCACGTGAAGATACAGAAGCTGACAGGCCAGAAGAACATGGTGCTCGACTCAACCGTTCAGGCAGGTAGCGCCACCATCCTTCCCTTCGAAGTCACCGACGGCTGGGGAGAGTACACCATCACCTTCCTCCGCGCCAACAAGAAAGACGACATCACCATCAGCAACATCGGCATCTATACCCGGACTAACGAGACCACAGGTGTCCGAACAATAAACGTTGAACGTGGAACGTGGAACGACGATAGTTGGTACACCCTCGACGGTCGCAAGCTCGACACAAAGCCCATCACGAAGGGCGTATATATTAATAAAGGTAAAAAGGTAAAAAAGTAAAGGGGCGTGATCAAGTAAGCGAATTGGCACCGCTTCCGACGGCAAACGCCCAGAAAAAGAGAAAACTGAACTGGAAGCGGCAAGCTCGCATCACTGCGGGCTTGCTGCTTTCCTTTATTTCGAACGCACGATATGTGTAATTTTGTCGATGTAATAGTCGAGGCCGAAGATCGACCCCGCGAGAAGAAACGCCTGTCCGACGTAGATCAGTAGACCATTGGCTACGTCCTGAATGGTGAAAACCTGATAGCCTACCATGACGATGCTCGTTACGATGAGGGCTACGGCGCAGATGTACTGTACTCTTTT
>Ga0310696_10009917_pt1 | contig 10983 bp, 3 predicted proteins | sample AusTroGonzalo_MG_4_FD_203885 | JGI IMG/M metagenome (GOLD analysis project Ga0310696, IMG submission 203885) | Bovine rumen microbial communities from tropical cattle in Woodstock, Queensland, Australia - Gonzalo_02 (v2) (version 2) | ecosystem: Host-associated > Mammals > Digestive system >...
AAGCGTGGCGATCCAGTCAGCAACCAAGACCGGCGGCGTTACAACTGTTATCCTTGTCAACTCCGAAGGCCAGACAACGACGCTTACCATCAATGACGGCGAGGACGGAGACAACGGAACCCCCGGCACCGACGGCAAAAACGCCTACGTCCATACGGCGTGGGCAAACAGCGCAGACGGATCAACGGACTTCTCAACCTCTGTCAGCGCCAACAAGAAGTATCTCGGCGTCTATACCGACAACACGGCAGCGGATTCGCAGACCTATTCCGACTACTCATGGAGCCTGATAAAAGGAGCCGATGGACAGGACGGGCAGGATGGACAGGACGGGCAGGACGGAACGAACGGATACAACACCGCCATCGTCTACCTGTACAAGCGGGCGGCCTCCGCGCCTTCCGTGGACTGGCAGACCACCCTGACCTACAACTTCACTAACAAGGCCCTGACGAGCGTGCCCTCCGGCTGGTCCGCAACCGTGCCGAACGGAGACAACCCGCTCTATGTGACGGCGGCCACGGCCAGCAGCCGGGACAACACCGACACCATAGCGGCGAACGAATGGGTAACGCCCACGCTCATGGCCAAGAACGGCGAGCAGGGATCACCGGGACCACAGGGGCCGGACGGACGGACGCCCTACCTGCATATCAAATACTCCAACGACGGCGAGACCTTCACGGACAATCAGGGCGAGGATATCGGAACGTGGATCGGCATGTATCAGGACTACACCGCGCAGGACAGCATGACCTTCTCTGATTATCAGTGGCACCGCTTCGCCGACGACGTGGAGCTGCAAATGCTGATCGACACCGGCGACGCGGCGGTCATGAGCTATGTGGACAGCAAGACCGAAGTCTACAACGGAATGTACCTTGCCCGCTCAGAGTTCGGCACCTTCCAAGAGAACGTCACGAGCATGATTGAAACCTCGGCACGCGGCGTGGTGGAAAGCTACGACTACGGCAGCAGTATCGAGAGCGTGCAGGACAGCATCGACCTGCTGCAAAGCTACTATACAAGCATCGACGGCGAAATCCGGCGCGGCATCGTGGAGGACCCGGACACCGGCGAATACGTCACCGGGATTGCAATTGCGCAGGCTCTGAAGTTCTCCGGGGAGTGCGGGCCTACGGACCCGCTCAATCCCGGCGACGGCTACACCTATTACTACATGAACAGCGGCCAGACCTTCGGCCTCTACACTTCCGTTGGCTGGCAGTTCTGGATAGACGGCTACAAGAAGGGCTGGTACAACTCGCAGGACGGGATGCTGCATGTGGCAAACGTCCTGATCGAGCAGGTATTACAGATCGGCAGCAGCTGGCAGCTGAAGAGCAGCACGGACGGCAGCGAGCTTGAATTTCTGTATGTGGGGAGTTAAGACATGAGCAGTTTGAGCCTATATCAGAAAAAAGCGCGGACAAGCTCCGGCTGGGGAAGCTGGACGACCGTCAGCGGCACGGACCTGACAGACCAAGCCGTCGGCTACTACGTCGTTTACAGCGCGGCCCTGTCCCTGACAGGCGGGCAGCATCTCACAGGGTGCACCGTGGCGACCAACTTTGTGTCACGAGGCAGCAACGTAGCGCGAACCCTCACCTGCTATCTGTACAACTACGATCCGACCGGCTCTTCCTCCCCGCCTTCCAACTACATCGGCGTGTCGAGCGTGTCGGTCAACTTCGGCACCTACGGCCTGTATCAGAGCTTCTCATTCTCCGGGCTGGATGTCAGCAGCGGAACGAGGCTTTACTTCTGGTTCAGCGATACCGTAAGCGGCGCGTCGGACTATCAGTACAGCTACAACACCGGCAACGGCGTACTCGGCGACCCCTACGCAAGCGGTACCTTCACGGCGGCGGCGCTGTCGCTCAGCCTGAGCAGCTCCAACGTCACCACCGGCAGCAACCAGATTGCCACCATCGGAAACGGCAGCGGAAGAAGCTGCACCGTGCGCGTGTACTACGGCAGCACGCTATTGTACGCGGCGGCCACGAGCACCGGCAGCCTGACGATACCGGTTACAAAGAGCTGGTTTACGACGGCGGGCCTGACGGCGGTACAGTCCTTCTCTGTCTCAGTGCGAGTGGACGAGGACAGCAGCCTGTATGAAACCTTCACGGTAACCGCCGGCAGCGACATGAACCCGTCTGTCTCGGCGGTCACGCTGGAGATCGTCCAGAGCGGGAACGCGGCAACCTACTTCCCTTCCACCTATCTGGCGAACATCTCCAAGTGCAAAATCTCCGCGACTGTGGCGGCGGGCTCAAACGCGGCGATCAGCAGCGTCAAGGCCACCTATTCCGGCGGCCCGACCAACGGCGTGACCCTGACCTACAACAGCAGTACCGGGAAGTACGAGGGCACGACACCGGCCCTGACAACCTCCGTGTCCTTCACCGTGACGGCGACCGACCAGAGAGGACTTACCGGCAGCAGAACGAGCAGCTCGGTATCTGTCGTACAGTACAGCAAACCGGCCATCAACATCAACAGCACCTATACCTACCGCTGCAACAGCTCCGGCACGCAGGAGAGCGGCGGCGCGTATTGGAAATCCTACGCCTCGGCCACCTATTACAGCAGCCTGAGCGGAAACAGCCTCTTGCAGTTCAAGGTGCAGATTCAGGGGCAGACGGCCATCGACCAGCCGAACGGGCAGCAGACCACGGTGCAGGGCGGCAGCCTGAACCGAACGACGAACTACACCCTTGTGTTCACGGTTCAGGACAAGGTATCAGACCCCATCACGAAGACCTTCATTCTGGAAAGCATCACCCGAAACGTCGTTATCAAGCGCAACAACAGCGGCACCACCGTGGGCGTCGGAACCACGCCCACCAAGGCAGACGGCAGTTCTATCGAGCTTCCGCTTGCAGGCGAGTTCCTGATCGGCGGGATGCAGGCCCTTTCCTTCTACGATCCGTACAGCACGGCACTTGACGGAACATCCTTCAGCAAGGACTTTCTGAATGTTGACCAGGTGAACCGGCACGCAATCCAGAACGCAGCAACCTTCTTCTACCGGCCTATGGCAAGTCTCAGCTCATGGAGCAACGGGCCGACGCAGAACGACGGCTACAACTGGCGCGGATACCGCCTTGTGCTGTGGTACAGCGCCACGTTCCAGATGGTTATCGTGTTCGAGTTCTACCCATATCCGGGCAGGATATGGTCTAACTTCTATAACGGCTCGAACGGCTGGACGGGCTGGAGATACACACAGGCATTGACACCATCAACTTAAAAGAGAGGAGAGAAAGACAATGGCAAAAGATGATGAACTGTTGAAGCCGACTTACGCGGGAACCTTTGAGGATCAGCTCAGAGACCTGTACAGTCAGATTCAGAACCGGCCCGATTTCAGCTACGACGTGAACGCTGATCCTTTGTACGATATGTACAAAGACAAGTACGTCCAGCAGGGCAAGCTGGCAATGAAGGACACCATGGGGCAGGCGGCAGCCCTGACCGGGGGCTATGGCAGCACCTACGGGCAGCAGGTAGGCCAGCAGACCTATGACGCATACCTTCAGAACCTCGGCGACGTGATCCCGGAACTGTACAACCTCGCGTACAAGAAGTACAGCGACGATGGCGACAAGCTCCTGACCCTGTACGGTCTGACCGGGCAGCAGCGCGACACCGAGTACAACCGCTGGCGCGACGAGCTTTCTGACTACAACTATGAACAGGAAGTGGCGCGGCAGCGTGAAGAGACCGAGTACAACCGGCAGCAGGACGCGGAGAAGACCGCCTACAGCCGCCAGCAGCAGGCATACTCTAACCTTGTGGCGCTGATTAAGCTGTCCGGGTACAATCCGACGGATGAAGAACTGGCAGCCGCAGGGCTCACCAGAGCGGCGGCGCAGGCTATCGCGGCAGAGTACACCCGCAGCATCACGCCGACCACCACGGGCGGCGGCGGCAGCTCCGGCGGCGGCGGTGGAGGCGGCAGCAGCGGAGGCGGCTATCGCTCCGGCTCCGACGTGCTGGCGATCCAGAAGCAGCTGAACGCCATGGGCGCGGGCCTTGTGGAAGACGGCATCTGGGGCCCAAAGACACAGGCGGCCTATGAACGGTACATGGGCGGCGGCTCTTCCGGGAATACCGGCGGCAGCGGAAAAGGAAGCTACAACCTCGGCGAGCTCACCGACGCGACGGCAGCAGGCGCGACCAAGCAGCAGATTGAAACCGCTCTTGCCAACAGGGGCGTCAACATCAACGACCCGGCGGTGCAGCAGGATATCAAGTGGGCGCTCAGCAAATAAGGAGGTAGCCAGGTATGGCACAGAGAAAATCCCTCTTAGAAGAAATCAGGGAGCAGAACGGCGGCGCGAACCTGAATCAAGGCGTCGTCAGTTCTGCCCGGAAAACCTATGACGACGGGCAGCCGTCTCAATCTCAACAGCAGGGGCAGAGAACGTCCCTGCTGCAAGAGATTATCGACAGCGACGGCATGGGCAGTCTGAACAAGGACTATGTTGACAAAGCTCTCGGATTCGACGGGGGCTTTGGAGCGCTTGCCGGCGGCTATATCCCCGGCGACGACGGACAGGTCTATATGCGCAATTACAAGAGCGAGGCCGAAGTCCTCCGGGAGCGCCTCGCTCAGACCGCAGCGGCAAAAACCGAGATGGATCAGCAGGAAGAAAGCCCGGAGAATCTCAGCTTTTGGGACCGGATCAAGAACTTCTTCACTCGGGACCGCGCAAAGGATATCGGAGAAGCGGCACTAACCGGAACCGGCGCGGGGTACACCGGCGCTATGCGTGTACTCTATGAGGCCGGACAGGGCGGCAGAGACCGGGAGAACCGGGAACAGCTCGCGGAATGGGAGACGGCCCTTGAACGTGCGCAGCGCGACTATGAATACCTGCTTGAAGAGGCCGGAGGCGACACCGAAAACGGCGACGTGATCTCTCAGGGCTACATCATCGAGGATCTTCAGCGAAAGGTTGACGCCATGCGGAAGGTCGTTGGCGAGAACGTCCAGCAGCAGGCCACGCAGGCCACCACCGAACTGACGCACGAGCTGGAAGAGAAGAGCGCAGCCGCGACAGAGAGAGCAAAGGCCGGGACCGGGAAAATCGGGAGAATTGCCGTAGACGCAACAATCAACATGCTCCAGATGGGCGGCGACGCCATTGCTGCCGTTGCGACCGGCGGCAACAGCCTTATGCCTATGGCCTTCCGCGTTCTCGGACAGGGAGCCAGTGAAGCGCAGCAGGCGGGCGCTGGTGTAGGAAGGCAGCTTGCCTTTGCGACAACCGCAGCGGGCATTGAAGTCTTCACCGAAAAGCTGTTCGACGGCGTGGCCGGACTGTACGGAAAGGGCGCGGCAGACGAGATCACCGAAGCCGTGGTCAAGAAGCTGGCGCGGACGGATGCAGGCAGAACCGCTCTCCGTATCTTCCTCGGAATGAACGAAGAAGGTCTCGAAGAAGTTATCAGCAACATCCTCTCCCCTGCCGCTCAGACGATCTACAACGGACAGAGCCTCGGCCAGAGCTACAAGGAAAACTTCAGCGTTTCCGACATGCTGTATGACTACCTAATCGGTGCTGTGGCAGCAGGCGGCATGAACGCCGTGAACATTGCCAATCCTATTCCGGGGCAAAACACCATTGCTCAGAACCGACAGGCAAACGCAGAACTCCGGGAACAGGAGCAGGCGGCGGCACCAGCACAGGAAACCACCACGCCCGCGCAGCCTGTTGACACGGGGATGCAGCTCATTCAGCAGGTCATTACCAACATGGACGTGCCGGAGGCGGCGCAGCAGATTCTTCTGGACGGCTACAATACCGGAGACGCGGACGCACAGACCTACGCGCTCGGTATCCGGGAGGCCGTCATGCTCGGCCAGCAGGGGCAGAGCTACGAGCAGGCCCTTGATAACTCTGCCTACGCCGACAAGCTGAATCAGGAGCAGTTCCGGCACGCATGGCAGATTGGAGCGCAGAAGGCCGGGAACAGCACCGAGGCAAAGACGCAGGGCCGGGCCGTCAGCACGCCGGAATATGAGAGCATCGAGGACTTCAGCCAAGAGTTCAAACAGCCGGAAGCGGTCAAGAGCATCTTCCGGGGAACCGAAGGCGCGGACGTGAACGAGTTCGCTGCCGGATTCCGCGCGGCCTACGACATGGGACAGAGCGGCGTTTCCTCCTCCTATCTGACAGAGACGAACGTCCCCACGCTCACCAAGGCGCAGGCAGAGGCGGCCTATGAGCTCGGCAGGCAGGACGCGGCCACGCTCGCGCAGCAGCGCAGCGATACCGTGACCGGGAAGCAGAAGACCGGCGGCAATCTCCGGCGGGCCAAAGGCAGCGTGAAGGGCGAGGGCGTCAACCTGGCACAGCTCCGCACGGCCTTCAACGACCGGCAGAACACCGCCTATCGCCTCCTGACCCGCTATGCGGACACCACCGGCGTCAACATCGTCCTGTACAACTCTGAGGCAAACCCGGAGACCGGCATCTTCCCGGCGGCACAGGGGCGCTTCCAATGGAAGGACGACACGATCTATATTGATATCAACAGCGGCCTGTACAGCACCAAGGACGTGAACAGCCTCGGCCAGTACACGATGCTGCGAACCTTCGCACACGAGTTCACACATTTCATTGAGAAGTGGAATCCGAAGGAGTATAATGAATTCAGGGAGTTTGTGTTCCAGACCTTAGAGAACAAGGGCGAGAACGTCCACGATCTGATTGAGGCGAAGCAGGCCCTTGACGACAGCGGGAACATGAGCTATGAGCAGGCGTCCCGCGAAGTAGTGGCCGACGCCATGATGGACATTCTCCCGGACAGCCAGCTTGTGCAGCAGCTCGCGACGGAGCACCAGAGCATCTTCCGGCAGCTCCTGAAGAAACTGCGGGAGTTCGCTGCCCGGATGAAGCAGTATTACCGGGAGATCAGCACCAAGGCACCCCGCGAGGCCGAAGCCCTGAAGGAGAACAACGCCTATCTCTCCGATATTGTGGAGATGTGGGACCGTATCGCCAAGGGCGCGGTCGAAAGCTATCAGGGGGCGAACGGTGATATTCTGGTGGATCAGCCGGAGAAACCGGCCAATCTCCCGAAGCGTCCAAGTCAAACCCAAGTCAAATCCAAGTCAAATCCAAGTCCCGAAACCCGGCGCGCCGGCATGGAGTTCTTCAAACCCGTGGACGCGGCCGAGTAAGAAGCGCCGAAGCTGTCGAAGATGGCAGCACAGCGGAACAAGCCCGCGACCATGGACTTCTTCCGGGAAGTGGAAGTAACCGAGGAAGAAGCGCCTGACCTGAAGGGCATGGTCAAGAAAGCGCCTCAGGAGGCCACAGAAACGCCCGCAGCCGAAGCAGAGCCGGAGACACCCGCAGAGCCGGAAACGCCCGCACAGGAGAAACCTGCGTCTCAGGACACGCCTGAAGGGGCAGAACTGCGCAGGCGTCTTGATGCACAGGACACCGTAGACACAGACAACTTCCGCTTTGAAATCTTCGGAATGAGAAGCACGACTGTCAACGTGCGTGAGGGCGGCGTGTCTTCCGGCGCTGAATACCGAGCAAGCATCAACCGCATTATGGGCGGCATCGTCACAATCGCTGAAGGACGGGCACTGTATAGCGAGACTTTCCCGACACGGCAGGAAGCCGTAGACGCGCTTGTCGCTGTCGCTGAGAACAACAACCTTTTGAAGCCGAGAGAAGAGCCAAAGAGAGGATCAGCGGACGCCTTTGCCAGAGGCGATATCTTCAATGATGATAAGGTGAAGGAAGCGACAGGAAGCAAGGCCGCCACCGATATCATCAAGAAAATGCCGGAGGCACCGGAACCGAAGAAGAAGCAGCAGAGCCGTTTCAGCCTCATGAAGTGGAAGAACGGCACGCCCTCACAAAAGGCGGCCTTCCGTATTCTGATAGACTATCTCCGGCAGGGCAAGGGCCTCCCGTCCAAAGCTCTGTATGAAATCTGTGATGAGGCTTTTGGCGGCACGCAGGCGGAGGGCAAGTACAACCGGAAAGACGCCTACGACGCCATGGAGCTGGCCGTGAATCAGTACATCACGGAGACCATGAAGAGCTACAACGAGGGAGACGCGGAGACAGCCAAGCGCGGCGTGGAGTTTGCGCAGCGGCTTCTTTCCCTGCTGCCGACACAGAACGTCCGCACGCAGGAGCAGCTTGATTTTCAACAGTTCTCCACTCCTCCAAGCATTGCCTTCCTTGCGGCGTGGGCGGCGAATATCAACAATCAGGATCACGTTCTCGAACCCTCGGCGGGCATCGGCGGGCTTCTGTCCTTTGCGAAAGCGTGGGGCGCGGAGACCACCGCGAACGAACTTTCCGAGCGGCGCTATGCTATCATTCAGGCAATGGGCTTTGACCATTACTTCAATGAGAACGCAGAGCACATTGACGATATCCTCCCGGACGACATTCAGCCGACCGTGGTTATCATGAATCCCCCGTTCAGCTCCACCGCAGGCAGGACGAAGAGCAACAAGACCTCGAACGCGGAGCTGCATATCAACTCGGCGCTTGACCGTCTGGCAGACGGCGGGCGGCTTGTGGCTATCGTCGGGCGAGGCATGGCCGAGGATAAGTATTCAAAATACTGGAACAAAGTCCGGCAGGAATACACCATCCGGGCGAACATCGGCATTGACGGCAGCAACTACACCAAGTACGGCACCAGCTTTGACGTTCAGATTGTCGTAATCGACAAGGTAGGCCCACAGGGCAATGCCAAGACCATCACCGGCAGCTATAAGAGCCTGTCGGAAGTACCTGAAGTATTGGAGGGAATCAGGAATGACAGAAGTACAGAAGTTGAACGAAACGCCGCTGTCGAAAGAGATACTGAACATGATCGGGCCGAACGTGGAGAAGAACAGCCTGTTCGTGCTCCAATGGCTCAGGCAGATACTTCTGACAGCAGAAGGGCTGAATCAGGAAACCGAACTGACACCGGAAGAAGCGGCGAATCTGGAAGCACTGACGTACAGCGAACCGAGCGAGGCGCGGAACCTGTACCGGATGCTGGCACCAGTAAGCGGGGAGCCGTGGAGCAGCAACGATCTGATAAGAAAGGCCCAGCAGGCACAGAAGCAGCTGCAAAAGGCGAAGAGCTACGATCTGACACCGGCACAGATAGAACTGCTTCAGATGTTCAGAGACAATCTGAACAACCACGGCGCGGATCTGAGTCCGAGCCTTCACGCAACGGACAGGTAAGCGCGGACCCGGTAACGGACGACGGCGTTTATACCGGCTACCGTGCACCGGAAATTCCCATCAAAGGCAGCAAACCGCACCCGGCTGTGCTTGTGGAAAGCGCGGCTATGGGCGCTGTGGATATGCCAAAGGCGACGTATAAGCCACAGCTGCCGGACAGCATCACGAAAACCGGCGCTCTGTCCACGGAGCAGCTTGTCTCCGTAACCTATGCGGGGCAGGCTCACGAGCAGAAACTTCCCAACGGCGAACGGCGCGGCTTCTTCATCGGAGACGGCACCGGCGTCGGAAAGGGCCGCACGATCAGCGGCATCATCTTTGATAACTTCGAGCAGGGACGGAAGAAAGCGATCTGGATTTCAGAGAACACCAAGCTCCTGCCGGACGCTATCAGAGACTGGACGGATATCAGCGGCAGAGGCAAGGATGATATCAAAGACCTGTCCACGGTTAAACTCGGCTCCAAGATCGAGAAGCCGGAAGGGATTGTCTTCACATCCTATGATACTGTCCGTACCAAGAAGGGCAACCTTTCCAGAATAGACCAGCTGGTAGACTGGTTCGGAAAAGACTTCGACGGCGTGATTGCCTTTGACGAAGCCCACAACATGGGCAATCTCTTAGGAAAATCAGGATCACGGGGCAAAACCAGCGGCAGCGGCAAGGCGATTGCAGCCGTGGAGCTGCAAAAGCGCCTCCCCAATGCCCGCGTCGTGTACGTCTCGGCGACAGCTGCAACGGAAGTCTCCGGTCTCGCCTTCGCTTCCCGTCTCGGACTGTGGGGCAAGGGTACGGCCTTCACCGACGTGAACGATTTTGTCAGTAAGATCGGCTCTGCCGGTCTGTCGGCTATGGAGCTTGTCGTTCGTGATATGAAGTCCATGGGCATGTATGTTGCCCGCAGCATCAGCTATAACGGCGTGGAGTACGACACCGTACAGCACGACCTTGACCCGATTCAGAGACAGATTTACAATACCATGTCCCGCGCGTGGCAGAACACCATGCGCAGCGTGGAACAGTCCCTTGTGGACACCGGAGCGCAGCACAACTCGCAGGCCAAGCAGAATGCCATCGGCCAGTATTTCAGCGCGATCCAGCGTTTCTATAACCAAGTCCTCACGTCTATGTCCATGCCGAGCGTGATTGTGGACATGAAGAAGCAGCTCGCCGAAGGGCGATCCTGCGTGCTTCAGATTGTCAACACCAATCAGGCGGCAGCCGACCGTCAGATAGCGGATATCAAGGCCAACGGCGGCGAGCTGGAAGATATGGACCTGACGCCGCGCGGTACACTGATTGACTACCTCATGAAGTGCTACCCCGTGACGAAGTTCGAGGAATACGAGGACGAGGACGGAAACGTCCGCTCCCGGCCTGTCACCAACAGCAAGGGAGAACCGGTTATCGACAAGAAGGCTGTGGCCAAGCGCGACGCTCTGATTGCCGAAGTAAACCAGATGAGCATCCCCGACGGCCCGCTCGAAATGCTGTTTGATGCTTTCGGCACGGAGAACGTGTCTGAGATCACCGGACGCACCCGGCGCGTCGTCCCCCGCAAACAGGAAGACGGCACGATCAAGCGCGTAGAGGAACCCCGGACGAAATCCTCCCGGCAGGCTGATATCAGCGCGTTCCAGAACGGAGACAAGAGAATCCTTGTGTTCTCCGCTGCCGGCGGCACCGGCGCGAGCTATCACGCAGACCTCCGGGCAAAGAACCAACAGCAGCGCGTCCATTATGTGCTACA
>Ga0310696_10009918_pt1 | contig 10982 bp, 8 predicted proteins | sample AusTroGonzalo_MG_4_FD_203885 | JGI IMG/M metagenome (GOLD analysis project Ga0310696, IMG submission 203885) | Bovine rumen microbial communities from tropical cattle in Woodstock, Queensland, Australia - Gonzalo_02 (v2) (version 2) | ecosystem: Host-associated > Mammals > Digestive system >...
AGTAAGATAAATGCGTCAATTAAAGATCACCAAGTCCATCACCAACCGCGAGAGCGCGTCGCTGGACAAGTACCTGCAGGAAATCGGCCGCGAGGAACTCGTGACACCCGATGAAGAAGTGGAACTGGCCCAGCGCATCCGTAAAGGTGACCAGGAGGCTCTGGAAAAACTGACCCGCGCCAACCTCCGTTTCGTAGTTTCCGTAGCCAAGCAGTACCAAAACCAGGGTTTGAGCCTGCCCGACCTCATCAACGAGGGAAACCTGGGCCTCATCAAAGCCGCCGAGAAGTTCGACGAAACCCGCGGTTTCAAATTCATTTCCTATGCGGTGTGGTGGATTCGCCAGAGCATTCTGCAGGCCCTGGCCGAACAGTCCCGTATCGTCCGTCTGCCCCTGAACCAGGTAGGCTCCCTGAATAAGATCAACAAGGCCCTTACCCGTTTTGAGCAGGAAAATGAGCGCCAGCCTACGAACGAGGAGCTTTCCGAGATGATTGACGTTCCCAAGGACAAGATTTCCGATACCCTGCGGGTGGGCAGCCGCCACGTCAGCGTGGACGCTCCCTTCGTGGAAGGCGAGGACAACAGCCTGCTGGACGTCCTTCCCAATGACGATTCCCCGTCCGCCGACCGCGGCCTGGTGAACGAGAGCCTGAATACGGAAATCGAGCGTGCCTTGAGCACCCTCACGGACCGCGAAAGGGAGATTGTGAAGTCCTTCTTCGGCATCGGCTGCCAGGAGATGACCCTGGAAGAGATTGGCGAGCGTTTCGGCCTCACCCGTGAGCGCGTGCGCCAGATCAAGGAGAAGGCCATCCGCCGCCTCAAGAGCCCGTCCCGTTCCAAACTCCTTAAAGGCTATCTGGGATGACTGCCGAGAGTTTTATCCAGCAGCAGTCCGCTGCTGCCATCAAGGCCCTTTATGGGGCCGACGTTCCCGAAGCCTCCCTGCAGGTTTCTGTAACGCGCAAAGAATTTGAAGGTGACTATACCCTGGTCACCTTTCCTCTGTTAAAAATCACGCACCAGGCTCCGGATGCTACCGGCAATGCCATCGGCCAGTGGCTGGTGGACAATGTGCCGGAGATCGCCGCCTACAACAGCGTGAAAGGTTTCCTGAACCTTTCCTTCTCCTCCCTCTACTGGAATGAGAACCTCCAGGCCATAGCTGCAGATGCAGACTTCGGCCAGCTTCCCGCTACCGGTCGCAGGATTATGGTGGAGTTCTCCAGCCCCAACACCAACAAGCCCCTGCACCTGGGCCATATCCGCAACAACCTGCTGGGTGACAGCGTGTCGCGCCTTCTCAAGGCCTGCGGCAACGAGGTCATCAAGAGCACCATCGTGAACGACCGCGGCGTGCACATCTGCAAGAGCATGTACGCCTGGGAGAAGTGCTTCAACGGCGCCACGCCGGAAAGCACCGGCAAGAAAGGCGACCACCTGGTGGGCGACTGCTATGTGGCTTATGCCAAGATGGAGAAGGAGCACCCGGAGATCATCGACGAGGTGCACAAGATGCTGGTGGACTGGGAAGCCGGAGACCCGCACGTGCGCGAGCTATGGGCCATGATGAACGGCTGGGTCTATGCCGGATTCGATGAAACTTACGCCGCCCTGGGCATTACCTTCGACCAGGTGGACCATGAGTCCGAGACCTATCTCCTGGGCAAGGAACTGGTGCAGAAGGGCCTGGAAATGGGTGTCTTCGTGAAAGAGGCCGACGGTTCCGTCTGGTGCGACCTCACGGCCGACGGCCTGGACCGCAAGCTGGTGCTCCGCGGAGACGGCACGTCCGTGTACATCACCCAGGACCTGGGCACCGCCGAGCGCCGTTTCGCCAACTACAAGCTGGACTCCCACGTCTATGTGGTGGGCAACGAGCAGGACTACCACTTCCAGGTGCTCAAGCTCATCCTCAAGAAGCTGGGCTTCGACTGGGCCGACCAGATCTACCACCTGTCCTACGGCATGGTGGAGCTGCCGGAAGGCAAGATGAAATCCCGCGAGGGCACGGTGGTGGATGCCGACGACCTCATCCAGAGCATGTACGAGGAAGCCAAGAAGACTTCCGAGGAAAGCGGCAAGCTGGCCGACATGCCCGAGGAGGAGAAGGAGAAGCTTTACCACATGATCGGCCTTGGTGCCCTGAAGTACTTCATCATCAAGGTGGATCCCAAGAAGACCATGCTCTTCAATCCCAAGGAATCCATCGACTTCAACGGCAACACCGGCCCCTTCATCCAGTACACCCACGCCCGCATCTGCAGCATCCTGCGCAAGGCTACCGTGGCTTTCGGCCCCGAGAGCATCCGGGCCGATGTGGAACCCTCCGCCAAGGAAATCCGCCTCACGCAGCTGCTGAGCCTGTACCCGGGCAAGGTGGGCGAGGCCGGCGCCGCCCTGAGCCCCGCCATCATTGCCAACTACGCCTACGAACTGGCCAAGGAGTTCAACCAGTACTACCACGACACCCCCATCCTCAAGGAAGAGAACGAGGCTGTGCTGAAGTACCGTCTGGAACTCATCTCAGTCCTGGCCCGCACGCTTCGCAGCGCCATGGCCTTACTGGGAATTGAACTTCCGGAACGTATGTAAGACGTTGTTTATCACTTCGCCCATCTGGGCGGAAGTTTCCAAAGGAAATCCGAAGGCTGCCACTTGGTAGCCTTTTCCTTTGTAAAGGGTGGCAGCGGGGATGTCGGTGCCTTTGTAGCGGAGGAGAATCTGGGTGTCCTTACCCACCGGCGCAATGCCATCGGCGTTATCTACTTTATAAATTCTGGGAGACCAGGCGCGGTTGTAGGAGACGGTGGGCAGGCCGGACTTGGCCTCCGGAAGGGTAAAGCCGGACACGTCACCGAAGTTGGTAATCCATTTGTAACCCAGCACCTGCTGGATGAAGGAACGCGTGCTTTCCGGGGCCTTGGGTACGCCGGGGTAGAGGGCGTCCCAGGCATCGGTGGCAATGTAGGCGCCGGACAGAAGCACGTGACCGCCCTGGGCGGTGTAGGTGCGAAGGGCCTGCTGCAGAGCCTCGGGGAATACCTGGAACTTGTCCGGAACGGCTCCGCGCCCTATGCGGGTGGTGAGCTGCTTGCCGCAGACCAGGTCTAGGGCAAAGGCGTCGGACGTGCCGTCAAAGCTTTCCGCCGAGGCCGATTCAAAGGCGAATCCGGCCTCCAGGATGGCCTTGCCGTGGGCGGCCATGAAGTCGAAGGTGTTGCCCGCAATCTGAGAACCAGCCATGTCGGTGTAGGAGCCTCCGAATCCGGGATTGTCATTAGAGGTGTACTCGGAACTGCGGTCGAAGTTGTTCACGGAACCGCAGTAGAGGATGTCCGTTCCCCACGGTACGCCGCTCTCCAGATTGTCGGTAAAGCCGGCATATTGAGGCGTATCAAACCAGGTAGGGGCCGATATGCGGGTGAAGTTGTTTACCACCAGCACCTTGCGGGCATCGGCCGAGGGGAAGCCCACCGCCAGAATCTCGGAGGGGAAACTCTCGCCGCCGGCGTTGCAAGCTGTAATCTTGAAACTGTACACGTGGCCCGGCTCCAAGGGCAGCCGGCACTCGGGCTGGGAGACCTGGCGTCCGGCGTCGAAGCCGCCGTCGTCCACACGGGTATAGACCTTATAATAATCGGCCCAGGCAGTGGGCTCCTGCGGATCGGGCGTGGGAGTCCAGGAGAGCACGGCCTGACGGGTGCCGTCCAGCTGGGCACGGAAGCCGTGCACGGGCAGGGGCTGTACTTCGTAAGGAATGCCATAGCGGGCGCTGAGGAATTTCAGGATGCCTTTGTACACGCTGCGGCAGGCCGTGAAGCGGAAGCCCGGATCCAGGCCGTAGCGCATGTCGGCAAAGTTCTGGTGGGAAAGGAGTTCCAGCAGCAGGCCGGGAACGCCGGTAGTGCGGCTCTCGCTGTAACTGCGGTCCCAAATTTCACGCCGGGTCCAGTCGGGCTCATAGGCGGCGCGGATGTCTTCCACTATCTGGGACTGCACCAGATCGGCCAGGAGTCTGGCATTCAGGCGCCTTTCCCCGTTGGGGAGCAGGTCGGAGCCTTCGCACTTGAGCGTATAGATGGCCAGGGTGCCGATGATGGAATCGTTGGGGGTTATTCCGGCGTCCGTGTGGAAGGCCAGGGACATGTCGATGGGGATGCGCCGGCCTTCCTGTCCCGGATTCACCCGGGAGCCGCCGCTGATCTGCTTGACCCAGGCGCCGCGGCCGGCGTATTCCCTGGTGTATTCGCTGTCCCACTCGTCGGTGATGGACAAGTCTATTCCGCTGTATTGGAAATTGTACAGCGCGCCTTCGACATAGGCAGGCATGCCGGAGATACTTCCGCCCCTTTCCACCTTGCCCATGCCGCCTCCGAAGCGTACGGCATCGGCCGTTACTACGCCCAGCTGAGATGAGACGTTGGTCAGTTCCACATAGCCGCGGTCTCCCTTGTCAAAGAGGTAGGTGCCCAGGTAGATCCACATGCCGCCGCCCATCTGCTGGTTGACGTGCTTGAGGGTTTCCCCGCCCAGGTGATGGATGGTGTAGCGGGCGTCGGAGGTGCTTTCCGGCAGGCTCTTGTAACTCACGTACACGGCGTAGGAGCCTTTCTCTTCGATGGTAGGCCTCCAGATGACGCTGGCGGGCTCTTCCCCTTCGCGGGCTGTATGGATTTTCCGGGCCGATCCCCTGGTAAAGGGAAAGTCATAGCCCTTGTAAGTTGCGCTGAAGTCGGCAAATCCTTCCCCGGCATCCTGCCAGTTGCCGTTTTCCTGGTACCGGCCGCGGGTGCGGACGGCGGGACCGCGCCCTTCGGTGAAGGCTGGGTCATTGTCGCAAACCACTTCGCGGGTCTGGATGTCGCGTTCGCGCGGGGTGAGCACCACGGCGCCGGCGTTCTCCAGCATGGGAATGAGGAAAGGAAGGACGTAACTCTGGGTATAGACGTCCTCCAGGGTGCGGTGGTTGGGAGAGCGCTGCCAGTCCCAGAGCCCCAGTTCGTCGTTGAAGTAGCGGCCGTGACTCTGCCACAAGGCTATATGGCGGCCGCTCAGGCCCCGGGGCCAGTTGTCGCCCCCCTGTACCAGCGGAGCTGCCTGGGGCGGTTCCTGGACGCGGAAGGTGGTGCTGATGGCGTTGCCGTCATGGCCCAGGGCGGGCTGGGGGAGGCTGGAAAGCTTCTGGCCCCTGGCGTAGAGGGTGCCTACTTTGTAGTTACCCAGTTTGCCGGCGCCCAGCTCACGGATCTGTTCGGTAAGCCAGGTGATGTCACCCTTACGGTAGGGCTGGCCCAGCAGGTTCTGCGAAAAATAGAAATCCAGCGTGTTGCCACGTGCGGCCACTTTATCCAACTTGAAGCGGGAATGTACGCCCGTGCGGCGCTGGAGGCGCACCTGTAAAGAATCTACGACTGTGTTGAAATCCCGTGCCCGGGGAGTCTGTGCCGGGCTGGGGAGGACCGCTAGCACCAGGGCGAGGGAGAGAAGAATCCGTTTCATTTTTTCTGTTTGCTCAAATCCCAAATGATTACTAGGACTGTGCTCAGGGTGAGGGCCAGGGCATCTGCAAGAAGATCCCAGGGATCTCCGCTGCGGTAGTCGGTCAGGTGCGCCTGCCCCCATTCCGTGCCGAAGGCCAGCAGCAGGCCCAGCACCCAAGTGATACCGGAAAAGAGGAAGGTGGACTTGGGCGTTTCGGTGTATTTGTCAAAGGCCAGGAAGGCCAGGATGGGGAAGGGGAAAAACATGCAGAAGTGCACCAGCTTGTCGGACGGAATGCCCAGCAGTGTCCAGGGAATGTCTGGTGTATTGTCAAAATGCCCAAAGCACAGGTACAGCACGGCTATGAGGTATATGACAAAGCCGCAGCGAAAGATTTTTTTGAGGGATATCTTCATGCGTTCAGAAGGAGTTCGCCAAAGAATTCAGGTCTGTGGAAGTCCGGTTTGGGGGTGTCGATGGGACTCCAGCTCAGGTAATGGGGATGGGCGGTCTTGTCACCGCATTTGTAGAAATTGGCCCGGATGCTCTGGGGGAGGTTTTCCGGATTGATGCCGATAAGGTGGAAGGGGATTAACACGCCCACGCGCCAGGTCCGGACGCCGCTTTCCTCCAGGGGACCGTTGTTTTCCAGTTGGCCGAAGCGGAGGATTTCCGCCATCTCTTCGGCCGGCCTGGCCACGCGGTTGTAGCGGTCTTCCCCGCAGCAGGCGAGGACTTTGCCCAGGGCGTTGATCTCAAAATTGTAGTAGGTCTTCTGTCCGGGGTCCTGGATGAAGACTTCTACGCAGCTGTCTTCCCACTGCCGGCCGTTGTCTTCCGTATTCTGGACCCGGAGATCCAGGCCGCTGACGCGGAAATCCACCACCAGGGCATCCTGGGTGCGCGCTAAACGGGCGCTGCACAGGGGAGCGTAGGGGAAGGTTTCCGGCCAGTTGACACATTCGATATCAATACGGGTGCCACCCAGTTCCATGGCGGTATCCAGGTCCAGGTCGGCTAAGTTGACGAGGGGAATGCTGATCCGGTTCATCATAGGGCTTGCATGTCGTTAAGTTTCCTGTAATAACCACCCAGGGCAATCAGTTCTTCGTGCTTGCCGCGTTCCACGATCCGGCCCTCGTGCAGCACCACAATCTCGTCTGCATGGCGGATGGTGGAGAGCCGGTGGGCGATGGCGATGGTGGTGCGGGAGCTCATGAGGCGGTCCAGGGCATCCTGCACGGCGCGCTCGCTCTCGGTGTCCAGGGAGGCCGTGGCCTCGTCCAGGATAAGGATAGGCGGGTTCTTGAGGATGGCGCGGGCTATGGAAAGCCTCTGGCGCTGGCCGCCGGAGAGTTTGGAACCGCGGTCGCCGATGTTGGTCTGGTAGCCCTCCTCCTTCTCCATGATGAAGTCGTGGGCATTGGCTATCTTGGCGGCCGATATGACATCGGCCTCCGTGGCTCCCTCTACACCGAAGGCTATGTTGTTGAAGATGGTGTCGTTGAAGAGAATGGGCTCCTGGTTTACATTGCCCATGAGGGCGCGGAGGTCTTTTACCGCTACGTCGCGGATGTCCTTCCCGTCCAGGGTGATGCGGCCGCCGGTGACGTCCCAGAAGCGGGGGATGAGGTCCACCAGCGTGGATTTTCCGGCTCCGGATTCGCCCACGATGGCAATCATCTTGCCGCGGGGGATTTCCAGGTCGATGCCCTTGAGGATCTGCTTGCCATCCTCGTAGGAGAAGCTCACGTTCTCCAGGCGGATGCTGTGGCTGAATCCTTCCAGCTTCTGCGGCTCAGCGGGATCCTTGATGGGGTTGTCGGCCTCCAGGATTTTGTTGATACGCTCCATGGAAGCCAGGCCCTTGCGCACGCCGTAGGTGGCGCGGGACAGCTCCTTGATGGGCTCGATGACGGAGTAGAGGATGACCAGGAAGTAGATGAAGGTGGAGGCATCCATGAATTTGCCGTTGCCCAGGAGGCTCTTTCCGTTGATGATCATGACACCGCCCACGCAGAGGACGATCATGAGCATCACGGTACCCAGGAATTCGCTCACCGGATGGGCCGTGGCCTGGCGGGTGCTGACCCGGGCCAGTTTGCGGCGCATGCGGTCCGTGATGTCCTGGAAGCGGCGGTGCATGGTCTTCTCGGCATTGAAAGCCTTTACCACACGCAGGCCTCCCAGGGTCTCGTCCACCTGGCTCATGGTGTCGCTCCAGAGGCTCTGGGCCTCCAGGGAGGAGCGCTTGAGCTGCTTGCCGATGAGTCCCATCACCCAGATGAAGGCCGGGGCAAAGACAATGGTGAAGATCATCATTTCCGGGCTCATCCAGGTAAGGAAGCCGAAGTAGATAACGATGAGGATGGGATCCTTGATGAGCATGGAGAGCGACGCGATGATGGAATTCTCCACCTCCGATACGTCGCCGGTGATGCGGGCTATGATGTCTCCCTTGCGTTCTTCCGTAAAGAAGCCGATGGGCAGGCTCAGGATTTTGTCGTAGATGCGGCAGCGGATTTCCTTGACGATACCCGTGGAGATGGGGATCATCACGGCATTGGAGCCGAAGTAACAGCTGGTCTTGAGGGCGGTGAACAGGATCATCACGCCGGCCAGCAGGAACAGGGTGTTCACCGCTCCGTGCGTGGCGGCGAAATCCGATACGTAGAAGTAGAAATTGTTGATGACCTTGTCCTTGAAGGTAAGGGCGGCATCCCAGGGGATGAACTCGTAAACCGTATTGTCCACCCTGAAGAGGATGTTCAGCAGGGGAACCAGGACGGCAAAGGAGAAGATGTTGAACACGGCGCTCAGGATGTTCAGCACCACGGCGCCCACCAGGTATCCTTTATAAGGAGAGGCGTATTGCCTCATCAGTTTCAAGAAATCGCGCATAACGTACAAAGATACCAAAAAAATCCCTATCTTCGTTTCCCCAAACGAAAAACCATACTATGACCAAGCACTTCATGAGGATGGGGATGGCGGGCCTCGCGGCCCTGTCTGTCCTGGTATCCTGCCACAAAAACGAACAGCCCGCTCCGGTTCCCCCCACGCCGGAAGTAACCAAGTATTCCCTGAAGCCGCTCTCGGAGATGACCCTCAAGGAAAAGGTGGGTCAGCTCTTCAACATCCGCCCGGAAGTCCTGTCGCCGGGCACTTCCGGCTATGTGACCAAAGGGACGCAGGCCATGAAGGATACCTTCCAGGAGTATCCCTGCGGAGGCATTACCATTTTTGCCGGCAACATTACCAATCCCACGCAGCTGAAGAACCTCACCAGTTTCCTGCACGACCTGGACAACTACCCGCTGTTGTGCATCGACGAGGAGGGCGGCCGCGTGGCACGCATAGCCAAGAACAGTCAGTTCAACGTTCCCAAATACCAGAGCATGGAAGCGGTGGGAAAGACCGGTGATCCCGCGAATGCTTACAATGTGGGCGATGTCATCGGCACTTATCTGCTCAGCTATGGCCTGGACGTGGACCTGGCGCCGGTCAGCGATGTGAATACCAACCCCCTCAACGTGGTCATCGGGGACCGTGCCTTCGGCTCCGACCCGCAGCTGGTGGCGTCCATGGTTTCCGAGTATCTCAAAGGCCTGAGGAACTCCAAGGTGGAAGGCTGCCTGAAGCATTTCCCCGGTCACGGAGACACTTCCACGGACTCCCATTACGGTTATGCCGAATCCCTGAAGACCTGGCCGGAACTCGCCGCCTGCGAGATGATTCCCTTTCAGAAAGGCATCGAGGCCGGGACCAAGCTCATCATGACGGCCCACATCTCCCTGCCCAATGTGACGGGAGGCGCGATTCCCTCCACCCTTTCTCCGCTCATCCTGCAGGAGAAACTCCGGGGAGAACTGGGCTATAAGGGCATCATCATCACGGACAGCATGGGTATGGGTGCCATCACCAAGGAGTATTCTGCAGGGGATGCGGCCCTGCTGGCCCTGGAGGCCGGTGTGGACATCCTCCTGGATCCCGAGGATTACCGGGCGGCCTTCGACGCCGTCATGGACGCGGTGGAAAAGGGCCGTATCACCATGAGTATGCTGGACGAAAAGGTGTCCCGCATACTGGAACTCAAAAAGAGCATCCTGCAGTCCAGGGGGCTTCTGAAATAATCAGAGTAGTTTTTCCAGCCAGTAGTAGATCAGGCGGATCCGGCTGGTGAGGATCCCGTAGTCCAGGGATTCGGGTGTATCCTCCGGCTTATAGTTCCGGTAGGTGATGCCGGAAGTGAACATGACGGCGGGGATATGATTCTCTACGAACACCCGCTGGTCGCTGATCTGGCGGTAGAAAAGCCGGGTGAAATCCTTGCTGCCATAATAGTTGTACCCCAATTCGAAACCGAAACCGGGCTCATGGTTGATCCTTTCCAGGGAATTCCGGCGGCCGGTGCCTTCTTCGGAGAGCATGATCAGGTAGTGCCCGTTACCCTTGGTGATGGGCGCCAGCGTAGAACCCAGCTGGTCCAGGTTCACCACCATGTCAATCTGGGACGGCTTGATGGGTTCGCTGGTGACGGGATCCCGCAAAAGGCCGCCCGAAATCTCCCGCCATAGCCTCTCGGCCCCTGCCTGGTTCAACTCCTTTCCGTCCAGGGCGACCACCAGCAGATTCTGCCGGTATTCTTTGCCGCTGGCTTTCATGTAAGAGACCATCCGGGTGAGCTGCAGCAGGGCGGCTACGCCGGAAGCGTTGGCATCGGCCCCGGGATACAGACGGCCGCCCAGCATGCCCAGGTTGTCGTAATGCGCCATGAGGATGACGTATCGGCCCGGACGGGAGGAACCGGGAATGAGGCCCATGACATTGCGGACGATGCCTTCACGGGTCACGAATCCATGCATCCAGGCTCCACTCAGGGGTTTGAGGCCCATGGAGACTAGTTGATCTTCCACCCAGAGGGCTGTATTCCGGCTTCCTTCCGTGGCGGTGGCGCGGCCTCCCAGCCCGGGGGAGCACAGATACTCCACATGGGCGCGGACGGCGTCCTGGTCCAGGACTTTTTCCGCCTGGAAAGGACTGATGGAAGAATGCTGGGCGGCTGCTGGAACACACACCGTCAGAAAAAATATTATGAAATAATTTCTTATCTTTGTCATTTGGCGCGAAATTAGATATTTCGTGGCTGAAATGAAAATTTTTTTGATGAAATTCCGTCCCATAGCCCTGCTTTTGGCCTTGCTGTTTCCCCTGGCAGCACACGCCCAGTATGACAAAGACGTTTTCTCCTTCCGGGGCCGGACGGCCCTGCAGGACGGGCGCCTGAGTGAAGCCGTGTCCAACTTCAACGTGTTGGCCCAGCTGGATTCTACCGACTATTGGACCTTCTTCTACCGGGGAATCGCCAAGTACAACCTGGGCGACGTGCGCGGCGCCAAGGCCGATTTTTCCACCGCCGTGCGCCTGAATCCGGTGTTCACCTCCGGATATCACTACCGCGCCATCACGGAGAGCCGCACCGGCAATTACGACGG
>Ga0310696_10009921_pt1 | contig 10979 bp, 12 predicted proteins | sample AusTroGonzalo_MG_4_FD_203885 | JGI IMG/M metagenome (GOLD analysis project Ga0310696, IMG submission 203885) | Bovine rumen microbial communities from tropical cattle in Woodstock, Queensland, Australia - Gonzalo_02 (v2) (version 2) | ecosystem: Host-associated > Mammals > Digestive system >...
TACGACGTTTACGTCGACCGTTCCACCCGCATCCTTTACAAGCGCAACAGCCGCCGACGCAAGACCGAGATCCAGGAAGAAGAGCTGGTCCCGGTAAAGCTTACCTACACATACGACAGATACATTAAATGCGATGTCATAAACAAAAAGCGGATAGGGGTCTATCACATCTTTGCCGACTGCTTCCCCCATCTTGTTAAGGCTGCCGACTTGCACGAACTCGACCCGGATACTTACTGCGAGCTTGACCACATCAACCATATCCACGATACCTACGAGTCCAACTTTCCGGAGAACTTACGATGGACCTCGTCAAGGGTTAACCGTGCTCTCACCAGTCGCACCAAGTCACTATCCGAAATGGACGACAAAGAGCGTGAGCGTACAATTAAACAGCGCGAAGCATCTTACAATCGTTGGTTTGACCCTGACAAAATCGAGCGCAACCGTAAGCTGGACCGTGAACGCAAGCGTCGATATAGGGAATCCACAAAGTCACTACGAAAGCAAGAGAGTGCCGAGTTGAACGAGTGGGTCGCCAAGATGGACAAGCCGCGTGTTCTCGCGCTCGAAGTCGCAAAACTTGCACAAGAAGTTAAAAAGAACTAATTTATAAACCAGAGGCGAGTGGGGAATATCCCCTTATGTTTTGTTCCATTTCACCCCATTCGCCTCTTTTTTCAAAAAGGATTAACTATGTCAGAATTTAATGCAGATGAATTTAAGCGGCGTGTGGCTATCGAAATGGGCTTAGATCTTAGTAAGCACCCTAACGCAATTACTTGGAGTAAGTTGCTACTACCGTGCGACGAAAACAAACACCCACAGGTCGCATATCGCTTCGATCTAAGTATAGGTAAGAACCACGCTATCGCCGTGCCTCCATTCTTTAGTATGGACTATACTCGATATGTTTCCGGCTTTTTCAAATACCAAATCAAGAAATGGGAAGCCGAATCCAAGGAACAATTGCGACCCATAACCCTTATCGAATCAATGCCCGGCCACCTGTCAGTAGCTAACCGCAAACTGGACACCAGCAACCCTTTGGATGCCGCTATCCTTGAGTTCGTTTTCAGGTTCAATATGAAGGCGGACGGTCTCTCCGCTGATGAAATTGAGGCTTTGTGGAGGCAGTCGCCGTGGAGCAAGGGGGACTAGGTATGTCACTGTGTTTGGCCAAGTCTAAACCGTTCCTACTGATAAACGCGCAGTCACTCGCTGCGGAAATCCGCAAGTGTCCCGTCAATCCGTGCAAGTCAGTGACTATGGACCGGCCGCTTATCGAGATCGAAGACGAGCTGGACGAGCTTGAACGAGCAGCCCAGCTATCCATCAAAGCCATAACCGCTCTCAGAATGATGGCGCAAGCCCGACGACTTGACCTTGCTATGTGCAAAGACAACGGTCAGATAGCGGAAGAACTCGCCAATATGACCACCAAAAGTGACTAGTCTACTTATTGCAATAGAGGATTAACCATATGCCAAAGAAGAAACAGACAAAACCCACGGAACAGCCGGTTACCGATGTCCAGCCAAAACCACCGGTTATCACTATCCAGTCGATTACCAATACCCAAGATACCGAAGATTCACTGTTCTACTATATGAAGCACCGCCGCGAGAAAGAACGCTGATTTTCTCTGTCATAGGTAACCTCGCCCCTACTACATATTGTGGTAGGGGTTTCCTATATCCACAATATATCAACTATCCATCTACTTATTAGGGTATAGCGTGAACGCTGCACGATAATTAGCGTTTGGAGGATTTATGACCAAGAAGACGAAAACTAGCGTGGCTAATGGCGGCCAGAAGAGGCTTCCACCGACAAGTGGACAGTTCACCCCTATGACCGCGAAACAAGCTCAAGAAGCGTCCGTACGGGCGAGAAATCTGCGTAAGCAAGTACGTGCGCAGATGCTGGAAAAGCTTGTTAACAACCTTGACTTTGCCGACGAACTCGAAAAGGCCATCAAGAGCGGCGACCTAGACCGGATGAACTTGCTCCAAACTGCCCTAAAAATCATCGGATTGCACCACGACCAGTCGGAAGAAGGTAAGGCAAAACCAACAATAAGCGCAACTGCCGAAACCAAGACTTCTAACGATGGACAGCCCAATGACAATGCAGCTAACCAAACCCTCAAGCTCCAGTTCGAAATCGTTGACCCTGAACCAGATGAAGACGAAGACGAAGAAGCGTAAGCCGTATAGGCTGTCCAGATGGCAGCAACACTTCGTTCTTGACGGTTACAACGACGAACTGAGAATCGCCTGTACAGGCATTTCAGCCGGAAAGTCACGCGCTCTTGCGTGGTGGCTTGTTATGCAGCTTATGGAGAAGCCGTATGCTAGAGCCATTGCCATTGCACAAACACACAAGGCTCTCAAACGTGTGCTTATCAGGGAAATCCAGCTGGTTTGCACTATCCTAAAGGTTCCGTACGAATACAACAAGACCGAACAGGAACTGACGTTTAGCAACGGCTCCGTAATATTCGGCTATTCAGCCGAAAACCCGGAAGCTATGCTTGGCCTTTCCGAGATAGATTTCCTTGTGGTCGACGAAGCAGCTTACACGCCACGCGAGTGCTTTGACTATGCTGCCGACCGTATGCGTGGTGGCCGATATGAACCGATGATTCGACTTATCAGCTCTCCACAGTCTATGGCGGCTGAAAACTGGTTCTCAGAAATCTGCAAGACCCACCCGAACGCGGTAATTCGTGCATCCGCTCTGGACAACCCCTTCACGTCCAAGAAGTTCAAGAAGAACCTCAAGGAACGTTATGTGGTCGGTTCGAACATCTACCGACAGCAAGTTCTTGGGGAAATATTCGACTTCGACATAGCATCACAGATAGTTATGAGAGCCGACTTCATTGTCCAGAAGCTTCCACCTACCAAGAAAGGCTATTGGCTAGGTGCTGACTTCGCTGGCCTAGGTGCCGACAGTAACGCTGTGGTTATTATTGACCAAACCGGTATGGTAGACTGGCGCGAAGCTTCTGACTTGAACACCAACCAGAAGGCTGACCAAATATTCACCGCCTACCAAGACTTCCAACCGATTGCTTGCTGCGGTGACTCCACTGGCGGATATGGCCAAGGAGCCATCGATTTGCTGGCCAATAAGAACATCCTGGTAGAAGGTGTCAACTTTGCCCAGAAGGCAACCGATGACAATATTTACCCGAATGTGAGGACACAGATGTATCTTGAGCTGGCAAAGGCCATCAGGAATGGATTCTGGGTAACCGATGAAGTGAAGCAGCAGCTTCTAGCACATCAGGTCACCATTGACAACCGTGGCCGACAGTCGCTACTCCCCAAAGACCTTGTAAAGAAGCAACTGGGTGGAAAATCGCCGGATATGGCCGATGCTGTCGCACTAGCTGTCTATGCTATGAACCACGGCGGATCTGCCAGCGGCTCATACACGGCTGACAAGGCTCGCTCGGTCGGTGACCGGTATCTGCAGCTGTTCTCGGCAACCAACTATTGAGGTGTAAGTGGCCTTAAAATTAAAGCCACTTACACCCAGCCAAACCATTCAAAGAAGACCTATATCGGTGTAAGTGGACTTCAAATTAAATCCAAAAACACCATTATGGCCGTTCCTACTTATTATGGTAGAAATTAGGCCGTTTTGAAATATAAAACATTTCCGACGGGTTGTCAAGGGTAAAAATGGAAATAAGAACCATCATTACAGAAGCTCTGAGCCGTGCAAACATTGTCCCACGTCGGCAACCCGCGCCGGGCGACTTGGTGCAATCTGCTTATAACCTCCTACAAGGTGCTATCAATCAGTATAATAACGACAATTATCTGGCATTTACGCAGCGTCAGATCTCTCTCCCGTGCAAGAAGCTCATCCATATCTATGACGAAGATGATACCCTTGCTGGCGAAAATAACCTGTATTTTGCCACTCCGGAAGACCTTTCTGGGTATACGGTAACCGAAGAAGACTATCACAATAATGTTTGGGCGATGATCAATGATGGAGAACACGACAACGTGCTCTACACCATCATCAGCGTGTCCACTCCGGGCGGCGTCCAGTACCAGTGGGTTGGTCATCCCAATCCTGACGAGTTCAATACCCGTTATCAGGGTATGAAACGCTACATCGAGTCTTACCATATCCACGTAAAGGGTGTGGCCAAGCTCAATACCCTGATGATTGCCATCCCTACAGCCGGTGCAGAAGCTGTCAAGCTGGCCTTCGTGCCAAGATCTGACTTTGACCGCTACTACCGTAACGAGCTGGCTTGGACTTTCACCCAGTTTGCAGAAGGTGAATGGTTAATCGAAACCAAGTCTTACGCTCTAGCCGGTGCCAACAAGCTCAGATTGGACTACAACGAGGCGGTTAGGTTTAACCTAGATACCGACCTTCGGGTTCCTGATTCCTATTTGGAACTGCTGACGGTGACGTTGACCTACAAGCTGGCTATCAAGTATCCGCGTATGGACGATTCCAAGGTCACCCAGCTCGCTGCCGAAATGCAGACGATGATTGACAATGTTTCGGCTCCGAAAGCCGATGTCAAGCTTGTCAAGCGCGATTCGTACGACGTGAACGACTATACCTACTGGGGTGTCGTATCTGGTCGTTTCCTCTACTAAGGGAGGCTGCCAATGGCTAATCGTGTTGTACTGCAACAGACCATCGCTGGCGGTATGAGCCGTTCCAACATCGTCAAGGTCGGCCTCGGCGATGCTCTGAATATGTATGCGGAGACGCAGAACGCCTCAGAGCACTCTTGCCAGCTGCTTATGCGTTCAGCCGACGGTGAGGAACTGTTCGTAGACGACCTAGACGGTCGTTGCCGTGGTCTCTACCGTGTCAGCCGTGGAAGAGCCGAGACAGGTTCCAACCCTGCCCTGTATGGCGTATTCGGAAACTATCTCTACCTGTTCGACCAAGACGGAACCCATTACAAGATTGCCCGACTTGAGAGCAACAACACCGAAGTGCGTATGGTCGAGACCGGCGGTTACGGTGATGCGCATCCGCACCTCTGCCTAGTAGACGGTTTCGCTATGTACGCGGTAGACGTGACTGCGCCGGTTGCTACCCAGAAGACCGACTTCCGTACCATCGAACTCCCGGTCAAGCCTACCGACGAGTCGCAGCACATCAAGCCGACCCACATCGGCTACCTGTTCGGCTATCTGGTTATAAATGACAGCGATTCTGACGCATTCTACACGTCGTATCAATATCCGTTCGAAGTGACTAACGAGTACGACGAAATCGATTACGACATATGGAGGTTATCTACAACCAATAGCATCGGTTTTATCACGTACAGCGAATGGTGTACCGATAACACGACTGCTATGGCCTGTAACGGCTCCAAGCTGTACACTTTCGGTCCGCGTTCTTGGCAAGCATTCTCCTACAATGACGACAAGAATAACCCGTTCAGTTCTCCGGACAACGCTGCCGGTATGATTGGTATCAAGGCTGTCAACAGTCTTGCCATCCTCGGTACTACGACCATCTGGCTGGGCAGCTCCGACATCGGCGAGAATGCCGTGTTTATGATAACCGACACCAAGCTGCAGCGTATCTCGACCGGTGACCTCGAACGTGAACTCACGCAAGTCGTCAACCCTGAGAACGCCTATGCATCCATCTGGCAAGAACATAGGCACGTATTCTACTCGTTGACCTTCGAAGACAGCAAGTTGACCTACGTGTACGACGTTACGGAGGGTTTGTGGCACCGCAGGGCATCCTACGACGTGACCAACAACCTGACATTCTGGCGTTATAGCCACGCCGTCCACGCCTACAACAAGACGATGCTTGCTGCCGACAACTGCCTCTGCTATATGGACGAGAACAAGTACGACGAGCACGACGGTCGAAAGATCTTGAAGATGCGTCGCGGCGGCGTTATGACTTCAAACGACTGCCCGTTCTTCGTGGATAGCATTGAGCTGATCTGTAACCAGGGACAGCAGTCGACGAAGTTCGCGAACCTTGTCACGGGTACACTCGACCAGCCGCCTACCGACATCAACCCAAGAATCGCCGTTCGCTACTCTTGGGACGGTGCCACGTTCTCCGACTACGAAGACTACTATCTGGGCAATGTCGGCCAGTACGAGTGGTCCACGGTTATGTGGCACCTAGGCTTCGGCAAGTACCTGACGCTTGAGATTTCGACCACCGAGAAGATTCCGTTCTCTATCCAGAACCTTAAAGTAGCTTGGAACCCAAGCGGGATGTTTGCATAATGGCACAGCAGTCGCAAGTACAGATTGTCCGCTTTTCCAAGGAAAATCCCAACTGGGAAAAGGGTTTGGAAGGCAAGTACGGCTCGCTCGGAGAAGAGTGGGGCAAGGTCACGATTGTCAAGAATGTCGTGATGGTTATAGCCTACAAGGGAGCCAAGGTGCAGAACTACAAGCTCCCGGAAGTTTACGACGGTTTCCTCATCTGTTCCAACGGGTCTCGGATAGCCGTAACCAACAGCACTTTTACACTAGACCTTGGCGACAATGTGTCGGCACAAGGCATTTTACAGTTAACCAAGGATAACTAGGGAGAAGAAATATGATTCCAGCAATTGTGGCCGGGGTAGCCGCTTTGGGAACTGCAGCGGGAACCTATTACGGAAACAAGTACGCAGCCGACAAGGCCGCTGACAGCCGTGCAGCCGCTGCCAAAGAAATCAAGAAGATGAAAACCGACGCTGGTTCGTACTACGACCAGATGGACCGGGACATCGCAAACTACTATGCGAACCGTGGTGGCCTCGGAACCGCTACCGACGCACGAAACTATCGTGACGCCATCAACGGCTATAACGCGTCCGACTATGTCTACGACATCGACAGCAACTCGTTCAACTACAACAAGACGGCTGACGACTTCGTAAACCCATATATGGACAAGATTATCGGTGACACTGCTGCAACTGTCCAGCACACTGCCGCCGGTGCCGGTCTCGGCAGGGGTTCGGGAGCCGCTACGGCGATTGCAGATGCTGTCGCCAAGAAGAACGAAGAGCTGTACAACGATGCCTACCAGCGTTTTACCGACGACCGTCAGTTCGCCTACAACAAGTACGCTGACTACATCGCGAACAAGCAGAACCAGCTGAACCAGCTCAGGGCCGCTACCGACACGAAGCTGTCTTTGCAGGGCAACCTCGCTCAAGACTACTACAATGTTATGGACGCTGCTCAGGCTGACAAGATTCGCGCAATGCAAGACCGTCAGGGAACGATGTCCACCTATGCTCAGGCAATGATGGGCGTGGCTTAATACTTATTAGTACGTGAGGTTTGAAATGGCCGGAATTTATACTAGAGACAACTTGGCGTCACTCTACGCCAGCAACTTGGAAAAGGCTTTGGCACGTCGCGACGCATATGAAAAAGAGCGTCAAGAACGAGTTAAATCCAATGTCGATGCCATTAACAAGGGTATCGAATCCGTAGGCCGTGCCGTTACCTATGGCACATCTGGCACTGCTGCCGAAAAGCTCGCAGCTCTCCAGAAAGAGTACGAAGAGGCTCTGGCTGAAGAAGCCCGTGTGAAAAACATTACGGATACCTATAACCAGCAAGTGGCACAGCGACAGGCTTTCGACAAGTGGGCTAATGCCAGCCCTGCGCAGCGTCACGGTTGGGGCTATGCTGCAGCAATGGGATCTGTCCCGCCTCCGGGACTTGTTCGCAAAAATTTCGACGGAGTTATCTAATGCGTAGTTCAGCAGAAATCAAGGCAGAAATCGACGCACTGTCGGCACAGATGGCCAACGGAATCCCCTATGAGAACTCGGCGGCTTACAATGTCGGCGTTTATGACCATATCCTCAGCGGCGACCACAGCGGAATCGACGCCTATAACCGCGCCGTTGAACAGGCTGTCCAGAACAAGCTCCAGCGTGAACTGACCGCTTCCGAAAACGAAAAGAACCGTGAAAACGCCTTTAAAATTGCAGAAATGAGCAAGCTTCAAGCTGCTGAAGAACGCCAAGCCAAAGAAAACGAACTCAAGGCTATTAAGGCAGCTCAGGCTCGTTCGGAGTATATGAAGCTCCAGAAGCAGATGCTTGATGCAGTGGATAACGGTAACCTTGAGGAAGCGGAAATCTACAAGGAACAGATGGCTGCTCTTGAGACGACGCACGGTATGGACTTCGGCGACTCTGCCAACAAGCTCATAGCGGCACGTCAGGCTGGCAATGCCACGAAGAAAAAGAAGGATTTCGTTGCACAGGTTCTTGCATCTGATTCGCCTTCCGACGATGATTTGGACGAGGCTATGGAGAATGCCAAGGGTCTTAACGACACTTCCAGCGTGACGAAGCTTACCAACAAGCGCAACGCTCTCGATCTTGGCAAGGCTGATGCCGCTTTGGCGGCAGCTATTGCAGCCGGTGACCCCGATGCAATTGAGGCTGCTGCGGCGGATTACGACAAGCGGAGCGAAATAAAGGGTTACGAAGGCAAGAAGTCCAATGAAGCCCGTAATAAGGCTGCGACTATTCGTAAGAATCGTGTTTGGGTGAAAAACGGCCATAAAACGCTTGACACCGTCACGATTCACGACATTATGGCGGCTGAAGCGTCACAGGAAACCAAGGGAAAAGTGCATAAAGACGGTTACACCTTCGAATACAAGTGGTTACCGGGAAACCAGGCATCCATCACTTGGAAAGGCAAGACTAGAAAATTTGACGCCTTGTAAGGGGTACAAATGGATACTTCGTGGAAAATTGAGACTTACAAGAAGGCAAGGGAGGCCGCTGTCGACGCATACGACAACGTGCTTCCAGCCATCGCCCAAGGCGAATTCCGCAAGCTCCCCCGCAGTCGCGAATTGGCCATAGAACAGCTTACTATGGAGTATCTTCCGGTAGTACGTTCTGAATATCCGGAGGATTCTTGGACGCCAATGATGTCTGCCGAACTGTCGGGTTCCAAGGCGAACGACTGGGTTAAGGTCGCTCGTCTTAACGACCGTTCTTATTCGCCTCGTTACAAGGCTGAAAAGAAGACTTTCGAAGAGTACAAGAACCTTGTGGAAGATGGAAAGTGGCTTTCTATGGGTCACAAAGAGCTTGCCGACAAGATGCACGATCTGGGCTTCGACCCCAACAACAAGGCAAGCGTTAACAGCTTCTTCAAGACGTTGGGGGATTTTGATAACCAGTACAACAAGGCTAAAATCGTTGATGAGTTCAGCCGTACTCCGGCTGGTATCGCTACTGCCACGCTTGCACCTACGGCATACAACGAAGCAGTCAAGCAAGCACTTACCGACAAGCCGATGTCCAAGTCCGATGTATGGAAAGGATACGGCATAGATGCGACCACCGGCGCACTGATGTCAAAGGCTGTACCGATGTCCAACCCGGTAGCGGCTACGCTTGCTACTGGAGGCATTGAGATTGGCCGACAGGTTGCTGCAAACCGCATCCTAGACCACGAAATGCATCCGGAAAACGCAATCGGTGCTATGGGAGCGGCTTTCACTGTTCCGGCTGGTGCGAAGATGCTCGGCGGATTGCTCCGACAGGGTTCGAACGATGTTCGAGGTTTTGGCGGTGCGTATATGCGCGGCGTTCGCGGAATTCCCGACCCGCTGAAACAAGAGGAAAATTCGCTCGTGCAGTTGGCAAAGCAAGTAAGACGCGATGAGCGGTTACTGCAAACCAACGAAAATAACATCCCCTATATCCAGTTGAAGGGTATGGCAAGCCGCAAAGAAGAGCTTACCAACAAGCTCAAGGCTCTTGAGTATACCGACTATACTCCGGGTTCTCTTAGCGGAGAAGTAGTCCAAACTGCTGACGGTTCCGTCGTTCCTTTGGAAAGCTTCTTGGACGAAATCAACTTGAGAACCAACCAGCCGACTGGGCAGAAGTTCTCTATCGGACAGGTGATGGACCCGGCTGTCAAGGAAAAGGATGTTCTCGCAAACTTACGAGAATCTTACAGAAAGTCTCCCGACATCATCAAAGAAGACCTAAAGGCCGAGCTGACAAAGAACTATGCACTCCAGAACGAAGGCATTAACCGCGCACTCGGTGCCGAGACCAAGTCCAACTTGCTCAAGGAGCAGTTCCGCAACAAGTACCTGAAGGAACAGGGCGAACTGCCGAACTACGACCTGATGGATTGGAAGGAAATCAAGACGGTTCCGGCGATGGATGTCGTAGGCTACGCGCTAGGCCGTGCTTCCAGCGGTGTCGGCGGCACTATGGAAGCCTACACGCAGCTGAATCCGTATGCTGTCGTGCGTGACATTGCCGAAGGCAAGAGCAACGCGATGGTCAACGCAAAGACGGAAGACTACAAGAATCAGCAGTGGTTCAAGGATATGATGGAAAATAACCCGGAAATGGCCAAGGCAATTGAAGCCGCATTCAAAAAGGGGAAGAAGTAATGTTCCGTAATTTCGACAACTGGGACGTATACATCGACAACGACCGCAAGATCCTTGCCGGTTGTGTCCAATTTATGCTGAAGGATGGCACGACTTCCGCTAATATCTACGATTCTGACAAGGTGCCTATCGAGAACCCCCAGATTACCGACATCAACGGTAGAACCGAGCAGCAAGTGTTCGTCGACGACGACATTCGCGCCTATTTCTACAAGTATGTCGGCAACGGAAGCATCGCCAACGAACGCCAGAACGGAATCGACACTTCCGACCAGTCCAAGTGGTCTCTACAGTATACCGTGGAGTCGGCTTCGATTGACGAACGCTCTATTGCCGGAACCACGGCAATGGGTGTGAACAGTATCGACGACTTGAGACGCCTAGACCCCGACCAGGTCCCGGAAATCGACGGCGTGAAGGTGGTTACGCTTAACGGTTACTTCGAGGCCGGTGATAAGGAACCGATCAACTACATCTGGGATTCCCAGTCGCTTTTGAACGATGACAACGGCTCCGTCATCCAGTGTGTAGCTCTCACTGGCCGCTGGATA
>Ga0310696_10009924_pt1 | contig 10978 bp, 9 predicted proteins | sample AusTroGonzalo_MG_4_FD_203885 | JGI IMG/M metagenome (GOLD analysis project Ga0310696, IMG submission 203885) | Bovine rumen microbial communities from tropical cattle in Woodstock, Queensland, Australia - Gonzalo_02 (v2) (version 2) | ecosystem: Host-associated > Mammals > Digestive system >...
CTTCGTGCCGACGAACGCCTTGATGCCGCGCTTCGCGAGGAACTCGACCATCTGCGTGCGGCCCGGGAACCTCTTGAGCAGGTCGGCGTCGCGCCAGGGCGCGTACACGCCGAACTTCGGATCCATCACGTTGGTGTAGCGCTCGAAGCGCATCTGGTCGTTGCCGCGGCCCGTCGCGCCGTGGACGAGCGCGACGCAGCCGGCCTTCTTCATCGCGGGCAGGAGCTTCTGCACGGTCACCGCGCGCGCTATGCCCGTCGAGTTCCAGTAGCCGCCGTCGTACATCGCCTGGCACTTCAGCGTCTCGAAGCAGATTTCGGCCATTTCGGACGTCACGTCGACGATTGTCGTCTCGACGCCGGTCGGAGCCATCTTCTTCTTGATGTCGTTTATGTCCTTCTCGTCAGGCTGGCCGACATTGGCCGAGAACGCCTTGACGCGTACGCCCGCGTCCTTGAGGACGCAGCATATCGTCTTCGAATCCAGACCGCCCGACACGCACACGCCGACGGTCTTTCCCTTCAGGTCTTCCAGTTTCATCTTTCCCTCCGTTTTCGGAACGTCCGCATATTATACCACATTTTTTGCGAAATTTTTGGTATAATTTCACGTACCCGGGCGGAAGGTCCGTCCGGACGATACGGAAAATGGAGCAAATCCGATGGAAAACACAGAGAACATCCAGTACGAAAACGTCGCGCGGGACCCTCGACAGGCGGGCGCGGTCAGCGTGTACGGGCAGGGCGACGCGCTCGACGACTTTCCTGTCCTGAAGGCGTTCCAGCAGTATATCGACTCCGAGCAGGTCAAGGCGCACAAGCGGCTGATGATGGTCTGCACGTTTTTCAGCATCCTCGTAATAGTCGTCGTGGCCGTATTTCTTGCGATTATAGCCAATCTGCGCACTGGCGACCACTCCGCCGAGGCCACGATCAAGACGCTCTCGGAGAACAACTCGAACCTCCAGAAGCAGTTGCTCGACCAGTCCGTCAGGATGAACGACCAGATCATCGCGCAGATCGCGAACGGAAAGCGCGCGGAGTCCAACGCGGCGAACGCCGAACTCCAGCGCCAGAACGCGGAGCTCCAGGCCAAGGTCGCGGCGATGGAACTCGCCGAACAGCGCATGAAGGAGGATGCCGCCCGCCGCGAGCGCGAGGCCGAGGAACGCCGCGCGCGGGAGGCCGCCGAGGCGCGCCGCCGCGCCGCGGAGACCGCGATCGACGTCGAGGACGTCAGCGAAAAGGTGAAAAAACTCCGCTTGGCAGAGAACCTCCTGCGCGAAAAGGTCGCGAAACTGAAGGAGCGCGAGACGCGCATAGCGGAGGATGAAAAGCGCCTTCACGACAAGGAAGTTCGCCTGCAGCAGGAGAAGCTCTACGGTTCGCGCCCCCAGACGGCCGCCGAGCCCGCCGTGGACCCGACCGAGGCCGAACTCGACGCGCTTTCGAACGCTCCCGACCCGCAGCCGCAGGCGGAGCCGGCGCCGGCGAAGCCCGCGCGCAGCTCGCGCCAGCAGTCGGACGGGTCGCTGCGCTACTTCGACGACGACGACCAGGCCTCCTCGTCCGCCGCGCCCGCGAAGAGCGGCTCGGTCGCGGCGGCGTCCGCGTCCTCGCGCCAGCAGGGCGGCAAAAAGGCCGCGGCCCAGCCCGCGGCCTCGTCGAACCTCCAGATCGGCGATTGGACGATCCCCCTCGACTGAGGGGGCGTTACCGCCGGCCGGCCTCCTCGTTCCTGACGGCGTCGATCCAGGCGTCGATCTCCGCGAGCTCCTTCGGTATGTCGATCGTCTGCGGACAGTGCGGACCGCACCTGCCGCAGCCGGTGCAGTGTTCGGCGCGGCGCAGCTCCTCGGGGACGGCCCGCGCGTACATTTTCAGCGTCTCGCGCGCCGTCGGCGCGTCCTTCGCGGTCAGGACCGCGTTGCGGAATGTGAGTATCGCCGGAATGTCCAGCCCGTATGGGCACGGCATGCAATACTGGCAGTTGTTGCACGGTATGGTGTTCAGCCTCAGCAGCGCGAGCGCGGCGCGCTCCAGCGCGGCAAGCTCCTCTGCGGAACACGGCTTCACCGGCGAGCACGTCGCGACGTTCTCCTCGATGTGCTCCGTGAACGTCATGCCCGAAAGCACGGTCATGACGTTCGGGTACGTACCGCAGAAGCGCAGCGCCCATTTCGCGAGCGTCGCCTCGGGATCGAGCGGCGCCAGCTCCTTCGCGAGCGCGTAGTTGTAGCGCGCGAGGCGTCCGCCCAGGAGCGGCTCCATGACGACTACCGGGATCTTCAGCTCCGTCAGGCGTCCGTACAGGTATTCGGCGTCCAGATTGCGCTCGTTGACCTCTTTCGCGTGCCGCCAGTCGACGTAGTTCATCTGTATCTGGCAGAAGTCCCATTTGTACTCGCCGTGGCGCTCCAGGCACCATTCGAAGACCTTGGGGTCGCCGTGGTACGAGAAGCCGAGGTTGCGGATTCGCCTCTCCTCGCGCAGCCCGAGGCACCATTCGAGCGCGCCGTTCTCGAGATACCTTTTCGAAAAGGTCTCGAAGCCCCCGTTGCCGACGGAGTGCAGAAGGTAGTTGTCGATATAGTCCGTCTGAAGGTATTCGAGGGACTTCTCGAACATCTTTCTGCACTCTTCGAACGGGTACTGCTGCGGCGCGAAGTTGGATAGTTTCGTGGCCAGGATGTAGTCGCCGCGCGCGTATCCGCTCGCCTTGAGCGAGCGCCCGAGGCACGCCTCGGACTGCCCCATGCAGTAGGCGGGCGACGTATCGAAGTAGTTGATTCCGCTGTCGAGCATGAGCCTGACCTGCGAATCCAGAAGCTTCTGGTCGATGGCGGCGCGGGACGTGCCGGGGATCGGCTTGCCGCCGGCGCGCCCGGCGGCGTTCTTGCCGTCAACCGTCGGCAGGCGCATCGCGCCGTAGCCCAGGAGCGAAACTTTGCGTCCGTCGGACGAGAATCTCGTAGTCATTGCCATTTCATTCCCCCCGTCATAGTCAGGTGCCGCATATTATATCAAATCTCGACATGGAACGCCAGCCACTGCGGGTCCTCGCGCCGGAAGAGTCCCTTGCCCTTGGAAAAATTTTTCCCGGGAGTTGAGAGGGGCGTTGAGATTTGATATAATATCCGGCCTATGAAACGAACTGGCAAAGAACCCGACACCGCCAAAGTGGCCTCTCTGGTGAGGCAGCTGCTGGCCGAGCTGGGGGAAGACCCGGAACGGGACGGGCTGAAGAAGACGCCCGAGCGCGTCGCGAAGTCCCTCGCGTTCCTCACGCGCGGCTACAGGCAGAACATCGGCAAGGTAGTCAACGGCGCGAAGTTCGCGAGCGGCACGAACCACATGGTGATCCTCAAGGACATCGAGCTGTACTCGCTCTGCGAGCACCACATGCTGCCCTTCTTCGGCAAGTGCGCGATCGGCTACATATCGCAGGGCAAGGTACTCGGCGTCTCGAAACTCGCGCGCATAGTCGACATGTTCGCAAGGCGCCTCCAGATACAGGAGCGCCTGACGGAGGAAATCGCGGACGCGGTGATGTCCGAAACCGGCGCCGAAGGCGTCGGCGTCGTCATACGCGCGAAGCACCTCTGCATGATGATGCGCGGCGTCGAGAAGCAGAATTCGGAAATGGCGACTTCCGCGGTGCTGGGGACCTTCCGCACCGACGAGAAGGTGCGGCAGGAGTTCCTGTCGCTCATCTGACGGGGTTCCAGGCATGGCGGCGTCAGGCATAACGGAAAGCGTGCTGGAGGAGATCAAGGCCCGGACGGACCTCGCGGACCTCATCGCCTCGTACGGCATCGCCCTGCGCCGCTCCGGCTCGTCCACGATGGCGTGCTGTCCGTTCCATCACGAGAAGACGCCGAGCTTCAACATAAACGCCGCGAAAGGCTTCTACCACTGCTTCGGCTGCAACGAGTCGGGCGACGCGATAAAGTTCGTCCAGAAGTACGAGGGTCTGACGTTCGTCGAGGCGGTGAAGAAGCTCGCGGCCGCGTGCGGCGTGAAGATAGAGGAGAAGGCCGATCCGCGCGCCGGCGAGCGCAAGCGCCTGTACGCGCTGATGGCGGAGCTCGCGCAGTTCTACCACGAGCGGCTCCTGAAGTCGTCCGAGGCGGCCGCCGCGCGCGAATACCTGAAGAGCCGCGCCCTCGACGGCGCGCCGTGCGAGGATTTTCTCATAGGCTACGCGCCGAACGGGGCCGCCGCCGTGATGGACTGGGCCGGGAAGAGCGGCTACACGCCGGACGAAATGGTCGCGGCCGGCGTGGTGAAGGCTCCGGATCGTCCGGGAGACTCGTTCTACCACAGGTTCGCAGGACGGCTGATGTTCACGGTGAAGGACCGCCAGGGGCGCGTCGTCGCGTTCTCCGGGCGCCAGCTCGTCGAAAAGAAGAACTCCGGCAAGTACGTAAACTCGCCGGAGACGCCGATATTCAGAAAGTCTTCCGTGCTTTTCGCCTTCGACCGCGCGGCGCAGAACATCGTGCGCTCGCCGCACCGCGAGGTCATCTGCTGCGAGGGCCAGATCGACGCGATACGCCTGCACGTCTGCGGGTTCGCGAACGCCGTCGCGTCGCAGGGGACGGCCTTCACCGAAGAGCACGCGGACATGGTCAGGCGCTACGCCGACTCGGCCGTGCTGATGTACGACGACGACGGGGCCGGCCACAAGGCGACGGTGCGCGTGGCCGCGATGCTCCTCGCGATGGGAATGCCCGTCAGGGTCGCGGGGCTCCCAGACGGCGACGACCCCGACTCGTACCTGCGCAAGCACAAGCCGGCCGAGCTGCAGGCGATAATCGACAAAGCCGAGTCGATCGTCTCGTTCCAGTGCCGAATCGAGCGCGCGAAAGAGGCGAACCCGGGCTCCATCGACGCCGTCGCGCGCGTGTCGCGCGCGGTGCTCGAGACCGTCGCGGCGTGTTCGTCGGCGATACTCAAGGCGGCGCTCGTGGACGAGGCCGCGAAGATCATGAAGCTGCCCGTCGCCGCCCTGAACGACGAACTTGGCAAAATCGCGGAGAAAAAGCGCGCCCCGGCGGCGGCCGGTCGCGCGCGCACGCGCGGAGAAGCCGCCGCCCCGGCCCCCGCCGGAGCGCCTGTCCCTACGGACGAGGAATGGATCTCCGCCGGGGACCCGGCGCCGGAGCCCGGCCCGGACGACGGCGACCGCGACGCCGCCGCCAACGAGCCGCCGTCGCACCTGGAGACGGCGTTCATGGCGTTCCTGCTCGCGAACGAGCACGACGCCGCCATCGCCGGGGAAGTGGAGCGGCTGCTGCCGCCGGGCGTCTTCGCCCACGGCTTCACGCGGAAATTCGTCTCGGCGTGGCTCGCGGGCGGACGCGGCGATGGCGACATACTGGCCGCATTCGCCGCCGGCCTCGCGCCCCCGTCGCGCACATGGTTCGACAGGGTCATCGGCGACACGGGCCTCACGGAGGTCAGCGCCCTCGAGCCCGCGGACATACTCCGCGACTTCGCGAGATGCATCTGGAGCGAAGCGCTGAAAAGGCGCCGCGGCGGGATGTCCGCCGCCGGAGACCCCGGCGAAGAGGCCGCCCGGCTCGACATTTCAATAAAACTGAAGCGGCTGCGCCAGGCCGACTGGCGCGGCGCGGAAGCGATAATAGGCGAAATGAAGAAAGGAGAAAAGCAATGGACATGAAGACGGCGTCGGCGAAGATCGCCGCGCAGAAGGAGCTGGTCGCGAACATACGCGACGAGGTGGGCAAGGTCATCGTCGGGCAGGAGAAGCTCGTGGACCGGCTGCTCCTCGCGCTTGTCACCGACGGGCACATACTCCTGGAAGGCGTCCCGGGACTGGCGAAGACGCTTTCCTGCAACACTCTCGCGAAGGCGCTTGGCCTCGGATTCAGACGCATCTCGTTCACGCCGGACCTTCTGCCGGCGGACGTCGTAGGCACGCTCGTCTACTCGCCGAAGACCGGGGAGTTCACCCCGAAAAAGGGTCCTGTGTTCACGAACCTTCTGCTGGCGGACGAAATCAACCGCGCGCCGGCGAAAGTGCAGTCCGCGCTGCTCGAGTCTATGCAGGAGCGCCAGGTCACCATCGGCGACGAGACGTATCCGCTCCCGTCTCCGTTCCTCGTCCTCGCGACGCAGAACCCGATCGAACAGGAAGGAACCTATCCCCTTCCAGAGGCGCAGGTCGACCGCTTCATGTTCAAGTGCCTCGTCGAGACGCCGTCGATGGCCGACGAACGGCGCATCATGCAGCGCTTCGCGGAGTCCGGCGACCGTCCGGAGGCGCGCACCGTCGCCACGCCGGAGTCCGTAGCCTCGCTGCGCGAGACGCTGCGCGACGTCTACTGCGACGAGAAGGTCGGCGACTACATCCTCGGCATCGTCTTCAAGACGCGCGAAAAGAACCCCTACGTGCAGAACGGCGCGAGCCCGCGCGCGACGCTCGCGCTCAACCTCGCCGCGCGCGGCAACGCGCTCATGCGGGGCAGACCGTACGCCACGCCGCAGGACGTGAAGGAGGTCGTCCACGACGTGCTGCGCCACAGGATCCTGCTCACCTACGAGGCCGAGGCGGAGGGCGTCACGAGCGACGCGGTGATCGACAGGATCCTCAGCGAGGTCCCGGTGCCGTGACGGACGTCAAGGAGCTGATGGCCAAGGTGGGGAGGATAAGGATCCTCACCAGCAGGCTCATCGACGACCAGCTGAGCGGCGACTACCACTCGACCTTCAAGGGCCAGGGCGTCGAGTTCGACGAGGTGCGCCCCTACGAGGTCGGCGACGACGTGCGCTCGATCGACTGGAACGTCACGGCACGGACGGGGCTCCCGTACATAAAGCGGTACAGCGAGGAGCGCGAACTCACGATACTTTTCGTCGTGGACGTGTCCGGCTCGCAGGCCTACGGCAGCGCCGGGCGCACGAAGGCCGAGCTTTCGGCGGAGGTGACCGCCCTTCTCGCCCTCACCGCGATCCGCAACCAGGACAAGGTCGGGCTCGTCCTCTTCTCCGACAGGATCGTGAAATACATCCCGCCGCGCAAGGGGCGCGACAGCGTGATGCGGCTCGCGCGCGAGGTCCTCGCGGCCGGCGACGGCGCCGAGGGCGGGACCGATCTCGCCGCCGCGCTGAAGTTCGTCAACGGCGTGCAGAAGCGCCGCGCCGTCGTCTTTCTGGTCGGCGACTTCCTGGAGTCGTCCGCCGCCGCCCGCGAAAGGCGAGAAGAGACGCGGCGGCTCATCCTCGCCACGGCGCGCCGCCACGACATGGTGTGCGCGACGGTGTCGGATCCGGCGGAGCATTCGCTGCCGGACGTGGGGCTGGTCGAGCTGGAGGATCCCGAGACCGGCGAGGTCGCCGTCGTGGACACGTCGAGCGCGGCGGTGCGCAGGGCGTTCGCGGAGCGCGCCGCGTCGGAGCGCGCGGAACTTTCGAAATTCTTCGGCAAGTCCGGGATCGACACGCTCGATCTCGCGACCGACAGGCCGTACATAGACGAAGTGCGCGCGCTCTTCCGCAGGCGCGCGCGCAAGAGGTGAAGGAATGGCATTTGCGACAACAATGCTCGCGGCGGCCCTGCTGACCGCAGGCGAAGGCGGAGTGGAGCTTTCGGTCGAAGGCGACAGCCTCGCGGTCGATCCCGCGCGCAGCGTCTTCGTTACCGTGTCGGTCAAGGCCCCGAAAGGCGTCTCCGTCGAGCCGCCCGACATACGCGACCGTGTGCGCGGATTCTCGCTCGCCGAAACGTTCGCGAGGGAGCCCGAGACCCTGAAGGACGGCTCGACCGTCAAATCCGCAGACTGGCGGCTCGTTCCGGAGCCGTGCGCACCCGTCTACAAGATCGCGCCGTTCGCGGTGGAGCCGGCGGGAGCGCCGGGGTTCGTCGCCGGGCCCCTCTATTTCGAACCGCCGCCGCCGCGCGAACCGGTGACCGGCGGCATCGAGACCGACCCCAAGAAGGATCTGCCGCCCCTCAGCTGGCGGCTCGCGGGCCGGCTCGCCGCATGGGGCGCGCTCGCGGCGGCGGCGGCCTTCGGGCTGTACCTGCTTCTGAGGCATCTCGCAAGGCGCGTCAGGGAGCACATGATGAGTCCCATCGAGCGCGCTTGGGCGGAGCTCGACAGGCTCCTCAAAAAGAGCCTCCCCGAGCGCGGCAGATACAAGGACTTCTACGTTGAACTCACGATGGTCGTGAGGCGGTACGTCCAGCGCAAGTACGGCGTGAAAGCCCCCCACATGACGACGGAGGAGTTCCTTGGCGAGATACGGCGCGAAGGCGGCGGACGCTTCGGAGACACGGCCTCGCTCGGCAGGTTCCTGGAATCCGCCGACATGGTGAAGTTCGCCGGCGTCGAGGCGACCGCCGAAATGGCGGACGGCGCGACGGCGAACGCGCGTGAGTACCTTGAATCCGACAACCGCGAACGTCCGCTCGCACCGGCGAAAGGAGGCGCGTCGTGAACTTCGGCTTCGAAATGCCGTGGGCGCTGCCCGCCCTGGCCGCGCCAGTGGCGTTCGCGGCGTGGAGGCTCTTCAGACGCTCCCGCGGAACCGGCGTGAAGTTCTCCGCGCTCCCGCGGATTCCGCAGCGCGGCGGCGGCTGGCGCCGCGCGCTCGCGGCCGCCGCGCCGTACCTCATGGTCGCGGGGCTCGTCTCGCTCGCGGTGGCCGCGGCGAGGCCGAGGACTCCCCTCGGCAGCGAACGCAAAAACGTGGACGCGATAGCCATCGTAATGGCGGTGGACGTCTCGGGCTCGATGTGCGCGCTGGACCTGACGCCGCGCGGCGAGCGCGAATCGCGCGAAACGACGCGCCTCGCAGTGGTGAAAAAGACGTTCGCCGACTTCGTGTCGTACCGGCCTGACGACCTCATTGGCCTCGTGACCTTCGGCGGCTACGCATCCACGCGCGCCCCGCTCACCGCCGACCACGAGTCGCTCCTGAACGTGCTAAAGGCCGTCGAGATACCCGACGAGCGCGACGAGCAGATGACGGCGATAGGCGACGGCCTCTCGGTCGCGCTCCTGCGGCTCAAGGACGCGCAACCGAAGTCGAAGATCGTGATCCTCCTCTCGGACGGCGTCAGCAACACCGGCGCCGTAAGCCCGGAGCAGGCGGCGGAGACGGCCGCGAAGATGGGCGTCAAGGTCTACTCGATAGGCGTCGGCACGGGCGCGATGGTCGCGAAATTCCTCGTCAAAGACAACTACGGACGCGACATCGTGATACGCGACAGATCCGGGTTCGACGAGGCGCAGCTGCGCGGAATAGCCCGCAAAACCGGCGGCAAATATTTCGCCGTGAACGACCGCGAGGCCCTCGACAAGGCGATGGAGGAAATCGACAAGCTCGAAACGACGCCGATCGAGGCGGAGGTGTGGAACCGTTGGCAGGAGCATTTCAAGCCGTTCCTCGCGGCCGGAGCGCTCATGGTCCTGCTCGCCGTCGCAGCATCCGTGGCCGCGACGAGGAGAATGGCGTAGGTAGGGAGGCGGAAATGGACGACGCGACCGGAATGGACAGGGCGAGGCTGCTCGTAATGCTCGACATGGAGCGCAGGCTGCACAGGAAATTCTCGATCCAGGCGTCGCACCTCGGACGGGACCTCGCCGCCGCGTCCGAAAAACCCGCGCCGGAAGGCTTCGTCTCGCGCATTGCGAGGCTATGCGGGATTTCCGCAAAGGCGCCGCGCCGAAGTCCGCGCAAAAAGCCGGCCGTCGCCGGCGGATGCTCGATCGTCATCCCCACATGGCGGGACAACGCTTTCGTCCGCAAGGCCGTCGCTTCGTGCCTTGCGCAGACGGCCGGCGCGGACGGGCTGCAGATTCTTCTTTGCGTCAACGGAGGAGACACGGAATATTTCGAACGGTTGAGGGGCGAATACGGCGGCGACGCCAGGATAGAGGTGCTCCGCACAGGCAGGGCCGACCCCAACGCGGCGCGGCGTCTCGGCGTGGAGGCGGCGAAGATGCCGTTTCTGGCGTTTGTCGACGACGACGACGAAATTACGTCTGGATTCGTGGAGAGGCTCCGCGGCTTCTTCGCGGATCCGAATACGAACATCGCGATCGGCGCGCTGCGCGAATGCGGCGGGGACGACGGTCAGCCGCAGAGTCCGGGAGGGTCGCGCTTGTCGCGACCGGACGGCGTGATAGCCGACACTCTGCGCTCCGCCGGGAGCGGCGCGACGCAGGACCGCCGCGAACTGAGCCCGGTACTCTCGTCGTTCTGCTACAGGCTCTTCAGGACCGCTTTCTTCAAGCGCGCCTTCAGGATTTCCGATTCGGCCCTACCGTTCGCGGAGGATGTCGTGTTCTGGGTGGAGAACTTCGCGGCGATCGAAGGTCCCGTGCGCTGCGATTCGCCCGACGCTCCCGAATTCTACATCCGCCGCATGACCGGCGACAGCCGCAGCCGGCCCGCGTCGTCGCGCGGCGCGGCAGCCGGGATACGGCCCCATCTGGAATGTCTGGAGACGCTTTCGCGCTTCGCCCTTGACGCCGGCAGAACCATTGAGGAAAGGTGCTTCGCCGTATCGAAGATCGAGGCGAGAGCCGGCATGATATCGAAGCTTGTCGCGTCCCTCGACGGCGCGGCCAAGACCGCCGCGCTAGACGCCATCCGCGCTTCGGGCAATCCCTTCACGTTCCTGTGCACAGAAGCATCCGATTCCCGGCCAGCTTCCGTGCGCAACGACACATACCACAAGTGACCGGTTGGTTTTCTGGGGGTTCAATGGTTGCCTCGCAGGGACTCGAACCCCAACAAGCAGAATCAGAATCTGCGGTGCTACCATTACACCACGAGGCAATCCCGCGCCTTTTCGAAATTGGCGGGGTCGACGGGGCTCGAACCCGCAACCCCCGGATCGACAGTCCAGTGCGCTAACCAATTGCGCCACAACCCCGCGTTCCGAAAAGTGGCGCATATTATACCAAATTATTTGAATTCGCGCAAGGGGGTATTTGAAATTG
>Ga0310696_10009926_pt1 | contig 10976 bp, 11 predicted proteins | sample AusTroGonzalo_MG_4_FD_203885 | JGI IMG/M metagenome (GOLD analysis project Ga0310696, IMG submission 203885) | Bovine rumen microbial communities from tropical cattle in Woodstock, Queensland, Australia - Gonzalo_02 (v2) (version 2) | ecosystem: Host-associated > Mammals > Digestive system >...
CTTGGAGGAAAGAAAGGCCTTACCGATGAGTTTGAATACCGCACGGTTTGCCTTCATGTCCTCTCCGGAATCCTCTACAAAGCCACTGGAATGAAGACTGTGGATTTTGCCAACAGGTTCCTATTTGCTCCGCTTGGAATTCCTGAGCACTTTAATTTCTATGCAATGAATGCAGAGGAGCACAAGCAATTCACAATTGAAAAACTGCCCAAGGGAAATGTATGGTTTGCAGATCCCGAAGGATTGGGAACACCCGGCTATGGTCTTTGCATGAGTGCAACCGATATGGCAAAGATTGGCCAGCTTTGTCTGAACAAGGGAGTTTGGGAGGGCAATCGGATTGTTTCAGAACAATGGATAAACGACATGACCACGCCTCGGCCTGTTGAAAGCAAGATGTTCCGAAATATGCAGTACGGATACCTGTGGTGGATAATCCATCCGGAGAAAAACATCTATGCGGCAATAGGAAACAGCGGAAACGTCATCTACGTTAATCCTGAACAGGACACCGTTGTCGGAGTTTCTTCGTATTTCAAACCGACTGTCTTTGACCGTGTTGATTTCATTGAGGATGATCTTTTACCTAGTGTTGAATAAGAATATGGCCAATATCATCACCGGCATCAGGATTCTATGCAGTATCGCCTTACTGTTTTTCCCTGCGTTCTCACCCGCGTTTTATGCTCTGTATATCATTGCCGGTATAAGCGACATGATAGATGGAACAGTTGCGAGAATAACAGGGACGGCCAGTGAGTTTGGTTCGAGATTGGATACTACAGCGGATTTTGTTTTGGTGGCAGTTTGCTTGATAATAATTCTTCCGATACTCGATATTCCATCATGGCTGTTGATTTGGATTGCCGTTATTGCTCTGATCAAATTGATCAACATCGTATCCGGGTATGTGATGTTCAAAAAGCTCGTTGTCGCTCATACCGTGATGAATAAGGTCACCGGTATTTTGCTGTTCATTCTGCCCCTGACACTGATGTTAATCGACTTGAAATACAGCGGAGCATTCGTCAGTGCAGTGGCGACATTTGCCGCGGTCCAGGAAGGGCATTTCGTTAGGACCGGCAGGACTGAGGCGAGAAATAAAACTGTATTTACTAATCGTATTATTGAGAAGTAAAATTATAGTGCTTGTGATTGGAAAGCACTATGAAGAAGATTTGGGTTATTGTTGTCAATGTTTCCATCATGATCGCTATGTTGACCTTTGTGGTTATTTATTCACGTTTGGAGAACCGCAACTCAACACGGATGCAGATAGAGCATTTTGAGAACACCACGATCACGATGAAGCATGTCACCGAAAACTATCTGGAAGGTGAGCAGCGAATCTGTGACGTGTGGGCCCGCTACATCAACAGCAAGGACATGACCATCGAGGAAGCCGTTTCCTTCATCAGGATCTCACACGTGCTTCCGACTGCATCGGTACACATCGTCTATGTAGATACTCTGTCCGGTCTGTCCACCAAGGCACGTCAGAATAATCCCGATGATTTCTCCGTTTCTTACAGTCAGATGAACCTTCTCAACGATCTGAGCTGGATAAGTGAGATAGGGGAATCAATCAATATCTCCCGTGCCTATACGAACCCGGTCAACGGAGAACAGTCAATTGCTTTCTGCAATATCATCTCGCTTAAAGATCCGCAGACCGGAAATCACAGAAAGGCCATATTGCTTCGAATTATGCCTGTTTCCGAGTTGGAGGAGAAATGGATCTTCCCGAAGGAAGAGTTCAAAAGCGCCGAGCTTTCCATAATCGATGACAACGGCGATTACATCATCAAGGGTCATTCCTTCAAGAACTCCAATCTATTTGAGTTCTACAGGTCTTACAACACCATTGATTCTGCATCAGCTCAGGAGCTTTTTGAAAGAATCACATCGACAACCGGCTCAGTTACCATGAAGAACTCCCGCGGTGAGGAATGTATCCTTGCCTTCACACCTGTTGCCGCGACAGAGGGCTGGACGCTTCTCAGCTTCATGCCGATGACGGATCTGAGCGTCGATACTGAGAACTGGCTTCTGATCGGCTTTGTTTCCGCAGGTCTTCTGATACTGTTCTTCTTTGATCTGGCCGTCATCCTCATCTTCAACAAGACACTCAAGGTTGCGGCACGTGAGGCAGCATCGGCCAACAAGGCGAAAACCGACTTCCTGTCGACCATGTCCCATGACATCCGCACTCCTATGAACGCTATCATCGGTCTGACGACGATTGCGGAAAAGAACATCGACGATAAGGAAGCGGTGAAAGAGAACCTCCGTAAGATCACGCTTGCCAGCAACCATCTTCTCACCCTGATCAACGACATTCTCGACATATCCAAGGTCGAGAGCGGAAAGCTCAACCTCAGTCCGCAGAACTTCTCTATAGCCGAGATGATGGAGAACATAGTGAACATCTCCGAGCCGATGATCAAGGACAAGAACATCGATTTCAATTATCACGTCAGCAAGCTTGATACCGAGTATATTTACGCCGATAAACTGCGTTTGAATCAGATTTACATCAACATCCTTTCCAACGCCATCAAATACACGGAGGACGGCGGGCGCATCAGCATGGATATGCGTGAAGAGCAGAGCCAGAAGCCCGGCTGCGTGAAACTTACCTACGTGGTATCCGATTCCGGTATCGGTATGAGTCCTGAGTTCATGCAGAACATGTATCAGCCGTTCTCACGCGAAAAGGACAGCCGCGTTGACAGAATCCAGGGTACAGGTCTTGGTCTTGCCATAACAAAGAAGATGGTAGACCTTCTGGGCGGAGTCATTGAATGTCAGAGCGAGCAGGGTAAGGGAACGACGTTCACCGTCATTCTGGATCTGCCCGTTGCAGACAGGCAGAAAGATGTCATGAATCATGAGCCGGAAAACGACGACTTGAACCTGCAGGGAATGAACATCCTCGTAGCGGAAGACAACGACATCAACTGGGAGATCATTTCCACCATCCTCGACATGTACGGAATCAAGGCAGAGCGTGCTGAAAACGGACGTATCTGCGTTGAGAAAATGAAAGCGGCATCAGAGGGAAGCTATGATCTGATTTTCATGGATATTCAGATGCCGGAGATGAACGGACTTGATGCCACAAGGGCTATCCGCGCATTGGACAATGCTTGGGCATCTTCCATCCCGATCATCGCCATGACTGCGGATGCTTTCTCGGAAAACATCACAGAGTGTCTCAATGCCGGTATGAACGGACATATCGCAAAACCAATAGACGTTAATCTCGTCATCAAAGAAATACGCAGAATAAAGAAAGAGAAGAAAAAATGAAGAAACTGATCTTGATTGTTCTAATCGTTTTAATGGTTGTCTCGCTGACATCGTGCAGCAAGAAGAAGGAAGAAACCTACGCAGGATTCAAGCCTGCCCTTGATAAGGACACAAGCTGCAACATCACTGTAGTCGGAAGCTACGACAACTTCGAGGCGTTGGAAGCTGAGTTTGACAGATTCAACGAGTTCTATCCGAACGTACGTCTGAAGTATTTGAAGCTGGACGATTACAACAATACATTGAGCATGGTGCTTGAGGGCAACGACAAGCCCAACATCTTCTTCTCCTATGCTTCGATGTTCGGAAACCAGAAATTCGATTCGGTTTTCAATCATATGGAAAACCTTTCGGATCCGGCTTTGAAGATGAATCTTGATTGCATCCGTCCGGGCCTTATCAACCATGATTCAAAAGATCGTGTGATGATGGTGCCGGTCTTCTCAAGAACATACGGAATGTTGGTGAACAACAATCTGTTTGAAAAGGAAGGTCTGAAAGTCCCGACCACAATGGCTGAGCTTCTGACCGTCTGTGAAGAACTGAAGAAAAAAGGCTATGACAGCCCGATGATGGGTTACAGCGCCAAATCCTCCAGCTGTCTGATGTACACGATCTCTTATCCGATGTTTGTCGCCACTCTCGCCAAGAACCCGCAGGCTTTGGATCTTGCAAATGCACTTGATCCTACGGCTGGAGAATACATGCGCCCGGCATTGGAGGCAGTTGAGCTTCTGATGCAAAGCGGCTACATCAACCTTGAATCCTGCGACCAGATCAAGGACAACTACACGAAGGTAATCCTTCGCTTCTTCGAAGGCGATGTTCCGATGATGATCTGCGCCGGTGATACCGTCTCCGGTACTAAGAAAAGGGAAAGCCAGTCTGAGGCTTTCACCAAGTCACCGTTCAATTACACATTCGCACCGATTCCTTTGACAGAGGCCGGCGGATACTTCATCGACAGTCCGTCAGTAGAGTTCTCAGTCAACAAGGACTGCGATAACCTGGATATGACAAACGAGTTCATGAGGTTCCTGATTTCCAATAGTGAGCTGAACGAGATGGCATCTGTTAAGCGTCTGGTGACACCGACCAAGGATCTGTCATTTGACTCAGTTTACGCCCCGTTCGGTCAGGTTACGTCAGAGCGCACATTCTCGCCTGAAGTGCTCGGAATCAAGGATCCTCTTACGGTTCAGATCCGCAATGCTGCATTCAAGGTCGGAAGAGGTGAACTTTCAATCGACGAAGCCATCGCAAAATACGGAAGTCTTTGACAGGACAAAAGGAGGGGATTGATAGATGATTGATGCAATCCTTAAGAACGACACTCGAAAGCGTAAGATTCTCATTGTAGAGGACGAGTTCGTAAACCGCGAGATTCTCAGTGCGATGCTGGATTCGGAATATGAGGTAATCTGTGCCGAGTCGGGAGAGAAAGCTGAATCAGTCCTCCAAAGTCAGGCTGTAGAACTCAGTCTTGTCCTGCTTGATCTGAATCTTCCGGACCGCCACGGTCTGGATATCCTTCGTGGAATCAAGGAGAATCCCCGCACCGCAAAGATCCCCGTAATCATTCTGACATCCGACAAGGAAGCAGAGGTTGAATGCCTGAATCTTGGTGCAATCGACTTCATTCCTAAACCTTATCCGATTCCCAAGGTCGTTCAGGCTCGTGTCCGCCGTACAATCGAACTTTCAGAAGACCGGGATCTTATCAGAGGGACCGAACGCGATAGTCTGACCGGCCTTTATAACCGCGAGTATTTCTACCGTTATGCCGCGCAGTTTGACACCTTCAATCCGGACGTCTCCACCGATGCTCTGGTTCTTGACATCAATCATTTCCAGATGATAAACGAGCGCTTCGGAAAGCAATATGCAGACGAGGTTCTTGTCAGAATCGGAAAGGCCATTCTTGCGGCCGTCGGACCGTCAGATGGAATTGCCTGCAGGCTCCGAGCCGATGTGTTTCTGATCTACTGTCCACATATTCCTGATTATCAGGCATTTCTGGACGGGGTAGTGGCACTGGCCTGCGGCGAGGACAAGGGACGCATCCGCATCCGTCTGGGCGTTTATTCGGACACCGACAAAGAAGTTGAGATGCAGACTCGCTTTGACCGTGCGAAGATCGCAGCCGATACTGTGAGAGGAAGCTTTACCGACTTCATCGCTTTCTATGACAATGCCCTTCATGAGAAGGAAGTCTATGCCGAGCGTCTTCTTGACGAGTTCCCGGCAGCTATTGAAGGAAAGCAGTTTGCTGTCTACTTCCAACCCAAGTATGATATCCGTCCGGAGATTCCTGTTCTCTGCGGTGCGGAAGCTCTGGTGCGTTGGATACATCCGGAGCTGGGCATGATCAGCCCGGGCATCTTCATTCCGCTTTTTGAGAGCAACGGCCTTGTCAGAAAACTCGACCAGTACGTCTGGAAGGAGGCTGCCAGACAGGTTGCCCAGTGGAAGAAGAGATACGGCCGAACAGTTCCCGTGTCGGTCAATGTCTCAAGAATCGACATGCTGGATCCTGATCTGGTCGAGACCCTTTGCGGCCTTGTGAAGAGCAACGGACTTCAGTTCTCGGATTTGCATCTTGAAATCACCGAATCGGCCTACACCGAGGATGCTCAGCAGATCATAGCTACAGTCAACACCCTCAGGGATGCCGGATTTGTGATTGAAATGGACGACTTCGGTTCGGGTTATTCCTCATTGAACATGATTTCCAATCTTCCGATAGATGTCCTGAAGCTGGATATGATGTTCATCCGCAGCGTATTCAAGGAGAACGGAAACCTGAGGATATTGAAGTTAATCGTTGATATTTCAGATATTCTCTCCGTTCCGATGATTGCCGAGGGAGTTGAGACGGAAGAACAGCTGAAAGCGCTGCGGGAGATGGGCTGTGATATGGTTCAGGGATATTATTTCTCTCCACCCAAATCCGCTTCCGATTTTGAAAAGCACATAGAAAAGTGGCTTGAGGCCGTAAAGGAGCGATAATGCTTACAATCGATAAACTGCGCGATTTCGGTGCGAATGTCGAAGAGGGACTTCAGCGTTGTGTAAACAACGAGATGCTCTATCTGAGACTGGTGGATAAGGCGATTCACGATCCTTCTTTTGATACCCTGAGGGAAGTAGCTGAGAAGGGTGATCTTGAAAAGGGTTTTGAGATTGCTCACGCTCTGAAAGGTGTGACTGCGAACCTGGCCCTGACTCCGCTTTACACTCTGATCTGCGAAATCACAGAGCTGTTTCGCAATCGCAAGAAGGTAGATTACCGTCCATACGTAGATTCAATTATCGCAAAACGGGACGAGCTGCTTGCCCTGTTCAATTGAGTTGGAGACTGCAAGAATGACACTGGAAACAAAACGACTCATTCTCCGTCCTTGGATAGAAACGGACGCACAGGAGTGCTATAAATACGCAAAGGACCCTAAAGTCGGTCCCATTGCCGGATGGCCGGTTCATACCAGTGTGGAAAACAGCCGTCAGATCATTCGTGATGTTCTGATGGTACCTGAGACCTATGCAATTGTGCTTAAGGAGACGGGACTCCCCATCGGAAGCATAGGCCTTCATCACAATGATCTTGCAGAAAAGGAAGATGAGGCGGAGCTCGGTTACTGGCTAGGTGTGCCGTACTGGGGACGCGGACTTGTCCCTGAGGCAGCTCATGAGCTGCTTAGACACGCATTTGAGGACTTAAAGCTTAACCGAATCTGGTGCGGCTACTACGATGGCAACGAGAAATCCAAACGGGTTCAGGAAAAGCTCGGTTTCAGGTATCAGTGGACTAACGATGAAGTTCCTGTTCCATTGATGAATGAGACAAGAAGAGGATTCGTCAGCCTGCTGACAAAAGAGCAGTGGGCCCGGACTATTTGACTGGTGCTACATTGGGAGACAAAACAATGAGTTTCAAACTGTTCATTCAGGCAATTTGCAAGTTTGTCATGGGAATACTGCTGGTCGGGGCCTTGCTTTTCCTTCCGGCTGGGACATTTGAATACCGTCAGGCTTGGCTTCTGATCGGCATCCTCTTTGTTCCGATGTTCTTTGCAGGACTTGTGATGATGAAAAAGAGTCCTGAGCTTCTGAAAAAGAGACTGAATGCGAAAGAAGAACAGAGCGAACAGAAAACTGTCATTGCTTTAAGCGGCCTGATGTTTACGGCAGCATTTATCGTTGCCGGACTGAACTTCCGTTTCGGCTGGATTGTGCTTCCTGACTGGGTATCCTATGCTGCCGCGGCAGTCTTCCTTGCAGCATATGCTTTGTATGCCGAGGTCCTTAGGGAAAACGTCTACCTTTCCAGGACAATTGAGGTTCAGGAAAACCAGAAGGTAATCGATGACGGATTGTACGGAGTGGTGCGCCACCCGATGTATATGACAACGCTTCTTCTCTTTCTCTCAATGCCTCTGGTTTTAGGCTCGGTAATCTCTTTTGTGATTACGCTTTTGTATATCCCGATCATTGCAAAGAGAATCAGAAATGAGGAGCAGGTGCTGGAAAACGGACTTGACGGGTACAAAGAATACAAACAGCGTGTAAAATACAAAGTGATTCCGTTTATCTGGTGAGGAAAAGACTGTGAATTTCAAAGAATATGGTCCCAAAGATGCCCAGGCTATCGTGCTGTTACACGGCGGGGGACTGTCATGGTGGAATTACAGAGATGAGGCAGAGCTTCTTCAGAAAGACTTTCATGTGATTCTTCCTGTTCTGGACGGGCATGCAGGAAGCGACAGAGCCTTTACATCTATCGAAGACAACGCAGCTGAAATCATTTCCTTCATAGATGGCGGACTGGGTGGCTCTGTTCTTTTTCTCGGAGGTCTGTCTCTCGGAGCTCAGATTACATTGGAGATTCTGTCTCAGAGAAAGGATATCTGTCGCTTTGCCGTTGTGGAGAGTGCACAGGTCACTCCGTCCAAGCTTACAAACTCTTTGATCTCTCCTGTTTTCGGAACCAGTTACTGTCTGATCAAAAACAAGAGCTTTGCAAAGCTTCAATTTCGATCTCTTCATATGAAGCCGCAGTTGTTTGAGGATTACTACCGCGATACCTGCAAGATTTCCAAATCCGACATGATTGCCTTCCTGAAAGCAAATACAGCTTACGAAGTCAAAGAGACTCTTCAGAGCAATGAGGCTGTCATCCGGATTGTTGTTGGAGGCAGGGAACAGAAGAGTATGCTTGAATCTGCACAGCGCCTTCACAAGATGCTTAAAAACAGTGTTCTTGAGATAAAAGACGGCCTATATCACGGCGAGTATAGCATTAAAAATCCGGATCAATTTGTGGCAGAATTGAGGAGTATGATTTAAAGGGGGCCTCCATGTCGGAGTTTAAGAATATCGTAGTAAGCAAAAGCAGCGTTCCGGCGCTTGCCATCACTGTCGTTCTGCTGATAGTGATTCCTGTAGCCTTGTTCATTTACTGGCGCAGAAACCACAGAGGAGAGACTAATTACAGCTATCTCATTGCAGGTGCAATCGGATTCATTGTTTCCGCCCGTGTGCTGGAGCTCGGAGTTCATTATTTCTGCATTATTTCGGATAACTCTGTTTCCAGATTCATCACAGGCAATACTCTGGCTTATGTCCTATACGGAATCACCATGGCAGGTGTTTTCGAGGAATGCGGACGCTATATCGTCATGAGATTCATTATGAAAAAGAACCGCACACGAGAAAATGCTGTCATGTACGGCATCGGACACGGCGGAATTGAGATTTTGGTGGTACTTCTGCCTGCGATGATTTCGTTTCTTCTGATTGCAGTGCTGTTCTCGACAGGAGATGTGAATAAGGCTCTCAGCACGTTGAGGATCACAGAGGAGACGGCTGCGGCATCTCTTCCGGCTATTCAGGCAGCTGCCTCATTCAGTTATTTGGCCATGGCGATGAATGTCCTTGAGAGAGTATTTGCCATGCTGCTTCATATCGGGCTTTCCGTTGTTGTGTTTTACAGCGTTGTCAGTGCAAAGAAGATCTATCTTTTGCTTGCCATCCTGCTTCACATGCTGATGGATTCCTTTGCCGCCCTTTATCAGCGTGGTCTATTACCTATGTGGGCAACCGAGATCTGGGCAGCGTTGTGGGCTGCGATAACCGTTGTTATTGCATTCAAGCTTTATAAAAAGACAACAACCGACACTCAGACTACATGATTGGAAGGTTTTGATAAGGCTCATAAGGCTCGTAAGCCTCATAAGCCTCGTAAGCCTCAAAGAGCTTTGGCGAATTCTCTTATTTCCTTCATCTTGTGCTCTGATTTGTTTTCCGAGCCATGAGCTGTGATGACTCCTGCAAACTGGATTCCAGCATAGTCCATGTATGCCTTCATCTGAGCAATGGCACCGTCATAGACTCCCGGAGAAGCTGAAGAAAGAAGCAGAGCGACCTTCTTGGCCTTGGTAGGTTTTCCGATGCAATAGACTCTCTGGATTGCGGCTTCGATCTGGGCTGTCATCATGAAATAGTAAATAGGGGATGCGAAAACGATTATATCGGCATCCTTGTATGCAGGAAGAATCTTTTCAAAATCATCCTTCTGGATGCATGTGCCGTTGCCTTTCGTGTGGCAGTACTCGCATCCCAGACAGCCTGCGATCTTCATCCTTCCTACATGATATTCTTCTACCTCGTGACCTGCTGATCTTGCGCCTTCGCAGAATGCCTGAACCATTGCCTCTGTGTTAACTTTTCTCGGGCCTCCGTTGAATACTGCTATCTTCATCTTTGTCATCCTCCGTTTGCTTAACTATACCATGGCAGGGGACTGAACAATACAAAGAATCGTGCTAACATGAAGACATGACAGGCAAGGCTTATTTTGCAGGCGGATGCTTTTGGTGCATCACTCCGCCTTTTTATGAGATGAACGGAGTTCTGAGTGTGGCCAGCGGTTTCAGCGGCGGTGATGAGGAGAATCCGAGCTATGAGGATGTGAAGGGCCAGAAGACAGGCCACAGGGAGACCATCTGCATCTCATATGACACTGAGAAGGTATCCTACAACGATCTTCTTCAAACCTTCCTGACAAATGTTGATCCGTTTGACGCAGGCGGTCAGTTCATAGACAGAGGAAGATCCTATACCCTTGCAATCTACTACTGCACCGAAGAAGAGAAGGCTGAAGCCAACAAAGCAATCGAAGAACTTGAGAAAACCTCCGGCCGACCGGTGAAAATCAGCGTCGAAGCCTTCAAATCATTCTATATGGCCGAGGAGTACCATCAGGATTGGTACAGAAAGCACCCCGAGGCCTTCGCCTGTGAGATGAAAGCCTCCGGAAGAAGATAGGGTATCTCAGCCCTTTTTTTTGATACTTTCTTTGATTGCGTTGAAAGTCGTTTCGCTGATGTAGTGCTCGATGCGGCAGGCATCTTCTGTGGCGGTCTTTTCGTCAACGCCGATATCCATAAGAAGCTTTGAAAGAACCTGGTGACGTTCGTAGATGCGAGAGGCGATTTTCTCGCCTTCCTCAGTCAGGTTGACGAAGCCGTGGTCATCGGTGAAAACAAGGCCCTCGTCCTTGAGGAGGCCCATTGCACGGCTGACGGAGGGCTTTGAGAAACCCATGTACTCGCCAACATCGATTGCACGGACCTGTGATGATTTCTGAGAGAGAATGTAGATTG
>Ga0310696_10009928_pt1 | contig 10976 bp, 7 predicted proteins | sample AusTroGonzalo_MG_4_FD_203885 | JGI IMG/M metagenome (GOLD analysis project Ga0310696, IMG submission 203885) | Bovine rumen microbial communities from tropical cattle in Woodstock, Queensland, Australia - Gonzalo_02 (v2) (version 2) | ecosystem: Host-associated > Mammals > Digestive system >...
CTGCCACACGGAGTACCCGGTCTCGCGCCGGCAGGAATTGTCCCAGCCGAGCATGGCGCAGCGGTAGAACGGGTAGGGGGAGCTGTCGGCGAAGGTGCGTTTTTTCCAGATGTCGGTGATGATCTTCTGGTAGTTGTAGTAGTAGCCGTCTTCCTTGTAGGCCTTGAACGTGGAGGGCGGGTACATCTCGAGCGGGGAGACCATGTGCGGCGGGAACTCGACTTCGCGGTCGACTTCGATGAACTTCTTGAACTCGTTGCTCTTGATGAACGTGCGGCAGGACCAGATATGGATCTCGCCGACGCCGTTGTTGCGGCACCACGCGCGCCACGTGGCGAATGTCTTGTTCGCGTTCGGCAGGATCTTCGCGTGGTAGACCAGGATCACGGGCTTGCCGCCGCAGCGCAGATAGCGCGGATCGGTGATGTAGGGCTTCAGGTCCTTGATGAAGTTGATGTCGTTTTCCTCGGAGTAGTTCTGCTGGATGAGCACGGAATCCTGCTGGCCGTCCCACGTGCGGGTCCAGTTCTCGTTCGCCCAGCAGAGGCAGAAGGGAAAGTTGATTTCGGGGTGGGCCATGAGGTTGTCGAGCGGCTTCTCCATGAGCTTCTTGCCGTCGAACCAGTAGTAGTAGAGGCAGAACGCCGTGATGCCGTGGGCTTTCGCGAGGGCGGCCTGCTTCTTCATGGTCTCCACGTCTGCGAGGTCGTAGTAGCCGATGTCGCGGTGCGGCGTGCGCGGCTGGTAATGGCCGGGGAAACGCGGTTTCGCCTTCTTCGTGTTGGACCACTCGGTGAAGCCTTTGCCCCACCATTCGTCGTTCTCGGGGAACGTGTGGAACTGCGGCAGATAGAACGTGATGACCTGGACGTCCTGTTCCTCGGGGAGCAGGAACTTCTCGTCGTCCTCGTAACGGGACTTGAAGGTGGGCGCCTCCTCCAGGGGGTCCTCGGCCTTCTGGGGCTTTTCGCCGCCGAGGCCGAAGATCTTCGAGGTCTTCGCGACGCCGGTCATGATGTGGTAGAACGCCATGGCCACGGGGTGTTTGGACCCGTCGCTGCCCTGGGCGGCCGCGATGCCGTCGAGGTAGACCTTGGACTCCTTCATGATCTCGCGGTTGAACGTGGCGAAGCCGTAGAAGAAGTGGATGAAGCGGGCGATGCCCCAGGCCTTGGAGTTGTGGATTTCCCAGAGCATGCGCTTGTCGTATTCGACCTGCCAGCGCAGGGCGTCGAGTTCGCCCGCCATGCCGCCCCGTTCGCGCGAGACCTGAGCGTATTTCTGCTTCAGCTCGTTCAGCTCCATCTGAAGCTTGATGAGGTCGTGCTCGATGCCGCTGCAGTAGTTTTCGAGCTCCTGGGCGACTTCGGGCAGGAACGTGGGGAAGCACCGGCCGTTGTCGGTGTGCTTCATGGAATCCGGCAGGATGGCCTGGAGATAGAGGTGAATGAGTTCTTCTTCGCTGTATTGTTTGTTCATGATTCGATTTCCCTGCAGTCAATCGCGGACATCGGCAGTCCGATCAGGGCTCCCTGGAGGGGGTAGCTGGAGTTGACGTTGAACTTCATGGCATTGTGATTCCAGATTTGAATGCTGTGGTCCGCGATCTTGCCCGTGGACACTGCGACTCCGACCGTGTATTCGCCATTTTCCAGGCGCGGCAGGACGAAATGGAACACGGCCTCCATCATGCGCCCTTCCTCCAGCACGGGGATCGCCCCGGGGATGCTGGAGTCGCCCCACAGGTTCACGCCCTGGGGGGTCCGGACCGAGAATCCGACGGCCGGCAGTTCCAGGCGCTTCAGCGCCTTGATCTTCACGACGAACCGGAGCGGCTCGCCGCCCTTGACCTGGTCGAGCCGACCTTCTTTTTCGGACACGAATTTGGTTTCGAGGATTTCGGCTCCGCCCTTGCCGAAGGAACGTTCGTCCGGCAGATAGCCGGTGGAATTCACCGCGCCGCCCTCGCGGAAATCAGTCGGCAGCGGCGTCCACTGCTGCTGTTCTTCCTTCACGTTCACTTCCTGTTTCTCCGCATAGCAGAGCTCCATATAGCGTTCCGTGATCTGGCGCGGGGCGCCGTCGGCGACGAGTCTGGACTTGTCGAGCAGGATGGCCCGCGAGCAGAGCATGGAGATGATGTTGGCGTCGTGGCTGACGAGCAGCACGGTCTTGTCCTTGATGTACTCCCGCAGGAATGCGATGCACTTCTGGGCGAAATGGAAGTCGCCGACCGCGAACACCTCGTCCAGCAGGAGGATGTCGGCCTCCAGGTAGATGCACGTGGCGAACGCCAGGCGCATGACCATGCCGGTGGAATACGTGCTGACAGGCTGGTCGATGAAGTCGCCGATCTCGGCGAATTCGATGATGCCGTCGATCTGCGATTCGATCTCGGTTTTTTTCAGACCGCGGGAGTAGCCCGCCGTGTAGATGTTCTGCCTTCCCGTGTCGGACGCGTCGATCCAGCTGCCGAGTTCGAGCAGCGAGGCCACGCGGCCGTCGATGAAGACCCGTCCGCCGGTCGGATAGAGCGTCCCCGCGATGATCTGGAGCAGCGTGCTCTTGCCGCTGCCGTTCACGCCCATGATGCCGACGCATTCGCCCTTGCGGATTTCGAGCGAGATCGGGCTCAGCGCGGTGAACGAGTTCTGCTTGAACCGGAACGGGAAAAGGAGATTCCAGAGCAGTTCCTTCCGCGTGGCGTAGCGCGGATAGTCCTTGCCGACATTCTCCAGGCGGATCACGACTTGATCAGACGACATCGGCGAAGTACCTCCTCATCCGCATAAACATGCAGAATCCGATCTGGAATACGGCCAGGCACGTCAGCCAGGAGAGCCCCAGCAGGTGCCAGCTCGGCCCCATCTGCTTGAAGAAAATGATCCGGGTATTTTCGATGACCGGAGTCAGCGGATTCATATAGAGCGCCCAGAGGTATTGAGCGGGGATCTGTACCGAGTCGTAGAACACCGGGGCGGAGAAGAACAGCAGCAGGATCACGATCCCCAGCAGGTTGCCGAGGTCGCGGAAGAAGAGCCCCGCCGCGGAGACCAGCCAGCTGCATCCGGCCGTGAGGAGGAGCAGAGGCAGCGTCGTCAGCGGCAGATAGACGAGCGCCATCCAGGAGCCGCCGCCGTCCGTGCATTGGGAGATCAGGAAGATCAGCACCAGGATGGCGTACATGATGAGATAGTTCGCCACCGCCAGGGCGGGGGAGAGGAGCTCCAGCGGGAACGGCACGCGTTTGATGATGTTGGCGCGGCACAGGAGCAGGCCCATGCTGCCCATGAGCGTCTCGCTGAAGACCGAATACAGCGTGATGCCGGTGTAGATGACCAGACCGAAATTCCAGCGCGAGGTGATTTCCGCGTCCGGCCATTTCAGCTTGAAGATCACGCTGAACATGAACACGTAGATCAGCAGGATGCAGAGAGGGGGGATGAACAACCAGAAAAAACCCAGCACGCTGTGGCGGAATTTTGCCAGAATATTGTTTCGCACCATCATCAGGAACAGGCTGTACTGGCGGATTGCGAGGCTGATCGGCATCCACGGGTTCAGCGTCTTCCAGATGGGCGTCTTTCGTAAAATTTCTTCCACTGTATGTTCGCTCCGAAAACCGGGCGGGGGCGCGAGGTGGACGCCGGCCTGCGAGGTTTTCTGATTTGTTTCGTACGGGGGGTGCAAGTCTTCGCCCGGAAAAGAGCGTTATTTCATGCGATTTTTCCGGTCGAAAACCCATTATATAGTATTTTAACCCAATACTATAGCACAGTAATCAGTTTTTTCAAGCTCGAAAGCCGCTTTTCCACGCTTTTTCACGGAGTGTAAAAAACGCAAAGACGGACGCGATGCGGCGAATCCCGTGATGCGGGGAGGTTTTGCGCCCGGGGCGATGGCACGATCGCCGACTGGCGCGACGAAGCCGGAACCGGGGTCAGGCGAGCCGGGAATGCTTCGACAGGAAGAGCAGGTCAGTCAGGACGATGGCGGTCATGGCCTCGACGACCGGGACGATGCGCGGCACCAGGCACGGGTCGTGCCGTCCGGGCGTCGTGATTTCGGCCGGATTGCCGGCGCGGTCGATCGTGTCCTGCGGGATGGCGATGGACGCCGTGGGCTTCACGGCGCAGCGGAACGTGAAGACGTCGCCGTTGGAGATGCCGCCGAGGACGCCGCCCGCGTGGTTGGTGGCGAATTTGCCGCCGGGGAGGATCGGGTCGTTGTGCTCCGAGCCCTTCATGGCCGCGGCCGCGAATCCCGCGCCGAACTCGATGCCCTTCACGCCGCCGATGGACAATATGGCGTGCGCGGTCAGCGCGTCGAGTTTGTCGAAGACGGGTTCGCCGAGTCCGGCGGGCAGCCCGAGCGCTTCGCAGAGGATTACGCCGCCGACGCTGTCGGGCGCGGCTTCGCGGACGGCCTGCGCCATGCGTTCGGCCGCCTCGGCGTCGGGCGCGCGCACGGGGTTGCGTTCGACCTGGTCCCAGTCGATCTTCTCCGCCCTGATCCCGGCGATCTCGAGGGCGCAGGCGCGGACGTTGATGCCGTTCGCGGCGAGGATGAGCTTGGCGACGGCTCCGGCCGCCACCCGGGCGACCGTCTCGCGTCCGGACGTGCGGCCGCCGCCGCGGGCGTCGCGAAACCCGAATTTCCGCTCCCAGCTGTAGTCTGCGTGGCCGGGCCGGAAGAGGTTCGCGATCGCGGCGTAGTCGCCGCTTCGCTGGTTGGTGTTGCGGAAGAGGATGGCGAGCGGGGCGCCGGTGGCGACGCCGTCGAGCACGCCGGAGAGGATCTCGGGTTCGTCCGCCTCGGTGCGGGGCGTGGTCATGCCGGACTGGCCGGGACGACGCCGCGCGAGCTCGGCACGGAGGAAATCGAGGTCGATGCGGAGCCCGGCGGGGACGCCGTCGATGACGCAGCCGAGTCCGGCTCCGTGGGATTCGCCGAACGTGGTGACGCGGAAGATCGTGCCGAAGGTGTTGGAACTCATTTGGATGATCCTTTCGTTTCGAGGAGCTCGAGCAGCGCGTCGACGACTTCCTCCACGGGACGGACCTCGGGGAGGGGCAGGACGGCGTCGGCGATGGCCCGGTATTTCGGGCGGCGTTCGTCGCAGATGCGGTCGAATTCGGCCACCGGGTCGGCCGCGTCCGCCAGGAACGGCGGGAGGCCTTCGCGCTGCATGCGTTCGAACGCCGTGCAGACGGGCACGTCGAGCCAGACGAAGACCCCGAGCGCGTGCAGGTCGTCGGGTGTGAGCACGGGATTGGACGCGGCCCCGCCGCCGAGCGCCACGACGGCTCGTTCGGGCGCGGACGCCGTGAACTTGCGGATGGATGCCGCTTCAAGCTCGCGGAAACGCTGTTCGCCGACCTCGCGGTAGAGCTGGCGGACGGGTTTCCCCGCGTCGGCCTTCAGCAGGTCGTCGGTATCGAAGAACGGCACGCCGAGGGCGTCCGCGAGCGCGCGCCCGAGAAACGATTTGCCGCAGTGCTTGATCCCGCAGAGGACCGTGCGGAAGGGGTTCCGAAGCGAGAGGATGCGGATGCGCTGGCGGGACCTGCTCACGGCGAGGACCGTGCGGTACAAACGCACGGCGTCGGGCGCGAGTTCGGGCGGTACGGAGGCGCGGATGCCGTCGAGGATGGCATGTTCGCGTCCGGGCCGGTTCACCGGGGCTCCGGCCTCGAATTTGCAGTCCGCCACGCGGAGCGCGGTCTGCATGCGGCGGATGAACGCGGGCAGCAGGACGGCGTCGGCGGCGTCGATCTCGGAGCGGAGCGCCTCGAGTTCGGCGGCCTTGTCCGGTTTGTTGGTCCCGTCCGGCATGAAAAATCAGTCTTTCTGCGGCAGATGGCAGCGGAAGGGCAGGATGTGGCGGATCTTCTCCATGAGGTCGTCGAAGACCGGCGGCGTGATGGACTGCGCCCCGTCGCACAGCGCGCACGAGGGATTGTTGTGGACCTCCACGATCACGCCGTCCGCTCCGGCAGCCGCGGCCGCCAGCGTGAGCGGAGCCACGAACCGCGCGATCCCCGCCGCGTGGCTGGGATCGACGATGACCGGGAGATGCGACAGCGTCTTCAGCGCCGGGATGGCGGAGATGTCGAGCGTATTGCGCGTGTACGTCTCGAACGTGCGGATGCCGCGTTCGCACAGGATCACGTTCCGGTTGCCGGACGCCATGATGTACTCCGCGCTCATGAGCAGTTCCTGATAGGTGTTCGCGAGGCCGCGTTTGAGCAGGATCGGCTTGTCGCAGCGCCCGATCTGCTTCAGCAGCTCGAAATTCTGCATGTTGCGCGCGCCGATCTGGATCACGTCCACGTCCGCGAAGAGGTCGAGCTGGGACAGGTCCATGAGCTCGGTCACCACGGGCAGCCCGGTGACTTTCTTCGCCTCGAGCAGCAGTTTCAGTCCCTCGGCGCGGAGGCCCTGGAACGAATACGGCGACGTGCGCGGTTTGAACGCTCCGCCGCGGAGCATGTTCGCCCCGGATTTCTTCACGCTCTCGGCGATGGCGATGATCTGCTCCTCGCTCTCCACGGAGCAAGGACCGGCGATCACGGCGAATCCGCCGCCGCCCACCTTCACGCCCCCGGACCCGACCTCGACGACCGTGTCGAGCGGGTGGAACTTCCGGTTGGCGTTCTTGAACGGCTCCTGGATGCGCTTCACGTCGTCCACGATGTCGAACTGCTTGATGATGTCGAGGTCGATGTGCGATGTGTCGCCGATGAGTCCGATGATGGTCTGCTGGATGCCTTCGCTGATGTGCAGCGAGACGTTCTGGCCCGTCAGCCATTTTTTCAGGGCTTCGAATTGGGCGGAATCGGCGTTTTCTTTCAGAATAATGATCATAATGGCGTATGCCGGCCTGGTTTCCGCGGGGGCCGGTCCCGGAAAGTTGTGAACTGATTATCCATAGTAAAATAGCACGATTTGTCCGATATTTCAAGGACGCCCGCCCGGAAAGGGTGAAAAAATGCGGAAAAACCGCGTCCGCCGTGCGTTTGCCGCCGTCCGGCGTCCAGCTCGTCTTTTTCCTGAAAATTGCGGAATTTGCGGTTGATATTTCGGGTTTTGTATGATATATTTCGGTCGGAAACGAATGGACGCGCACGAAAATGCGCCCCGTTTCCCCTGATTCTGAACTCAAACATACGAACATATATCACACAAAACTCGAAAGGGCTTTCCAATGCCAGAATACATCTATGTATCCAGCGGCGTGATCAGCACCGGGATCAACGTCAAAAACAACACCATGTACATCCTGTCCGGCGGTACGGCGAGCGACACCACGGCGGATTTCGGCGGCTATATTTTCATCGACTCCTACGGGAAAGCATTCACGACCGTAGTCAATTCGGGCGGCATTCTGATTTTCTTCTCCGATGCCTTCGCGAGCGACACCACCGTCAATTCCGGCGGCAGCATGGAAGTCCGGGAATATGCCATTGCGAGCGGCGTGACGGTCAATCAAGGCGGAAGACTGACCGTCGCCAACGGTTCCGCAGTCGAGGTCGTGGAAAACGGCGGACAAGTGAACCTCTGGAACGGCGCCGAGGTCTCATTCCTGCCGGGCTCCTTCACCGGACTGACCCTGGACGCCCCCGCCACGGTCCACTCCGGGACGGTCGCCGCCCGAACGTACATCAGCGACGGCGGCAAGCTCATGATTTTCAGCGACGGCCGGGCGTCCCAGACCACCGTCTATTCCGGCGGCGAGTTCGGAGTCTATTCCGGCGGCGTCGCGAGCGAAACGATCGTCTATGATTATTGCGCCGTCACCGGCGGCTCAATGGCCTACACCGCGATCAATTCCGGGGGCTCCGTCGTGGTCGATTCCAAAGGCTCGGCGAACTACACCGATGTCAATCCGGGGGGAACGCTTATCGTTTACGACGACTGCACGGCTCGTGAGATCAAGGAAAATGGCGGAGTTGTCGCCGTAGGCCTGGAGAATACGCAGATTTCATTCGTCTCGAACGTCCTCAGCGGAGCGACCCTCTACGACGAAGCCAGCATCCATTCCGGGACGACCCTCACGGACACCACCCTGGACTCCAAGGTTCGAGTCTACGTCTACAGCGGCGGCATCGTGAGCAAAACCACCCTCAACAACGACAGCGCATCTATCTCCTGCTTTGATGCCGGCACATTAGACAGCATCACCGTCAGCAAAGGGGCAATTTGCTTTTATTCCGGCGGCACGCTGGACCATACCACGCTTTCTTCCGGCGGCTACCTCTCTTTGCAAAGCGCCACGGCGGACAACACCACGCTCTACGGCGGCAAGATCAACATTAACCAGGATGGAACGGCGGACCATACCACGGTCAACGACGGCACCGTGGTCGTCTGGAGCAGCGGCACCGCGAACAACACCGTCGTCTCCGCCGGCTCGCTTGCCCTCAACAGCGGCACGGTGAACAGCACCACGCTCTACGGCGGCAATATGTCTCTGGTCAACGGCGCCACGGCGAACAGCACGTTCGTCTCCGGCGGCGTCATGGACGTCTCCAGCGGCACCGCGACGGTCGTGAAGGTGTACGGCGGCACCGTGAACGTCTTCGCCAACGGGACCGCCACCGGCGTCGCCGCATCCGGCGGCACCGTGAACGTCTCCAACGGCGCGGTCCTGACCAGCGCGAGCGCGCAGGACGGCAGGATCAGGATCTCCTCCGGCGGCACGGCCGTCGCGAACCGGGCGACGAAGAGCGGCCGGATCCTCGCGGTCAGGGGCGGCGCGCTCCTCAGCTGCTTCGCGCTCTCCTCCGGGCGGGTGGAACTCGAGGGCGGCGCGGCGCTCGCGACGGAGGTGGGGGCCGCCGGCATCATGCTGGTCGAAGGCGCCCCGCACCTCGCCGGCGACACCGACGTCACGAACGGCGTCGCCAGCAATACGCGCATCCATCTCGGCGCGGTCGCCTCCATCGGCAGCGGCGGCGCCATGATCGACACCGTCGTGGGGTATTCCTCCGCGTCGCTGGATCCCATCCGGCCGGGAAAGGAGACCGAGCTGCCGTCGATCCTGCTCCAGCACGCCGGGCTGTACGTCAATTCCAGCGGCATCGCGTCCGGCGTGACCGCCAGCAAGGGCGCGATCGTGGCAGTCGGGGCCCATGGCATGCTCGTCTCCGCCAAACTCTCCAGCGGCGCGAGCGCGCAGGTCATGGCGGGCGGCTCGGCCCGCACGCTGAACATCCTCCGCGGCGGCTCCGCGACCGTCAATGGCGCGGCGACCGACCTGCGGATCGCCAATGCGGCAAACGCCGTGATCGGAAACGGCGGTTCCGCAGCGACCGTCACGGTTTCGACCGGCGGCACGCTCCGGGCAAACGCGGGGGCGAAGCTTTCCGACGTCTCCGTCGCGGCAGGCGGCATCGTGACCGGCATTTTCGCCGGACTCGCCGAACAGTCCGTCACCCTCGCCGACGGCATCCTCGACTTCGACGTCTCCGCCCTCGGCGCGGACGACATCTGCGTGGAGCAGCTGAACACCGCGTTCGCCGGCACCTACAGCTGCACCCTCACCATCGGCGACACGCAGGCAAACGGCGTCTACCGGCTCGCGGCCGACGCCGCCGGATTCGCCAAGACCATCACGGTCCAGGACGCATCCGGCGAAGTCCTCGGCACGCTCGACGTCGGCGGGACCGCGTCCATCGGCGGCGTGGATTACACGCTGAACCTGGACGGCGACGATGTGCTGTCCGTCACGGTCGGCGCGGCGGTCGCGGCGGGCCCGGCGAAGAGCGATATCGACGGCAACGGCATCTCCGACGTGTTGTTCGTGTGGACCGGCGAGCACGGCGAGGGCAATTACCAGCACGGCTACTGGATGAACGGTACTGACCTCTGGCAGTCCGCCGACGCCCATCACCCATCCGATTGGGACAACCTCGGCTGCTACGACATGACCGGCGACGGCAAGGCCGACTCGGTCCTCTTCGGCAACGTGAACGAAGACGGGATCAGAGGCGCCTACATCGGCTACTACACGGATGGCAACGACCTCGACGACAACTGGGTCACCATCGGTTACCTGGACAACATCGAAGTCGACTGGAAGAACAAGGTCGGCAACCTGACCGGAAACGAGCAGGGCGCCAACTCCATCGTCTGGTACACTGCCGAGATGCACGCTCTGGGCGCCTGGAAAGACGGAAAGGAAGACTGGGTTTCCATCAGCGATTCCTTCGGTAGCGACTGGACGCTCATCGGTTGCGGCGACTTCGACGGCGATGGCAGGGACTCCATCATGATGTCGTACAACGGCGGTCAGCTCTTCTACACCGCCGACATCGACGGTACGACCGCGGAGATGGGCGATGCCGACTGGTCCGGCTGGGAAGTCCGCGCGATCGGCGACTTCATGGGCGACGGCAAGGACGACCTGGTGCTGTTCCACCCGGTATACGGCTCCATGGTCATGCTCGCCGACGGCAGAGCCGACGTCGATTCCGATGGCAACGCCATCTTCATCGACGTTGGTCAGCTCTCCGCCTCTGACTGGTTCGTGGTCGGAGCCGGCGATTACGACGGCGACAAGAAGGATGACCTCCTGGTGCGGCAGTATTCGACCGGTTGGCTCGGCTACTACTCCGAAGGCATCCAGGCCAACTGGAACCTCCTCGGCCGCGGCGTCGGCATGGAGTGGACGGTAATAGCTTAATCGCCCCTGCCAGCTCAAATCACCCTAAAAAAACAACGCCCTCGACCTGACAAAGGCCGGGGGCTTTTTGATAGGGCTTATGGGGGCCTATAGGGCCAATGGGGGGCTTACGCCCCGTGCCCGAGCGCAGCAGGGCACTGTATCGGCTCACCCTGTGAGAGCTTTCGCGAAGCATAGCACTGCCGGACACACCCCGTGTGGCGTTTTTTTTGTGAAAAATTGAGCCGTTTTTTTTGAAAAAAGAGGAAGATGGTAGTATATTAAAGGACCATTTCAAACAGCTCAAGAC
>Ga0310696_10009930_pt1 | contig 10976 bp, 4 predicted proteins | sample AusTroGonzalo_MG_4_FD_203885 | JGI IMG/M metagenome (GOLD analysis project Ga0310696, IMG submission 203885) | Bovine rumen microbial communities from tropical cattle in Woodstock, Queensland, Australia - Gonzalo_02 (v2) (version 2) | ecosystem: Host-associated > Mammals > Digestive system >...
ATGGGTCACCCAACAGCAAGAACCCGCTTAACAAGAACCCACTTAACAAGAACCCACACCCATACCATACCCCATCCAAGCAGTACTCTGGTTCTATCCAAGGTAATGTCAGCCTTTTGACCTTGGCTACACCTTGGTTACACCTTGGTTACACCTTGGTTAGACCTTGGATAGAGTATGTGAAATCCATGACAAAGGTGTAGTGCACGAATAGGGTGACGCATCGCCGAAGTCGGGAGATAAAGGATGAGGAAAATCACCAAACGACTGACATTTTTTGCTGTTGTCAGTCGTTTTTCTATTTTTTGTAAGTCTCCTCCAATGGTATAATTAGTAAATTTGCGTAATATTTAAATAACGTAATCAAAATTATACCAATTATGAAGAAACTTTTATCTCTATGCTTATTGCTCCTGACGACGATAGTCGGATGGGCACAGACAACATTTACACAAGGTGACTTCACCTACACGGTGACAGACGTTGAAAATCAATATGTATCGGTGGGTCAAAACTCCGAGAATGCGCCTTCTGAAGCTGTTGTCATTCCGTCGAGTGTCACTTATGAGACGGTGACATATACCGTAACCAGTATTGCTAATAGTGGATTCGCTGCTAATAGTGCTATTACTGGAGTTACGCTTCCAAATACATTGACGAGCATTGGTGACTATGCCTTCCAGGGATGTTCTTCGTTAGCATCATTCAGTGTTCCTGCCAGTGTTACTACTATTGGCTCTGACGTTTTCTACTTATGTTCAATACCAACCTTTACCTTTGAGGCAAGTAATACGGCTATTGCCTGTAATGCGGTAATCCCTTGTACTGACCATCTTTTTCTGTATCGTGACGTCAACAGGGAAGGTTATGAATTGACAACAGGAGCCATAAAAGCACTTACCATTGGTGCTAATGTGACTACTATCTACACCAATATGTTCAATGGTTGTACTCTTTTGAGTTCTATCGATTTTAGCGCAGCCACGGGGCTGACCAGCATTGGAAATTATGCTTTTAATAACTGTGGCACTTTTGTTCCAGAGCCAGAGGCAGACCCTGTCCCCAACTTAACCACTATCGATCTGAGTAACACAAATGTGACATCAATAGGCGATAATGCATTTAGCGCTTGTAATAAACTTACTACAATCACGCTTCCAAGCACATTACAAACCATTGGTAACTATGCCTTCTACGGATGTTCTTCGTTAGCATCATTCAGTGTTCCAGGTAGCGTGACAACTATCGGTACTGAAGCCTTTTATACCTGTTCAATACCTACCTTTACCTTTGAGGCAAGTAATAAGAAAATCACCTGTAATGCGGTAATCCCTTGTACTGACCATCTTTTTCTGTATCGTGACGTCAACAGGGAAGGTTATGAATTGACAACAGGAGCCATAAAAGCACTTACCATTGGTGCTAATGTGACTACTATCTACACCAATATGTTCAATGGTTGTACTCTTTTGAGTTCTATCGATTTTAGCGCAGCCACGGGGTTGACTAGCATTGGAAATTATGCCTTTTATTCCTGCGGCAATCATGTTCCAGAGCAAGGGGAAGACCCTGTCCCCAACTTAACCGCTATCGACCTGAGTAACACAAAGGTGACATCGATTGGTGAAAGTGCATTTAATTCTTGCTCTAAACTGGAAACCATCACGCTTCCAAGTACATTGACAAGCATTGGTGACTATGCTTTCCAAGATTGTCGTTCTTTAGTATCATTCAGTCTCCCAGGTAGCGTAACTACAATCAGCTCCGATGCGTTTTTTAACTGTTCAATACCAACCTTTACCTTTGAGGCAAGCAATACGACGCTCACCTGGAATACAACAGTCCCTTGTTCTGGTCATCTCTATCTGTATCGTAATTTAGTCGATGGATATATGCCCAATGGTCTTAAGGCGGTGACCATAGGCGAAAATGTAACTGGTATCGGTACTATGTTCTCCGAAGCTGTTCAACTTGAAAATGTTTATGTGCCTTGGTTGAGTTCTCCTATAACTATTGCTGATGGGGCATTCTGCGAAACCACCTACACAGATGCAACATTGTGGATACCAGGCGGTACGGGTGACTTATATGCTGCTACTGACGGATGGAAGAACTTTACTAATAGGGACTTCTCAAGTTTCGTAGTCAGCATTACAGCTTCGGCTCATGGTACACTGGCAGTCGCTGATATCAGTTCCACCAACGGTGAGGAGGAGAAAACTCTCATCGACCGTGGTGAAGATGCCGTGTTCACCGTGACACCTGCCACGGGCTATGAGTTGACCACCTTTACTGTCAACGGCGACGATGAAACGCCAACAGAGGGTAGCTATACCGTAGAAGATTTGTCAGCTGACCAGACCGTTGTAGCTGGCTTCACGCCCATCACTTATAACCTCAATTACACACTCAACGGTGGCACTGTAGCTTCAGCCAACCCAACAACTTACAACATAGAGAGTGCTGCCATCACACTGAACGCCCCCACCCGCGAGGGCTACGACTTCACAGGCTGGACAGGCACAGAACTGGATGTCGCCACTAAGACGGTGACCATCGCAGCAGGCAGCATCGGAGACCGCAGTTATACAGCTACCTGGACGCCTGTTATATATAACATCACCTACACTCTGGACGGTGGTACCGTAGCTACCGCCAACCCCACGACTTACACCATCGAGAGCCCCAACATCACACTGAACAACCCCACCAAGACGGGTTACACCTTCAAGGGATGGAAACTGAACGGTGTGGGCGAGGCCATGATGAGCGTTGTCATCACTACGGGAAGCACGGGCGACAAGGCATACACCGCTACATGGCAAGTAAACCAATACACGTTGACATTCAACAGCAATGGCGGCTCTGACGTAGATCCTATCACCCAAGACTATGGTACAGCAATCACCGCTCCCGGTGACCCAACTCGTACTGGTTATACCTTTGCAAGCTGGAGTCCCGCCATTCCTGCAACGATGCCTGCCGAGAACATGACACTGGTGGCTCAGTGGACTATCAACCATTACACGGTCAGCATCACCGGCTCTGGCGTAAGTGCCGACAACTACTCACCGAAGTATGGCGATGACGTGGTGATTACCATCGCCACTGACGAGGACCGCACACTGAACACACTCACCGTCAATGGTACAGATGTCACCGCCAATGTGGTGAACAACCAATACACCATCGAGAACGTGAGCAGCAACATCACCGTCGTAGCAACATTCAACTCTACGAAGGAACGCATTGATCTTGCTACAGAAGTGGCCACCTTCAGCTGCTCACAAGACCTGAACTTCACAGGCAGTGAACTCAAGGCCTATATAGCAGCTGGCTATAACAAGAGCACCAACACCACACTGCTGGTTCGCGTCTACGACGTACCTGCCGGAACAGGTCTTATCCTGAAGGGCGAGATTGGTCAGACCTATAAGATTCCATATGCAGAGTCCAGCTCTTATTACGTGAACATGCTGAAGGCCAACCTGACAGAACAGACCATCGCTGCCACCACTGGCGATATGAGCAACTATCTGCTGAACAAGAAAAACGGAGAATACGGATTCTTCAAACCCAGTGAGTCAAACACTCTGGGTGCACAGAAAGCTTACCTACAGGTGCCTACTTCGTTTGTCACAGCAGAAGCTCGTGTCATCAACCTCATTTTCGAGGATGAGGGCGGTGTAACAAACATTCAGGACTATGTGATGCCTGGCAAGTCTGCCGAAGGCCTCTATAACCTAAACGGTATGCGTGTAAAGACTGCCAGCAAGGGCGTTTATATCCAGAACGGCCGAAAGGTAGTGAAAAAGTAATCATGTGAGTCTAACCGATAACAAGCATTCTTATGGAAAAGAAAAGATATTCATCACCCACCCTCACGGTGGTCCCTATTCATGGGACACCGCTAATGGCCGGTTCTCCGCTGAATGAAGGCGAGACAGACAATGGTGGCGGATTGTATGACGATGAAGTGACTACCGGACTCTCACGACATGGTAATAGAGACATCTGGGATGATGAGGAGGAAGAAGACTATTAGTTCCCTCCGTTGAAACTATCTGTTTCCCCTGTGGAAACAAACAGTTTCCCCCGTTGAAACTACTTGTTTCGACGGGGGAAACTGTTTATTTCTCCGACAGGAACTCTACCGAGGCTATCTCGGAGGAAGCCCCTTTATAGATGATATCGACGCAGAAGGTGCCTACCTCGCTGTAGATATACAGGGGCAGATGCTCCTCGTAGGCTGGCTCGTAGTCAAAGTGCAGGCGGATGGCAGTGCCTGTGAGGTAGTTCTCCTCTGGCGTCAGCGCATCATCGGCATCCAGCGGACGGATAGAGAACACCGGGTCGGTCATCACCAGCACACGCGGCAGCTCTATCCGCAGGTCGTTGTCGGGACTGCTGAACCAACTGGTAAATGAATCCCACCAGTCCTTTTCCTCGGCAGGGTCTTCCTCTGGTGCCAGCACGCTGATGCCTTCCTTCAGGGTGCGACGCAGACGCTGGGGCTCCAATGAGTAGTTACGCAGATATTCCTCACGTGCTGCCGCCTGCAGCTCACTCTCCTTCTTACCGTCGCCACGCAGCCATGCCAGCACGTTGGCCTGCTTATAGTCCACATCATCGACCCAGCAGATACGGTCCTCGAACATAGCGATGGCACGCACTCGGGTGATGTCGTCATAGGTCTTGTCGGGGTAGCTGATGACAACCGTGTCAAAGTCCGTCGTAGAATGCTTGTTCACGATATTCACCTCTTTCGGCACCTTCACCACGTCATACTCATCCTTATACATGCCCGTATAGTGAATGCACAGGAAGATTCGCACGTTCTCGAAGTCCAGGTCGGAACGGTTGCGCAGCGTCACGTGCATCACCTCATTATTGTTCCAGAACAGCCACTTCGACTCTGGCTCTACCGAGATGTCGATATACGACTGCTCCAACAGCAGACTCTTAAAGGGACCATAGAGGTTCTCCTCACAGAACTGCATGTCGCTCAGCAGCTCGTCGTAGATGCCTTGGTTACCACGGCGGAAGAAATGGTTATAGATTTCCTCGCGGCTCTTGTCAAGCTGCCCATGGTCGGCGTAGTACTTCGCCTTCAGCAGGTTCGGACTGAACAGGCCGTAGCCCTCCATCGTCGAGGCATACAGGCGACGCAGGTACTGACCCTCAGGTGTCTTGTTCAGGTAGGTGCGGGTGTTATACGAATCGAGCATATCGGTCAGACGGGCGGCCTGGCGGGGATACTCCACGCTGGCCTGATGGAAACGGCTCAGCGCTGCCTGCTCGTTGCCCAGTTGCTGTTGCATCAAGCCCTCCAACACCAAGGCAGGAGCCGTACGGTCGGGATAGGTCTGTGAATATCGGCTCAGCAAAGCCGTGGCCTGGGCCAGGTGGGACTGAGGAACCGGCTTTTCCTGATGATCCATACGTTCCAGACTATCTGGAGATACTGGGATTTCCGGGTTCAGCGGTGTTAGCGTTGCTGGCGACGGTGCTTCACCAGCACCCAGCAGGATGTGCGCCATCGACTGCAGCAGCATGGCCTCAGCATTATCGGGATACTGGTCGAGAATCAGTTGCGTCTGCTTCAGCGCCTCGTCAGTACGTCCGGCATAGAGGTCCAGATAGGCCTGGTCTTTCTTCACGCAGAGCGCATCATACTCCTGCATATACTTACGATAGATGGGGGTATAGTCCTCCAGATATTGACGATAGGAGGCACGCAGCTTCTGCAAATCCTCCTGCAGCTGCGACTTCAGCTTCTTGTCCTTCTGATACTGCTCAAACACCTCGTTGGTAGAGCGTTGGGCATCCTCGCCTTTGATGATGCCCAGGATAGCAAAGATGTCACCGTGGGTGGCACGGAACAGCTCACTGACAGAGGCATGTTCCACCAATGTCTCGCCGCCACGGGCAGCACCACGCATCAGCAGCCACACATCGGTCAGCTGCTCGTCCTGCTTCTGTAGCTTATAGGTGTACTCCAGCACAGGAAACAGCTTGCGCTTTGCCTCCAGCACGTCGGGAGCCACGCCGCTATAGTCCTCACGGGCCATATAGTCCAAAAACTCCTCAAAGCTGTTGGAACGCACCTGAGCCAGCTCCAAGGCATTGATGACACGCATGGTCTTCTCAATGTCATAGTCACGGCCCGACTGCAGCTGCTCCTGGTTCTGGATGGCATCGTAGGCCTCTACGAACTCATCCACAGGACGGTAGTTATCAATGTCAACAGCAAGCAGGTCGATACCGTCTTCGGAATGACAGCCACTCAGCACCAAGGCCCACACCATGAGCATCGGCAGCAAGATATTTCGATACATGGTCCTCTTCATTATCGCATCAGTTATTGGGCGCAAAGATAAACAATAAAAAAGAAAGAAGCGCAAACCGTTTAATATCTTTAACGATTTGCGCTTCGATTCAGTTATTGTCTAACTCTAACAAGAGTTTAATATCCCAGCTTACCCTTCCATGTGAGGAACCAGCTGCTACGACCAGTCAGCTTGACGTCTGTGGGATTGTCAACACCCTTACGGGCACCGATAATCTTTCTCATGGCAGACTCAGGATTGTCCTGACGCAGAGCGTAGCGCATCACGTCATAGTAACGTGTACCCTCGAAGGCAAACTCCAGAGCTGACTCAGCCAGAATCAGGCTGTCAACATAAGCCTGCTGCTCCTTGACGAGCTGTGCACGCTTGGTAGTATTATACTCAATGGTGTCATGAGGCAGCACATAGGTGGTATCCATCGGTGTCCAACCGGCACCACGGGTGTGAATACCAATCGTGTTGTGAGTAGCCAAGGGCTCGAAGCCGGCACGGGTAACGTAGTCCTCGGGCTCGCAATTCTCATAACGGGCATCATTGAAATCAAACTGCACCAGGAAGTTGAAGTCATCAGCCGTGGGATAGTAAGGAATAACCTTGGTATCGATGACCTGGTTGGTCAGACCCTCTGACAGAATCTCATAGGCCATGCGGGGATATCCGGCACGGTTCAGAGCCTCAGCCATGCGCAGGTAAACCATGATACGACGATAGACGATGATATGCGTCATCTCACGGGTTGCAGGATACTTGTTAATTCTCTGAGTCTCTACGCTGACACCCTTCACAATCTCAGGTCTCTGGTTTGGAGGACAGGCATCCGGCAGACGCAAGTCACCAGAGTAGTCAGCCAGGTTCTGAGGAGCATAGAATACCGATCTGGCATCGTTAGAGAGCACACAGTTAGGTGTGGCCTGAGAAATCTCCTTCACACGCTGAGAAGGCTTGATGCTGACACGGTAGTCATTGTCTGCAGTAGAATTGAACAAGTTACGCAACTCACTGTAATGACCTTCTGCGGGCAGAGAGTCACCGATAATCATTGTAATAGCCTCACTGTTTGCAGTGGCAGTCTCGTCAACAGGATAGAGACCAGTACGGGGTGATTCCCACTTGGCTTCACCAAGGTCCCACATGTTAAGATTGCTGCGGCCAATAGGATAGGCGCTGTTCAAACCATTGCGCTGGCTGATGTAAGTATAATACTGCTTGGCAGCCTCCTTATACTCCTTCACATTGTTTGTCAGTGTGGCGTGCCAGAGGTACAGGTCACCACGCACCAGACTCAAGGGGAAGTACATCAGCTTAGAAGGAATTCTGATATCGCCGTAAGCGGGATACTCAGTGTTGTAGCGCTCAGGCAGGTCCATCAGACCATCCTCGTAGAGGAAATAGTAACAGATCTCCTCGAGTGTCTTCTGGCTGCTCTCAGCCACCTCAGCAGCATCCTTGCTGAGCAAAGGCTCGGTATAGAAGGGCACCTTGCCATAGACAAGACCCAGCTGCAGATAAGTCCAGGCGCGGATGGCCTTGACAGCGCAATACTCCTTCATGAAGATCTCCTCATTACGGTTGCTCCTCAAAGCAGTATCGGCATGTGCGATAAAATAGTTACAGTTGTTGATGACTGCATAGTAGTCACTCGGCTGGTTATACTTATTATTATCGTTCACCTCAAAATTGGCGATAGCCTGCAGGTTACTGTCGGCATACTCGGTCAGGTCAACCAGGTCACCACGCAGCTCACCGAACAGGACGGTACGGTCGCCCAGTGCCTGCAACTTTGCCAGAATACCGGTCACAGAGTAGATGGTATCAACAGCGTTGTTCAGATGCTCTTGATCGGAATAGAGCACGTCATCGCTCTCCTGATTGAAGAAATCCTCACAAGAGGTAAGTGTGGCGGCGATACCGCAACCTACCAGACCGGCGCAGAATATTTTATAAATCTTGGTAATCATAATTATCAACTTTCAATTATCCATTTTCAATTACAAGTTAATCTTCACACCAGCCACAATACTACGGCTCTGACCTAAACGACCCAGGTCAATACCCTGACCAAGTACACTCGAGGTCATGGTCATCTCGGGATCGGTACCCAGATACTTGGTAAAGGTCAGCAGGTTGTTACCCTGAACCCAGAACTGGAAGCCCTGGATATACTCAGAGTTGATGGGCAGGTTGTAACTCAGGGTCACAGACTTCAGACGCAGATAAGAGCCATCCTCAATCCAGCGGTCGCTGAAACGAGAGTTACCCTTCGGATCCTGGAAGGTAATGCGAGGCATATCGGTGTTCTGACCTTCCACCTGCCAGCGACGCAGCATAGCTGTGCTCTGGTTCATGAAGCGTGAGCCACCCTCGAGCTGTGAACGCATATAGTTGTAAATATCGTTACCCAGTGAGTAGTTGAAGCGTACGTCAAGCGTGAAGCGCTTCCAAGAGAGTGACGTGAAGATGTTACCATAGATATCGGGATTAGGATCGCCGATAATGGTCTGGTCTTGTGCGTCAATCATACCGTCGCCATTGAGGTCAGCGAAATGAACATCACCAGCCTCAAAGTAAACGCGGTTATGACTGTCGTCCAGGAAATAGAGACCCTTAGGATCGCTTGTGCCTGCAGACTGTGCATCGGCTGTAGTAGAGAAGACGCCCAGTGACTTGTAACCATAGAACAGGTTAGCAGCCTGACCTACCTCCGAACGGATGGTAGCGCCATAGATCTCATTCATGATAGGCTTATCGTTGTCGGGCAGAGCGGTCAGCTCATTCTTGTAGTGACCAGCGCTGGCACCGATCTCCCACTGCCAGTCTTTCAGTGACAGAACCTTAGCCTTGAAGTTCACATCGAAGCCTTCGTTCTTTAGCTTACCGTCGTTAGACCAGTTCTCGCTCAGACCGCTGAGGAATCCCAGCTGCTGGAGAGACAGCAGGTTGAAGGTAGAAGAACGGAAGTAGTTGATACCAACATTCAAGCGGTTGTTGATGAAGCTGGCATCAAGACCCACATTCAAACGACGGGTGGTCTCCCACTTCACCTCAGTGTTACCAATACCCTCGAATGCCAAGGTAGCAATGGTGTTGAGGTACTTACCAGAGCGGAAGTAACTACGAGCAGCATAATAGTTGATATCATCGTTACCACTCATCTCAAAGCCGGCAGAGAGGCGCAGGTAGTTAATACCGTTGACCTTTGCCATCCAAGGCTCGTTGCTGATGACCCATGAACCCTGGATACCAGGGAACACAGCCCATGCGGCCTTGAACAGACGGAAGTCACCGCCCTCCTGACCGAAGCGAGAAGAACCATCGATAGTCAGGTTACCCTGCAGATAGTAACGGCTCTTGTAGTTGTAGTTTGCCTGAGCATACCAAGACAGAGAGTTCCAGTTCTCGTTCACGCCCTTCACATCCTTATTCAGCAACTGACCAGAGATACCAGGTGTCTTATCACTACCGGTGTTGTAACCTACCTGTGAACTGGTAGAGAAGCTCTCCCAGTTGATGCGGGCACCACCCAACAGATGGATGTAGTGAGCATCGTAACGGTTCTCCCATTCCAGACGGGTGTCACTCATCACAGAGTTCTGCTTAGAAGCCAGGGCACGAGTCTCATTCTGACGATTACCGTTCAGACTAGATACATAATAGGTATCAGGTGTACCATTGATAGGAATATAGTACAGCTCATTGGTGTTAACCAGGTTATAGCTGAAGTGCTCGCTGATGGAGAAGTTACGGGTAAACTCGTACTTCGGAGTCACGGTCAGGTTCAGCATAGAAGTCTCGAAACGGTTCTTAGACTCAGCCTCAGCATACTCGTTGATAGCGGCAGGGTTACCCAGACGCCAGTTGTACTTCGGATAGTCTGCCAAAGCCTCTGACAGATAAGACTCCTGCTCAATATCCCAGTGAGAATCAGAGAAACGGCCTGAACCGGTCTCATCGTGACCATAGCTGTATGCGCTCAGGAACGGGCTCTTGACGTAAGCCAGATAAGCAGGTGATGTAGGTGTACCCTCATCGTAACCTTCAGGAGCACCATCGTTACGGATGTTACGTGTCTGGTTGGCAAACGAAGCGTCGAAGCGGACAAACAGTTTGCGTGTCAGAGTAATATCGGTATTGAAACGTACATTCAGACGGTCCATGTCATTGTACTTCAACGTGCTCTGTGCGCTGGTATAACCCACAGACAGGTTGTAGTTAGCCACGGCGTCACCACCTTCGATGTTGATACCATAATTCTGGGTCATGGCAGTATGATAGACATAGTCTTTCCAGTCGGTATTCTGATGATACTGATCGTAGTAGTAGTACTTCTTACCATTCTGATCGTACTCAGGCTTCAAGAACTTGAACTCACGCAGCTTGGTGTCGGTGGTCTTCAGCATCTCAGAAGCATAGCTACGATACTCACCAGCGTCCATCACTGACAGGAACTTAGGCTCGAGCACCACGCCGGCAGAGATGTTAGCGGTGATGCGGGTGGCCATTGACCTGTTACGGCGTGTCTGGATCAGAATCACACCATTGGCACCCTTGGCACCATAGAGGGCAGTACCGTTACGCATCACGGTAACCTTCTCAATATCGGCAGGGTTCAGGTTCGACAGGATATCA
>Ga0310696_10009932_pt1 | contig 10975 bp, 6 predicted proteins | sample AusTroGonzalo_MG_4_FD_203885 | JGI IMG/M metagenome (GOLD analysis project Ga0310696, IMG submission 203885) | Bovine rumen microbial communities from tropical cattle in Woodstock, Queensland, Australia - Gonzalo_02 (v2) (version 2) | ecosystem: Host-associated > Mammals > Digestive system >...
AAGAATATGAAACTCTATAAGATTTTGGCGGTGGTCGCCGGGGCCCTGGTCCTGACCAGCTGCGGGGAGAAATTCCTTACCGCCCACACGACCCACCAGGGTGCGGCCGGTGCGGAAGCGACCGAGAGCGCCATCCTGTCCTATCTGACGGCGACCTACCAGCCGCTCCTGATGGACTCCTACGCAAACTACAACTACAATCATATCCTCCTGCTCTCCGACCTCCGCTCCGATGATATCTACAAGGGTGGCGGCGACGCCGGCGACCAGTCCTGGATGTACCACCTGTCCCTGTTCCAGATTCCGGCCGCGGAGAGCCCGAGCGGCATCTGGAGCCTGTACTACACGGCCATCGCCCGTGCCAACAACACGCTGCTGGCCATCGACAACGCCGTCGGCTTCGATTCCGACGCCGCCAAGCGCAAGCTGGCCCAGTACCGTGCCGAGGCGCTCTTCCTGCGCGCCTACTACCTGCACCACCTGTGGAAGCTCTACGGCAACATTCCTTTCTTCACCGAGCCGCTGGAGGATCCCTTCATGGCTCCGCAGAAGAGCGCCGACGAGATCTATGCCTGCATCATGCAGGATATCGCGGACGCCGAGACGGCTGCCGCCCAGGCGGGCAATGAGTTCCCGATGAGCACCAACGGCACCGCCAAGCAGGCCCGCGCCAGCCTGGCCGCCCTCTACATGCTGAAGGCCCGCGTGGTGATGTACCAGAACGACCAGGCCAAGTTCGGCGAGGTCGCCGCCAACATGGCGAAGATCATCTCCAGCAACGCCTACCGCCTCATCAACTTCGACGACCTCTGGACGGGTGCCGACGAGAGCGACTTCAGCCAGGAGTCCATCTTCGAGACCAACCAAATCTCCGACGGCAAGCGTGACTGGGGCGCCGCCTGGACCGGCTGCGGTACCAACCTGCCGGCCTACATTTCCCCGAACGAGCTCAACGATCCGGTGTTCTGCGGCGGCTGGGGCTTCGGTCCCGTGCGCCAGGCCACCTGGGATATGTACGAAGCCGGCGACGTGCGCCGCGAGGGTTCCATCAACAAGTTCGAGGACGGCACCTACGGCGCCCGTTTCCAGAACACCGGCCTCTTCCAGAAGAAGTACGCCGCCCGGACCGCCCTGCGCTCCGCCATAGGTACCGTGGACCTCAACTATCCGAACAATCTGATCCTCTTCCGCTATGCGGAGACCCTGCTCAACTATGCCGAGCTGGTGGGCGTGCGCGGCGCAGCCGCTGCTGACGGCGTCAGCGCCCAGGACTGCCTGGACGAGATCCGCAGCCGCGCCGGCCTGGGTTCCATCCCGGTGAACGAGGCCAACATCAAGTCCGAGCGCCGCAAGGAATTCGTCGGCGAGGGCATGCGCTTCTGGGACCTGATCCGCTGGGGCGATGCCGCCACCGTGCTGACCGAGCAGGACGAGGCTTTCCAGAGCGTCCGTACCTTCAACCCGGCCAAGGACAAGTACCTGCCGATCCCGCAGAGCGAGATGAGCCGTACCGCCGGCACCGGCGAGTTCGAACTCAAGCAGAACAATGGTTATTAATGGTTCGATCCGTAAAAGCAATTGAAAATGAAAAAGATATTTAACGCTATCCTCCTCCTCGCGACTGCCGGGACGCTGCTGTTCTCCTGCCGTCCGATGGACCTGGATGACCATAAGCTCGGCCCGGCCGTGTCGGAAGACCAGCTCGCGTTCACGTTCGCCCCTTCCGCCGCGACGCCGAATATCATCGAGCTCCAGAACACCTCGTCCGTGGCGGGTGTCGCCCTGTGGGACCTCGGCAACGGCACGACGGTCAAAGGTGACGCCGTGTCCGCCACCTATCCTTTCGCCGGTGAGTACACCGTGACGATGTCCCTCTACACGACGGGCGGTTCCGCCACCATCTCCAAGGTGGTGACCATCAGCACCGACGACTACGGCCTGCTGGATACCCCGGGCTTCAACGCCCTCACCGGCGGCGCCAACGCCACCGAAGGCAAGACCTGGGTCTTCGCCCGCTACACCAAGGGCCACTTCGGCGTCGGTGACGTGAATGCCGCGCCGGAGGCCAACGGCCCGGCCTGGTGGCAGTGCGATCCGAACGGCAAAGACGGTTGCTCGCTCTACGAGAATGAGTTTACCTTCATCCAGAAGGGCACCCAGCTCATCTGGAAGAATCAGGGGAACATCTACACCAATGAGAACGGCATGAACCACCTCGGCAAGGGCGGTACCCCGAATCCCGTCGTCGGCGACTTCGACGTGCCGTACACCCCGGCCGACGGCCTGGGCTTCTCCCTGGACGAGGAAGCCGGCAAGCTGACCCTCAAGGACGGCGCCTTCCTGGGCTTCTACACCGGTGTGAGCGAGTATGACATCATCACGCTCAATGAGCACCTGCTCTATGTCTGGTGCCGCAGCGCCGCCGAGCCCGGCAACGCCTGGTACTTCATGTTCGTCCCGAAGGACGAGCTGGTGGAGCCCGAGGTGGAGCCCGTGGAGCCGAAACCGGAGCCCGAAGCGGCCTGGTTCCGTCCGGATGCCGAGACCAACCTGCTGGGTGTCAGCCTGAACTACGAAAGCTGGTTCAGCGGTGCCGATTGGACCGGTGGCCTCAACCCGGGCATCTCCCTCAACAATGATATCAAGATTGTCGTGCCGGAAGGCATCGGCGGCGACGAGTGGATGGGTCAGTTCAAGATCCACACCCAGGTCCCGGCCGGCGCCCGCGAGCGCTTCGACTTCTGCTGCAAGATCAGCTCCACGGCGGCGGGTACCGCCACGGTGAAGCTGACATCCGAGGCCGATGGTGACGATTGCTTCTTCTACAATGGCAACGTGGCCGTCGCGGCCGGCGAGACCGTTACCTTCGAAGAGGCGGACCACATGCTGTTCGACGCCACGGAGAGCATCCTGGTGGTCTTCGACTTTGGCCGCTTCCCGGCCGGCGCCGTGATCACGATCTCCGACCTCTGCCTGCAGAAGCACATTCCGCTGAGCGAGAAGCCGGAATAGAAAGAACAAGTTTGGTTTTTGGTTAAATAATAAAGTGGTGATGAGAATGTTGTCCCTGATTGCTTCCGTTTTGCTTCTGGCCGCTTGCGGCGCCAAGGAGCCGACCCCCGCGCCGGCCCCGGCCGCCACGATCGAGTTCAATCCCGGCACGCTGAGCGTCAGCCCGGAGGGTGGAGAGGCGTCTGTCCGCGTACAGGCCTCGGCCGTCTGGTCCGTGCAGACCGACGGGCAGGATTGGTACACGCTGGCCTCCGCTCCGCAGGTCTTCCGCGGAGAGAGCATCCTGCGTGTGAACGCGGCGCCGAACGTGAGCGGAAGCAACCGGCGGGCCACGCTACGCTTCGAAAGCGGGGAGGCTACGGCCACCCTGGAGCTGACGCAGGCGTTCTTCGTCCCGGAACTGTCCTTCTCCCCGACCGAAGTGTCGGGAGAAGGCGCCGGGGGCGAGGTCGTCGTGAAAACGGCTGCGAACGCAACGTGGCAGGCTGACGGGGAGGACATTCCCTTCTGGTTCAGCATCTCCCCCATGACCGTGGTCAAGGGGGAGGGCGAACTGAAAATCTCCTTCAACCGGAGCTACACGGCCGAGCGCCGCAGCGCGGAAGTCCATTTCCGCTGCGGCGACCAGGTCCGGACGCTCACGGTTGAGCAGAAGCCCGGCGAGCCGGTGGCCCCGGGGGCGTATGTCCCTGCGGGCTACCAGCTGGTCTGGCAAGATGATTTCTCCGGCGCCTCGGCCGACCTCGTGTCGAACTGGCGCTTCGAGGACTGGGCGCCCGGCCGCGTGAACAACGAGCTGCAGCGCTATGTCCCCGATGACCGGCGGACCTCGTTCGTGCGTGACGGGGCCCTGCACATCGTGGCCCGCAAAGACGGCGGGCAGGTCCTTTCCGCGCGGATGAATTCCCGCGAATCCTGGCTCTACGGCTACGTGGAGGCGTCTATCCGCCTCCCGAAAGGCAAGGGCACCTGGCCGGCATTCTGGATGATGCCGGACGATTTCTCCAAGGGCTGGCCGGCCTGCGGCGAGATCGATATCATGGAAGAAGTGGGCACGCACGCCAACTACACCTCCTCTTCCATCCACTGTGATGCATACAACCACGTCAAGAACACCCAGAAGACGGCGGAGCGCCTGACTGTGGGTGCCGAAGACGAATTCCATACCTACGCCCTTGAGTGGACGGCAGATTACATCCGGACCTACGTGGACGGGGAGAAACTGCTCGAATTCCGCAACGACGGAAAAGGCGACGACAAGACCTGGCCGTTCAACAAGAAGTTCTACATCATCCTCAACCTCGCCTGGGGCGGGGACTGGGGCGGCATGAACGGCGTGGATGAGAGCGCGCTGCCCTGCACGATGCAGGTGGACTATGTGCGCGTGTACAAAAAGTAAAGATATGAAGACGATACGAAGTTTTTTCCTCTGCGTGCTGACGCTGGCCGCCTCCTGCGGCCAGCCGCAGCAGGTCTCCACGACGGGCGCGACGCCTGCGGTGGAAAGGCGCGTAGACGCGCTGCTGGCCCGGATGACCCTTGCCGAGAAGATCGGCCAGATGAACCAGGTGTCCGCCGGGAGTGATGTTTCCAACTACTCCGACGCCGTCCGGAACGGCCAGATCGGGTCCATCCTCAACGAGGTGGATCCGGTGCGGATCAACGAATTCCAGCGCATCGCGGTGGAAGAGTCGCGCCTTGGCATCCCTCTGCTGGTGGGCCGCGACGTGATCCACGGTTTCCACACCGTGTTCCCGATTCCGCTGGGCCTGGCCGCGACCTTCGATCCCGCGCTGGTGGAAGAGGGTGCGCGCGTGGCCTCCGTGGAGGCGAGCGCGCAGGGCATCCGCTGGACCTTCTCGCCGATGCTCGACATCGCCCGGGATCCCCGCTGGGGCCGGATCGCGGAGGGCAGCGGGGAGGACCCGTACCTGGACGCCCGCATGGGCGAGGCCATGGTGCGCGGCTACCAGGGCACGCTTCAGGACAGCACCACGATGGCCGCGTGCGTCAAGCATTTCGTGGGCTACGGCGCCGCCGAGGGCGGGCGCGACTACAACAGCACCTTCCTCTCCGAGCGCCAGCTGCGCAACGTCTACCTGCCGCCTTTCGAGGCGGGGGTGAAGGCCGGCGCGCTGACCCTGATGACTTCGTTCAACGACAACGACGGCATCCCCTCGACGGGCAACCGCTTCATCCTCAAGGATATCCTGCGGGATGAGTGGGGCTTCGACGGCATGGTGGTGACCGACTGGAATTCCATGGGCGAGATGATCTCGCACGGCTACGGCGCCGACCGCAAGGAAGTGGCCCGCGAGGCGCTGGAGGCCGGCGTGGACATGGACATGATGACCTACGGTTTCATCTCCCACCTCGAGGAGCTGGTGCGCAGCGGTGAGGTGCGTGAATCCGCCATCGACGCGGCGGTGCGCAACATCCTGCGGACCAAGGTCCTGCTGGGCCTGTTCGAGCATCCGTACGTGGACGCTGCCGCCGCGGAAGCGGTGCAGTATGCGCCGGAGCACCTCGACGCCGCGCGCCGCACGGTCGAGGAGTCCGCGATTCTGCTCAAGAATTCGGGCGTGCTGCCTCTGGACGCCGCCCGCACGGGCCGCATCCTGGTCACGGGCCCGATGGCCGACGCCCCGCACGACCAGCTGGGCACCTGGGCTTTCGACGGCCAGAAACAGCACACCGTCACGCCCCTCGCGGCGCTGCGGGAGCGCTTCCCGGGCCGCGTGGACTACGTCCCGGGCCTGACGTACAGCCGCGAGAAGAAGAACCGCTTCGACGACGTGGTCGCCGCGGCGCGCCGCGCGAACGTCGTGCTGGTCTTCCTCGGCGAGGAAGCCATCCTCTCCGGCGAGGCGCACAGCCTGGCCGACCTGAACCTGATCGGCTCGCAGAGCGAGCTGCTCGCCGCCCTGCGCAGCGCCGGCCGGCCGGTGGTCGCCACCGTGATGGCCGGCCGCCCGCTCACCATCGAGCGCGACCTGCCGAACTGCGACGCGATGCTCTACGCCTTCCATCCCGGTACGATGGGCGGCCCGGCGCTCGCCAACCTCATCTTCGGCGATGCCACCCCGTCCGGCAAGGCCCCGATCACCTTCCTGCGGACCGTGGGCCAGGCGCCGATGTACTACGCACACAACATGACCGGCCGTCCCTACAACGGCGAGATCTTGCTGGACGGCATCGAGGCCGAGGCCGGCCAGACCTCCCTGGGCAATACCTCCTACTATCTGGACTACGGCGCCTATCCGCTGTTCCCCTTCGGTTTCGGCCTGAGCTACACGACCTTCGCCTATTCCGACCTGGCGCTTGACGCCACGTCCTACCGCCGCGACGGCACGATCCGCGTGTCCTTTACGCTGAGCAACACCGGTCAGCGTGCGGGCACCGAGGTCTGGCAGCTCTACGTGCGCGATCTCGTGGGCTCGCTGACCCGCCCGGTCAAGGAGCTCAAGCGTTTCGGCCGCGTGACGCTCCAGCCCGGCGAGAGCCAGCGCGTGGAGCTTGAGCTCCCCGTCTCCGAACTGGCCTTCTGGGGCGCTGAGCGCGAGAAAAAGGTGGAGTCGGGCGACTTCCAGCTCTGGGTTGCGGGCGACAGCGCCTCCGGCGAACCGCTCGCCTTCAAGGTGCAGTAATCCTATGCGGATGCACGCGCTGTTACCCCTGCTCCTGCTGGCGCTGAGTGCCTGCCAGGGCACCATCCAGCCGGATCCCGAGCCGGTGCGTGAGGCCACGGCCTACACGACCTCCGTGGGCGGCCTGCGCTTCGCGGAGAGCAAGATTCCGCTGATGCGTCCGAGCTCGGCGGCGGCCTACCGGGTTCTGCCGAGCGGCAAGACCTTCCAGACCGTGGACGGCTTCGGCCTCGCCATCACGCAGGCCAGCTGCTACAATCTTCTGAAAATGAGCGCCTCCGACCGGACGGCCTTCCTGACGGAAGTCTTCGACCGGGAGCGCGGGATGGGCTCGTCGCTCATCCGCGTCTGCATCGGCGGCTCCGACTTCTCGATGGACGAATTCACCTGGTGCGACGAGCCCGGGCTGGAGCACTTCGCCGTGCATCCGCTCGACGAGCAGTACCTGTTCCCCATCCTCGACGAGATTTTCGCCATCAATCCCGAGGTGAAGATTATCGCCTCCCCGTGGAGCGCGCCGCTCTGGATGAAGGTCGGCGAGGACGGAAAGACGCCGCACAGCCAGTGGTACGCCGGCCACCTCGGCGAGGCGTACTACCAGGATTACGCACAGTATTTCGTGCGTTGGATCCGGGAAATGGAGCGCCGCGGCTATCCGATCATGGCCGTGACCCTGCAGAACGAGCCGTTGAACCGCGGCAATTCCATGTCCACCTACATGTCCTGGCAGGAGCAGAGCAATTTCATCAAATGGGCCGTCGGCCCGGCTTTCGCTGCCGCCGGCCTGAAGACGAAGGTGCTGGTCTTCGATCACAACTACAGCTACGACGGCGATTCCGGCCAGCAGGACTACCCGGTCCACATCTTCGAGGATCCGGAGGCCAACCGTTACGTACACGGTTCCGCCTGGCACAACTACGGCGGCAACGTATCCGTCCTGGACGGCGTACATGCCCGTTTCCCGGACAAAGAGATCTATTTCACGGAGGCGTCCATCGGCACCTGGAACTACAGCTTCGAGGACTGCCTGATCAACGATTTCCGGGACGTGTTCCTGGGCACGCTTGGCCGCTGGGGCAAGGGCGTGACCCTGTGGAACCTGATGCTGGACTATCAGGGGAAACCCTTCCGGCCGCGCGGGTGCAGTACCTGCTATGGCGCGGTGTCCATCGAGGCATCGGATTATTCGCTGAATTCGGTGGTGCGCAACTCGCACTACTACGACGTCGCGCACTGCTCGAAAGTGCTGCAGCCCGGGGCCGTCCGCTTAGGGACATCGGGTTATTCGGCGGTGGGGCTGACCTACCAGCTCTACCGCAATCCGGACGGCTCCTATGCGGCGCTGATCCTCAATGAGACCGGCTCCGACGCGCTGATCAACTTCGTCACGGACAACTACGCCGTCGCCTGCCGCATCCCGGCCCGCGCCGTCCAGTCCGTCACCTGGTCGGAATAAAGCTCCTACTTGGATTCCAGCACCGAAGCGTGGGGATGCCCGGCAACGGCTGCCTTCCAGACATCGTTGTAGCCGCCGTACTGGAGATCCTTCGGGAAGCCGGGACCGTGCTCCGTATGGAGGAAGTTCCCGTCTTCGTCCTGGGCCTTGATGTTGCCGTCGATGAACTTGACGAGCAGCAGCTCCTCGAGCCTGGTCCAGGCCGCAAACTGCTCCTGGGCCGTCTCTACGCTGTATTTCGTCATCAGCCGGCGCGCTTTGCGCAGGCGGCCCTTCTGGACGAGTTTCGCCAGCTTGGCGTCCATCTCCGGGATGCCGCGCTCCAGCTGGTCGCGCTCGAAAGCCTCCGCTGCGCCGCGGGCCACGGGCGCCATCCGGTCGTACATCTTGTAGCAGGCGTTGGCCACGCGGTTGCACATCCAGAACTGCGCCGTGGGGCTGTAGTGGAGCATGTCGCCGTTGCCCTCGCGCAGGCACTCGGGCACCCGGGTGAGGTTGGCGTAGATGGGCGTCAGATAGGAAGTGGCAGCGTCGTCGCAGCCGAACCAGATCAGGGCGCCGACCTCGTCGGGGAGGTTCGGACGCGCCTGCGCGACGAACCAGAAGCCCGTCTGCTGGGTGGCGATGGCGCGCTCGTTGAGGTATTTTTTCCCGTCCACGGTGAAGTTCATCGGACGCCAGCGGTAGGGCAGGCCGTTGCCGCCCGCGCCGATGTCGGTGGTCATATCCATCGGGGTGCCCTCGTAGTGGTCGCGCATCACGTAGGCCACATCGGTCACGCGCACTTTGCGGGCCGGCTTGATGAAGAGCGGCATCTCGCCGGCAAGGTCGTAACCCATCGCGTAATCCAGCCAGTCGGAAGCCGGCCGCGTGAGCTCGACACCATTCTCCTCATAGACGAACTGGCCGGCGCCGAGGATGTTGAAGGCGCTCCAAGCACGGGCGTCGCAGGCGCGGGCTCCGCCGAAATCGAGCGGATTGTACGCGTCGCGGAAGCTGAAATCGGCATCCTCACCCTCGTACCAGCCCTGCTCGCGGGCGAAGCTGATCACGTCCGGGGCGAAGAGGCAGTTCTCCGGATCATCCTGCGGGAAACGCGTGATGCGGGCCTGGTTGGCGTGCGCGCAGATGTAGCCGTCCGGCACGCGCCGCGCCACCCACACGATGCCCTTGTTGTCCGGGCCCTTGCCCACGAGATCCATCACCCAGGCCTCCTTCGGATCGGCGATCGAGAAGGTCTCGCCCTCGGAAGGGTAGCCGTAGGTGTTCGCGAGCTCCACGATGGTCGCGATGGCCTCGCGCGCTGTGGTGGCACGCTGCAGCGTGACGTAGATCAGGGAGCCGTAGTCCATGATGCCGGCCGGATCGACCTGCTCCTCACGGCCGCCCCAGGTGGTCTCGCCGATGATGAGCTGGCGGGCGTTCATGTTGCCCACGGTCTGCCAGGTGCGGGCGACCTGCGCGATGCTGCCGGTCGGACGGCCCGTATCCCACTCCTTGATTGGAAGCAGGCTCCCTGCCGGGAAACGCCCTGCCGGGCGGAAATACAGCTCGCCGAAGAGGCCGTGCGAATCAGCGGCGTAGGAGACCATGCTGGAGCCGTCGGCACTGGCGCCGGGCGTGATGATGACGTTGGTACAGGCGTCCGCGCGACCGGCGGAAAGGATCGCGGCAAACAGGATGATGCACAGAAATTTTCTCATTTTATCTTTTCTTCTTAAATTTGCAGGCTTATGAGGTACAAAGCTATAAAATTTTTCGGGATTACCGCGTTGCTGCTCCTGCCCCTGATGGCCGGAGCGCAGCAGCCGCAGAGCGAAGAGGAAGCCGCCAAGAAGATGCGCGAAGCCATCGACGCCACGATCCAGAACTACGAGAGGTTGCTGGAGCTGGAAGACTGGCAGACCTTCTACGTGGACTCCATCCTGACCCACGACTACGAAGCCCTGAACCAGGAGCTCCGGGGCCTGCAGGCCGCGAAGATGAGCAACACCGACGTGTACCAGCAGGTGCAGGACAAGTGGGCGGAGCAGGTCTACGTCTCGATGCAGAAGGTGCTCGACGAGAAGCAGTGGGAGAAATACCTCAAGAGCGGGGCCGCCCGTGAAAAGAAATCGCGCGACAAGCGCGCCGAAAAACGGAAATAGACGTATGAAAAGAGAAGATATCGACAAAGTCCTTGCGGAGCTGAAAGCGCTCCAGTGCAAGACGCAGAAAGAAGTGGAAGAGGCGCGTGTGCGCTTCCTGGGCCGCAAAGGTGAAATCACGGCACTCTTCGAAGAGTTCCGCACCGTGGACAAGGAGATGAAGCGCGAGTTCGGCCGCACCCTCAACGAGCTCAAGAACGCCGCGCAGGAGACGATCGACCGTCTCCGTGACACGATCGGCGAAGAGGGCGGCAGCGAAGGCCCGAAGCAGGACCTTTCCATGCCCGGCGACCCGCTGGAGCTGGGTTCCCGCCACCCGGTCTCGATCGTGCGGCAGGAGATCGTGGACATCTTCCGCAAATTCGGTTACGACGTGGCGGAGGGCCCCGAGGTCGAGGACGACTACCACGTCTTCGAGGCGCTCAACTTCCCGCCGAACCACCCGGCCCGCGACATGCAGGACACCTTCTTCGTGTCCACCGGCCACCCTAACCCGCTGCTGCTCCGCACGCACACGTCCAGCGTGCAGGTGCGCACGATGGAGCGGATGAAGAATCCCCCCATCCGCGTGATCTGCCCGGGCCGCGTGTTCCGCAACGAGGCCATCAGCGCCCGCGCGCACTGCATCTTCCACCAGGTGGAAGGTCTCTATATCGATGAGAATGTGACCTTTGCCGACCTCAAGCAGGCCATCCTCCTGTTCGCCCGCGAGA
>Ga0310696_10009933_pt1 | contig 10975 bp, 2 predicted proteins | sample AusTroGonzalo_MG_4_FD_203885 | JGI IMG/M metagenome (GOLD analysis project Ga0310696, IMG submission 203885) | Bovine rumen microbial communities from tropical cattle in Woodstock, Queensland, Australia - Gonzalo_02 (v2) (version 2) | ecosystem: Host-associated > Mammals > Digestive system >...
GCGGCTTCGTAGCTGCCGGTGAGCGACGTCAGCGTGCCTCCGCCGATGAAATCGACCCTTTGAACAGGTGCAACCGCGTCCGGGGTGTTGGCGAAGGCAATCGCCGTAGAACTGGCGACCGAAAGCTCGTTGGTTGTAGCGCCCGCGTCCGTGACGACCGACGCCGTATAGGTCTTGGCCGACAGGTTGAGGACGAAGATGAACCTGTAGTCGGTGTTGGTCGTGGCAGTTACGGCAGAAGTCGCATCCGCCCAGACCTTCTTATCTACATTCCACGTGTAGAGCTGGAAGACGAAGCCATCGTCTTTCTCGCCAAGCCTGACGGCCGCCTTGGCGTCGTCAAGGGTGACGTCGTCGTCATTCGCGCCGTCGAAGCTTACCGTCATGTCGAGCGTGACGAGATTGTTCGTGGAAGGTGCGCTCGCCGTGTAGGTTGCGTTGGACGTAATGACGATCTTTTCGTCGTCAGCGTCAGGCGACACACCCGACCAAGTGCCGGTGTAGTCCCAGTAGTTCTGCGCGGCATATATCCAGCCCATGTACGGACGGACGGTGTAGGTTCCGTCGCCGTTGTTCACGACCTCGTATTCAGCCGTATTGACGAAGGAAGTGACGTCCCTGTTGAACGTGCCGCCGGTGACGGTGATGGTCGACTCGGACGAATAAGTTCCATAAAACACATTCCTCGTTGATTCAGAGCCGATCTTCAAAGAACCTCCACTGACAATGATGTTCTTAGCATATAAGCCGCTGCACTGAGATTCAACTTCACCAGAAGTCATGTTAACTGTGCCGTGAAGAATCATAACAGCATATGCCTGCGAGGTTGAAGTGTTTTTGCAGATCAGCTTACCGCCATTGATATTCACTGTGCGATCACCGCCAGTTTCATAGATATAGACCGGCGCGGAGTCCGACTCAAGCGTTCCCGCGTTCAGCGTGACTGTGCAAGGCTGACCGGTTAGAATCACCTTCTCCGGGGCTACGGCCTTACCCGTAGCGCCATCGCTTGTATCGGTAATCGTAAAGGTAGCGCTGGACACAGGCTCGAACAAATGGCCGCCGGCAGTACGCGTCGTGGTATACCCATTCAGGTCAAGCGTCAGATTCACCGAAAATACAATGGAGTTCGTCACCGTGTTGTCGGCAAGGACCTTGATCGTGTCGCCTGCCTGAGCGTTGGCAAAGGCCGCTGCTAGCGTGAGATAGGAGGTCTCGGTGACGCCGTGCGTTACCCTTGCAACAGGCAATGTCGTGAACGTCCAGACATTGTTCGCAAGGGTGAAGCCAGAAGCTTCAAGTGTCGAAACGTAAGGCGTGGAGTCCGTGCCATTGACGAATTCGATCGTCGAGCCAAGTCCACCAGCAATTGCCGCGCTTACAGCATCGCTGATATAAGACGCTCCATAAAGCGACCTGGATGTACCGATCGTAACCGCAACAGCCGCCTCAACGACAGTGTATTTTGTCGCACCATAGTCGGTGCTGCCAATTTGAATCGTTTCAGACGTCGTCGTCATTATGTAATCGCCGGCAGGAGCATTCACCGTACCCTCCGCATTGCCGTTTGCGGCAATGTAGAACTGAACACGGCCACCAGACGCAGGCGCAGGAATCGTCGCATCCATGCCAGCAGCAGACGCCAACAACAGCACCTTGCCGTTGTTTACGGCGGCTGCAGCCGTCACCGCAGCCTGAAGCGTAGCATACTTGGTCGTCGTTTCGCCTACCGTGATGCTCGCCATATACGCAGCCGTGGTCACCGCCGTTGCATCGACCGTATAGCCCTCAGAAGCGGCGAACTCAAACGAGCCGCCCGTGACTTCATAGTCGTCAGACGTATAGGTGACCGTCACCGTTGCGCCGCTCGCCACAGAATATGTGTTGGTCGTCTCGCCCTCAGTTGCGGGGCTGACGGGAGTTCCACCGACCGACACCTCAATCGCCGTGTTTGCAACCTTGGGAACGTTGACGGAGACATAGGCTGTCGTGTAGTAAACACCGTCCTCCCTAAGTTCAAAGCCGGCCGCTTTCCCGTTGAGCGTTGCACTGTCGAGATTGACTGTCGCGGAGTTTGTCACCGTGAGCGGCAAAACCTTGTCGCCAACAGCAGCGCCGGCCTTGAGAATGTCGCCGACGTTGAAGGTAAGGACCGAGCCGTCAAGCTGGATCGTGCCAGTGTAGTTGTCGGCGTCAAGTGTGGTGAAGCCGTAGGTTATACCTGTGCAACCAGACCAGGACTTCAACGAAAGGTTGCCTGTGCCCGCCGCAATCTTACGGAAGGTTACCGCCTTCTTGCTTGAACCATTCTGGAAGTTGACATCACCGGCAAGCGTAATCGCAGGCTGAACGGTATAGTTCGAGTTAGCGCACCACGCATCTCCAGAGATGCCGTTGAGCGTCAGATAGGAATTCGCGTTGCCGGTCTTGTTGAGCGCAACCTGCGTAGCAGTAGTACCAGCCGCAACCGCGCTGACAACAACCCTGCCCTTCCAGTTGGAGGCAGAGACATAATCCATATTTGCGCTGTTAAGAACCGACGCGGCATAGGTCACGACCGGGTCCACGTCACTTTCGGTATCAAACGCAAGAGTACCCGCCTCAACCGTAATGCCACCAGGGACATAGGGATCGCTCGTGAACTTGAGCGTGCCAGCGCCCTTCTTGGTGATACCGCCGCCATCGTAGCCCGGTTTCGTAACGCCGCTAATGGTCAGCGTAACGCCATCGTTGACTGTGATATTGGAGAGCGCATTGCGGAACTTGATATTGGCGGAAATGGTGGAATCAGCGTAGGCAGTAACATTGCCAGTCCCCATCAAATCGATCGCGCCGTTGTTGCCCTCGCCGACACCAGTAATCTCACCGCCGCGAAGATTGAACGTCGCGCCGCTCCACACGGTCCAACGGTTTGTCCCCATGTCCAACGTGCCATAGATATCTATGATGGTGTTGTAGTTGGAATAAGCGAGGGAATCCGTAGCGGTATTTACAAGTGTTGCACCTTCGCGAATCGTGATATATCCGCATATGGCCTGGCCTCCGGCAGTTAAGGTCGTAGTGCCGGAAACAACGTCCAATTTAGCATTTGTAAGTAGCGGATAATACCCTGTGATACTCATGTAGCCGGTAGTCCGAACCGTTCCACGCATATTGTTGAGATTCACCGTGCCGGGTGTCTCGGGATCCGCAGTTCCGACATATTCGTATGTGAGACTATTATTAGGAACAGTGGAGGGATAATCGGTCCTGTAGCGATAGACGCCAGAACCGCTCTGAGTCGTGATGGTCATGTTCGCCATTTCGACAACCGAACCAGCGCCGGCCGTGACAGCACCAAAGGTAGCAGCCGCAGAAGCCTCAACAACGATGTTGCCTGTGAGCGTAAGCGAGCCCGCCTGAACCGCCTCGTCAAAGGTCAGCGTCACGGGCTCTTCACCCTCGTAAGTGATCGCGATGGCAGGCTTATCACCAACGACGGCACCTATCCAACCAGTGGGCTTGATTGTTGACCAAGAGGTGTTCGCGGTAATGGTCTCAACGCAATCCACACCCTTTACGACCGTCACGCTGATGCCAGAGCCCGTGATATTGGTCTCATAAATCATACCCGCCGTGGCCGCTGGCAGCGTAACAATCGGTGCAGTCGTATACTTAAGCGCACCCGAGAGGAGTACCGTCGTCTTGGATACATCGTCGCCTGTCGGGTCAAGCCCCGAAAGCGAGGAAGCGTCAATTGTAACTGTAGCAGGGAAGTAAAACGCAGTAGCCGTCAGACTGTCGGTCAACTCAAGCGTGGTCGCCTCACCGCAGACAGTGAACACACCGGAAACGGTCGCTGCGCTTCCGACTTCAACGATACCATCGGCAACCTTGCCTTCGATAACGACGGGGGTTGCGACACTACCCACAGAAACGGCAGTACTGCTGGTCTCAAGTACGGTGGCATCGCCAGCTACAAGCGGGCTCACGACAAACGAGCAGTTGATGCTGTAACCCGCGCCGCCATTGCAGCGAATGTCGTTGTAGTCGGCACGAGCATCGCCAGAAGTGTTGTGATACCGGCCATTTACACGCCCTATCGTCGCCCCTGTCAACGTTGCACCAACCGAAAGGCCCGTGACATCGTTCTTGTAGAAGTAGAAACGATATTTGGCATTGGAAGCAAGAACAACATCAGAGAACGCGAATGTAGAAGTTCCATTAGCCGTAAATGCGGCGCCTGCCGCACTGACACCAATAATTACAGGCGTGTCGTCTGCTGTTGTCACGACCAGATAAGGTGTATCGTCGGCACCAATGCCGCCTCCAGCATTACCGCCCCATGTCAACGTGATTGAATCGAGCTTGACTGCCGCGTCGGTTTCACCGATGTCCGTGTCGCCGTCCGTAAGGTAGAAGTAATAGCCATGGGCCAAATGGTCCTTGTCAACGGCAGCACGGAAATTGAAGTTCTGCCACGTGACATTCGCATTGCCGGCAGACGAAGTATACGCAGTCTCAGACCCGGTCACCGTATGGTCTGTCGAATACGTGGATGTAGCCGCCATTGTGGCTAATGGCAATGCGCATGCGGCCGCGGCTATGTGCGCGGAAGCCCATTTGAGCAGTTTGTTAATCATGTTCTATTCCCCTTTGAGTAGTGTTCGCAGGCTTTCGCCGGCCTGGTCCACAGCTGTGTTACCAACTGCGCAAGGCACCTACCTCGCGCTTAGGACACTATTATAATATCAAAAATTGATGTCCCCCGCAAGGGGGATTGTTTTTGCAACATAGGGTGCAAAAGAAAACATCGGAGCGAGCAGACGGACGGGGCGCCGGGTCACTTCGATTTCATTTTCTTTTCCGCCGACTTCCTCACCCTGGCGGCGTTCGCTTCCAGCTCGCGCTGGATCGTGGGAACGGTTGACTTGCCCTTGAGATATTCGAGCAGGACGGCATAGTCTTCGCTGCACGCGGCATCGACCTGCGCGGACGCTTCCGGAGTGGGCTTGGACGGTCCGTTCGGCGAAAGCACGACCGAGACGCTCGCCTTGACGGCCTTGTCGAGAGCCGCGAGGGCAACCTTCCCCTTCCCGGGGTTCTGCGCGGACAAGACCCCGTCGGCCGCCAATACTGTGTTTATGGCCGACTCGGCCAGCTTCAGGCTCTTCTTGCATTTCGCGGACTCCACCTTGGGCTGCGTGAAGTCGTCACCTGGCCATGTGAAGACCTCGGTCTCCATCAGGAAATCGGACTTGGGCATGTCCCAGAGACCAAGCCCCATGCGATAGGCCTGCAGAAGCATTACGGAGCGGCAGCACTTGGCTTCGTAGACCGTGCTCCACGACCCCTTGCCGTTGTCCTTGTCGATGGCCATGAACGCCTGCGTCTTGATCTTGTCCGCGCGCTTCAAGAGCGAGCTCGCGACGGCGGGGGATTTCGCGTCTTTCGACAGGGCGAGAAGCGTAGCGATCTTCCACACCGAAGAGGAGGCGTCGGCGGCGCAGGCCTTGTGGAGCCTGTCCGCAAGCGACTCGATCGCCTTCAGCGAAGGAGCCGCCTCGGCAGGCGTCTTGCTGCAGAGGACGGCTGCGACGTCCTTGCCGAACGCGTCTATGTCGCTCTGGGTCACCTCCTTGTGCATCGTCCCCCACCCCTTGCCGTACTCACCGCATTCCAACCCCTTCTTGATGGAGTCGAGGTCACCCTGCATCCTTTCGGACGTGCTGTGCACGAACCCCAGCAGCGCCAGGTAGCGTGCGTCGGGCTTTGCGGCTTCCCCTCCTTGCGGCGGCGTTTCGTCCGCAGCGGCGGAAAGGCGCGGCAACAATGCCGAGACCAGGAACAGCGCCGCCATCCATCCTCTTCCGTTCAACAGTGTTTTCATGTTCGTTTGTCCTTGTTGTTTGTTTGTATCCGTTGATTGCAGAAATCCAGGCAGAGGTTCAGCCGATTGAACCGCACCCCTTCACAAAGGCTCCTTCCTCGCCATCAAGACCGCCTGCAGCAGCTTCTTGTAGGCGGAGCCCGTCATCTTCTTCTTCCCTCCGGACCTGGGAAGATGGGCGACAACCATGTCCAGCGCGGGGAGGACGGTCAGCCGCTGCCCCTCCAGCCCGCGCGCGGAGTACGCCCCCTTGTACGCCTTCGGGTCCTGTTCCTCGTTCTCGACCCACCACATGTATCCGAACCCTCCGCCGCCCTGGAACTTGGACACGGCGTCCGTGGACTGCGCGACCCACGATTCCGGCACTATCTGAAGTCCCTTCCACCTCCCCTTTCCAAGCATCAGCTGGCCGATGCGCGCCATGTCGCGTGCGGACAGGCAGAACCTGCAGGCAAGGTGTTCCGAGACCTGAATGTCTCCCGTCCGCCCCTGGAGAGACATGTTCCAGTCGCGAAGCCGCAGCGGCTTCGCCACCAACTCGTCGAACAGGGAGACGACGTCTGCCTCGGCTTTCTTCTCCAGTATGCTCGCAGCCACGTTGAAGTCCCAGTTGCTGAGGAAAAAGCTGTTGCCCGGCACGCGCGAGGCGCGCTCGGGGAGCTTCCTGCCGGGCGGATCGTTCGACGCCCTGATGAAGCAGCACGACCTGGACGAGATCACGTCCCGCACCTTCGCCAACCGCTCTCGGCGCTCCAGGCCGCCTGTCTCCGTTATGCCGATGGACTCGAGCGTCTCTTCGAGGTCGATCTTCCTGGCATGGACGTACCTGCCGTAGAGTATCGAGAGGAGGCTCGTCCAGCAGGACGAGACATTCGCCGGCCTCGCCGTGTCGCCGTATTCGAACACGACCTTCCCGCCGACGACGACCACCATCGCCTCGGTGGGGATGTCGTGCTTGACTATCGCCCGCGATATTGCCGCGAGCCTCCGTCCGTCGTACCCCATCGACTCCGGGTCGGCGGCGGGCATGTCGGCCGCGGCAAGGTCCAGGCCTTGCGCATATCCCGGGTCCGCATAGACCCCGCCGCCGGAGGAAACGTTGGAATGCTCCTCCCAGAAGTCGGCGCCCAAGTACTTCTTCGAGCCCGTCAACTTGATGATGAACTCCATCTTCTTGCGCATGTGCTCGCTTCTCTGCGCGCGCAGGAAAAAGCGCGGACCCTCCGCCATCATCGTGCCGAACACGCAGGCGCGGTCTTCACGTGGCGTTGTCTGCGCATAGGATCCCGTGAACGCGGCCTGGACCGTCTCGTTGGTCTTGTTTGCGGCTATCCGCCTGGTGTCCCTCTTGCTCCGCGCCTTGTCTCTCAGCTCCTTTTTCGACTTCTCCTTCCCGGCCTTGATGCGCTTGATGCGCCGCTCCGCAGCCTTCTTCGAGTACTTGTCGTTGCCCGCAAACCCATCCCATTTGGACCCTTCGTAGATGAACTCCTCAGGATTGAACTCTTCCCATTCGCGGCGCTGGGACTCAGTGATGCAGCGTTCGAACTTGTGGAACATCTCGTGGTATACCGTCCCCTTCCTGAACCCAACGGCGAGGTTGATCCCCTCTTCCGAGGCTACTCCGCCGGCGTGCCGCCCGCTCATGTCCACGATCTCGTCCGAGAACCAGACGGACCCGATGTCGCACGCCAGGACAAAGCCTTCCGGCAGCTCTTCGAGGACACTCACGAACCTGTCGTATTCCTTGAGAACCTTCAGAATGCGGTCGCCCTTGAGCTTCTCCATCTTGCCGCGGTTCAGGTAGATGTGGAACGCCTTGGAGCGCTTCTCAACGCGTTTCAGCTCGCGTACGGCCTTCGCGCGCACCTCTGGCGAAATCTGCGGCAGCTCGGGCACGCCGTAGTCGTGGCTCTCGCCGGACTCGGTCCCGGTCGACTTGTCCTCGTCCCCTGCGAATCCGCGAAACGCGGAAAGAGCTATGCCGACGGCAACCGCTACTGCGAAGCCGAAGAATGTCGGTCTCATGGCGACTCTGGGCATTCCCGCAAAGGCCATGCTCAACTCCCGGAGATCAAGCGCTTTGTCATTCCATTGGCAAAGTCTAGCAAATCCACGTTCCCGCGTCAATCGGCCACCAGACGGCCCGGATGTTTTGGGGGCTTGGTGGGGCTGCCGGGAATCGAACCCGGAACCTACGGTTTAGGAAACCGTCGCTCTGTCCAGTTGAGCTACAACCCCTGAAAATTTGGCTGATAGTATACCATCATCTGCCTTGGTTAGTCAATAGGGAGCTCGCGTCAGTTTCCGCTCCTCGAGGAAGCGCGGATTCCGATGCGGATGTCGGAAACACCAGGGATGTCGATCTGCCCGTCGGAGTCGGTGTCGAGTCCGTTGACGAACGTCTTGATCGCGTTCACGCGGTCGCTGGAAAGAGAGCTCGCGGGAATGACGAGCAGCCAGCGGTCGTTCCAGACGCTGCGCCCGACTAGACGGGAGGACGTCGTCTCCCCGCCGACTCCCATGGTCGAGTGCCGGCGGATGATCGCGGCGGAATCGACCGTGCCGTCGAGACCCGAGAACGTCGCGAGCCAGTCCTCGTCGTTCAGCTCGGTCGAGCCGACCGTGTACGGGAGCGGCAGCACCTGGTCGACGACGGTGAACATGAGCGTCCTGCGGTTCGTCCCGGCAGGCGTGCGCATGTAGTCGTGCCCGACGGGCACGAGATAGATGTTCGGATCGGCGGCGAGTCCCTGCGCCGTGGCCACGGCGAGATCGCCGTAGCCGGAGAAGTCCACGCCGACGGCGCCGATCTTGACGGCGTAGTCGCTGGAGGAGAACGTCGTCTCTCCGCCGAGGAGCGGCTTGCCGAAGAAGTTCTCGGCAAGGTTGACCGTGCTCGAGAACGGAATGACGAATCCGGGCTCGGCCAGCCGCGCCGCCCCGTCCCCGCCCTGAGGCGGCTGGCAGTAGCGCCCGACCTCGCGGTCCGCGAAGATGTCGTCGACCACGTACTTGGCGAGCTCCCTGCGCCACGCCTCGTCGCCCTCCTCCCCGGACTTGATGCGGAAGAGCGAATACCTGAGAGAGAACCACTTCGTCGCCGTCTCGGGGTTGTTCACGCCCAGGCGGCCCTTGACGACGTCCCAGTTCCCCTTCATTCGAGTGACGATGTCCCAGAGTCCGCCGTCCGTGCCGTCGGCGACGATGGAGACGCCCTTCCGGCCCAGCGCGCGCGTCGCCACCGTTTCGCGGAGGAACGCGTCGCCGGCCGGCTTGTCGCCGGACAGGAGCCCCGTCTCGTAGTCGTAAACCTTGGCGAGGTGCCACACGTAGCGCTGGGCGATGTCGAAGGCGATGTTGAACTTGGAGAGCGCGGAGTTCTTCTGCACGCGGCAGTACATGTCGCGGTAGCGCATTGCGGTCGCCTCGTTCGCCTGCTGCTTCCTGAGCATCTCGCGCTCGGCGAGGAGCGCATCGCCCTTCGCCACCTCGGCGCGGTAGGCGGCCTCGGCCGCCGAAAGGTCGCCGATCGCGTCATGCAGGGCGAACGCCGCGCCCTTCACGGAGCCAACACGGTCGGTCAGCTGAGCATGGAGGTCCGCCCGCGTGTCGTAAAGGTCAACGGACGCGCTCCAGCCATCGACCATGTTCTCTACGTTGTCCACGACGTTCGCCGCCGTCTCCTGGATGATGCGGCACGCCCTCACCGTGGCATCGCCCGCCGTCTTGATGCCGAGCTTCACGGCGCCGGCAGGAATGTTGGCCGCTGCCTTGATGGCGTCGGAGCCAATGGCCAGTCCGCCCACGACCCAGTCTGGCGCACCGTTGACGACGTTTTCGTAGACGATCTCGGAAACGGCGTCCGCCGTTTCGGCGACCGCGATCATCGGGTCGGTTATCGTCTTGGCGACGAGCGAAGCGGCCTTGAGCGTCGTCAGCAGGTTCTGCGTGGAAAGCCGGGCATCGGCGTTGTCCCACTGGGTCTGCATCTCGCCGAGGAAGCGCTTGAGATCGCCCACGGCGTCGTCGTACTGCGTCTGCATGTGCTGCACGTTGATGTAGGCGGCGAGGAAGTCGCGGTAGGCGGACTGTATCGTGCCCTCGGTGCGACGCACGCCCGTCCACGTGGACGGCTTGACGAGCAGTCCGCCCGACGAGACGTTGTACACGATCGGAATGTTCGCGTCCTTGTCCTCCACGTAGTCGAGGGGCTTGTTCACCTCGTTGCTGGCCTCCGCGTAGATCGTGATGGTGCTGGTGTGCTTGGTCTCGAGTTCGCTGAGGCCGTAGGGACCGAGGTCCATGTAGTTGTAGTGGTAGAGGTCCGGGCCGTCGTAGCCCTGCACGTACGTGCCGCTCGGCCCGATGTCGTCGGGATACGGCGTGCCGTAGATGGCAATGAGCTCCTTGTTGCAGGCGGCCTCGAAGCTCTCGGCTTCTGACGAAGCGTCCGCCTCCGCCTGCGCTATCTGGCTGAGGCGCGCGCCGAACTTGTCGGCGTAGTCGAGAACGGCCTGCGCGTTGTCGAGCGCGCGCTCCGCCCTTTCGAGTATCTGCTCGAAGTGCGACTCGCCGGCCTCAAGTCTGCGCGGATCGATGTCGAACGGTATGGAGTTGTCGGAAAGCCCGAGCGGATTCAATCCGGAATCGACCAGGTTCAGCTTGCGGTCTACGGCCGCGAATTTCTCGGCAAGCAAGTCGAGCGCGGGGACCGTCTGGCGCGTCACGTCGGAAATCGACTTGTCGGCGAAGAGGGACGCGGTGGCGTTCGTCGGCAGCAGCGAGTTTGCCGTCGCCCAGTTGTAGAGCGCGCCAAGTCCGGTGCGGACCGCCCACTCGCCGTAGCCGAAGCCCTGTTCGGAGTTTGCGTCGAAGTAGCCCGCGAACGTGTCGCCGTTCTGGTCGCGCCACGTCTTGCGGGCCGTGAGGTCGACGACATCCGCGCCCGCCTGCGCCATCTTCGCGGCAAACAGGGCGAACTTCTGCTCGTCCTCGTAGTCCATGTTGACGATGGAATCCGCGACAAGCATCTCCATCATGCCGGGGTTGCCCCAGTCGAAGTACGGGTTCCTGAGAAGCCTGTAATAGCCCCAGACGGACGAG